>Ga0302215_10000637_pt1 | contig 25557 bp, 18 predicted proteins | sample II_Fen_N3_1_FD_194580 | JGI IMG/M metagenome (GOLD analysis project Ga0302215, IMG submission 194580) | Peat permafrost microbial communities from Stordalen Mire near Abisko, Sweden - II_Fen_N3_1 | ecosystem: Environmental > Terrestrial > Soil > Wetlands > Permafrost | place: Sweden: Abisko... | reverse complement strand
CTGTTGGTCCGTATTGGATTGTTTTACTGACTTCATCTTTTCGAAAATAACAATGATTCGAATTGGATTTACTATCCCTGTTGTCTATCATTCCAAAAACAGTATCACCCGAATTCTTTATGATATCCGGCTTTCCAGTCATTTTGACTGTAACAATTCAAGACTATCAACGCTGAAAATAATACGAATATAAAAAACTTTTTCATTAATAATTTGTATTAATATGGAAATTGATTAATTAGTTACGAGGAGAGTCAGAAATGAAATTTATATTATTTTGAAATATCAGAGGGGAAAATTTGTTATAAAAAATTGTATTCACATTGTTTTATATCTTTAACCCGGTTAATTTTCGCACCAAAAGTACAAACTATTTTTTAACTTTCAAACGGCTTGTGCAACTATTTTAATTAAATACAATAGATATTTATTTTGTGAAATTAAATAATATGTTACTATCCATAAATACTTAATATACAGATTTATTGGATTATGCTTCCAAAGAGTATAAAAAACTCATTTTCCAGTATTATTATGTACTAAACAACCCCTCATTAAAAAACAAGGGGCTGATCCTGCACGTATCGGATAATATGAGTCACTATAGTAATTTAGTTTTTTCTGTCATCTGTCTTTGTATTCTCAAAACGAAAGAAAGAATAATCAACATCAGTTTTCTACTTAACCGGAACCACGTAATTCTTAATGATTTCTTTCATTTTCGGACTTAATTGTTTTACCAGTTCGGCGTTATAGGATACTGATCCTGTAGGTAGATTGGTCCCCGGTAATCCGTAAATCTGATTAGAAGCTATCGCATACTTACGTCCCGTGGCAGCCAGTGATCCTTCTTTTATATTGGGGTCTACATTTACAGTTATGATGGAAAGGGTATTATCGCTGTTTCTCATAATGTCAAAGGTCCGGAATTGCTCTGGGAATTCACGTAATGACTTGGTCTCTACTTCCCAGAAACCATTCTCAGGATGGGCTGTATCAGTCGATCGGAATGCCGTGACATTGTTGAGATGGCGATGACCCGAAACCCAAAGTATAAGATTGGGGAAAGCCTGAAGTTGAGCGATCAGGTTGTTCTCATCCGTATAACCGGCTGCCGGTAACCAGCCCATAGCAGTACCCTGGCATACGCCGATAGGTACATGGGATGATATAATCATCAGCTGGTTAGCATCCTGTCCTGCCTGAAGTTGTGCCATCAGCCATACATATCGGCCGTTATTCAGTTCTCCATGTCCGTATATTCCTTCTGCAGGGCGTGGATCGTTTTCATCCTGGGTGTCATCGAGCACAATGATTTTAAGTGGTAACCCTGACTTTGGTTCGAATGAATAACATCCACCCAGTACATTTGTTGCATTACTCTGGATAAATCCGTGTCCTTTAGGCAGGGTGGTTGAGTTGCTAAATTCACTGATCAGTTCTGCCTTCGTCAAGGAATGCCGGTTTGAGTCAGAAGCTATGATGGGAATACTGGTCATAGTATCAATCCTCCCTGCACCGATTATGGTGCCGTAAGGGGTGCTGCCATCGAGAGTCCCTACTGAATAATAATGTTTATCATTTGCATCAAGAATATTGGGCAATTTCATAATCGCATTGCCGACCATTATCTTTTTCATGTTGTCACTCATTGGTAATGACCCCAACCAAAAATGATCGTGGTTACCAATAGTCGCATACCAGGGAATCGAATTGTCGAGTCCGACTGCCTGAAACTCATCCTGGTAATCGTTATCAGCCCCTTTGACGGGATCATCTTTCGTACCGGAATCAGGGTTTATTTTTTTTCCATCCAGTACATCGATAAACCATCTGAGTTCATTGTACTGGTCACTATTAATCATGTCGCCCAGTGCCAATCCCAGATCAAATGAATGCTGCTTATGAATGTCATTGATGGTTTGAATGGTGGCATCCAATACCTGGGTAGTATAAAGCATAAGGGGTGAATAACACGATATCGCATTTGGTCCGGCCTTAGGTGCAAAAACTATTGCCTGACCCGGGGACTCTTTATCCGTAATATGGATATCGGTAATGGTGAAAAACCTGAGTAACTTAGCTGTCTGAGTAGTGGAAGTTGGGTCATAACCTGTAGGCATTAAGTCCAGCCTTTTTTGAATTGGAAGTGCGGGTCCGAAATGCCAGGTACCATATCCTTTTTTTGTAAAATTAGCCGGGTCATCAATTCGAACGATAGGTGTTACCGGTACTATATCCGGAATTATTGTTTTGTCGAGGGTGGTATAGAAAGTCGAATCAGGTGGATTGTTTTCATCACGATTTAATTTACAACTGTTGGAAAGTAGCAATACAAAAATCAGGACGAAGAGTGAATAAATTCGGGTAGTGGTTTTCATGTTGTTTTTAATTCTTTAGATAATAGGTAATGTTTTTATGAAAAGAGATTCCTTTTAAAGTTAATTGATATGAGTCAGATTTCTGCGATATTATTATTTCCTTGATAATTTTAGATTCGCAAAGGGTAGAAGTTTGCCATTCATTTCAGCATTCATGATCCATTGCCAGGAGTCTGTACTTTTGTTGTATTCAAATGTTGTATGGAAAATACTGGCATCAGATCCTTTAAACAGGAACTCTAACTTATTCCCATTTGCTTCTGCATGACCAATAGCCTGTCCATTCAAGCCACCATTACCGGTTGTGTCGAGCCACAGACAATTGTAAGAATTTAAAGCTGGATTATGACTGATATAAACAATAGCTTCATATTCAGGTTTCCCGTTTCCGTTTTTATCTCTGGATACTTCATTTATCTGAAGATATTGATGATCAAGCACCCATTCTGTTACTACATCATGTGTGGTCTCCTTTCCCTCTATGGTCCCCTGTAGTATCCACTTACCGGTCATACGTTCAAGCAGTGAATCCTGACTTGTTGCCTGTTGTGCTGACAAGTAGAATGGAGTCAGGGAAATAAAAATCAGTATTCTCAAAAAAATTGCTTTCATATCTAAATTTTGTTTATAGTTTGATGACTCTGAAAAAGAATCTGATGTATTTTATATTTAATCTAGAATCGTGTCAAAAATATGTACAATCCATCAGTATCAGGATAAGTTTTATTCAATTGCAATTTGCACACACACTCACTTTTATTTCATTTTAACTTCAGCCTGCTGAATAAAAAGCTCTAAAATTTAATAATGAAAACGGGTTAAATAACTTAATCAGGACCTGAAGTATATAACAATAAATATAAATAATCTGTTTAATTCAGAGTAATGAGTGGATAAACTTTTTCATTGATCTCTTCCTTTAATTTCTTTTAAAATAATCTGTGTAATCTGTGGTCAATCTCTTTAATAATTTCTTTCATTAAAAAATAATCTGTGTAAATCTGTGTCATCTGTGGACAATATCTTTCTTATATTCATGCATTAAAAATAATCAGTGCAAATCAGTGTAATCTGTGGACAATCTCTTCATGTAATCTATTGACTATCTCTTTCATTCTTATAATCGCTATTCAAGCTCAATACTGATTTTATTTGGCCCTTTCAGGGTTGATACAATTGAATTTACCGTTTGTTTTTTTCCATTCAAAGAAAAAGTTTTGATCTTTTTCCCTTTCCCTTTTATAATGATATTCAGTACCGATTGACGATACGTAAGGTCCTTGATTTCTATAAAATGGATGTTTTCAGGTAAATAGGGTGAAAAGGAAATACCTTCATTTGTGATTCGAATACCGGCTAAACCATTGTTTACCATGTTCAGGTAGGCAGTTGCCGACCATGTCTGTAAACGGCATGATTCCCAGTGAAAATCTTGACGGTCATTTCCACCATCCTGGAAACCGCCATCTGGTTTGCCTGTATACGGATTGTAAATCTCAAAGAAATCATAATTGCCTTTGTCGATATCCAGGGCTAAATGGGTCAGGCTGTTTAACTCATGGGTAAAAGAGGTATAATTGCCAGCTACAACCGAAGCATTGGCAAAGAATCCGTTCACCATCGGCCAAATAATAGTATTATGCCTGCCTGGTTTTTGGGCGGAATATCTAGGGAAGTCAGGACAAATAGAAGTTATTCCGTAGTTGGAAACAACCGCATTCCCGATTAATTGATTTGCTTTAACTCCTTCAATAATTCCAAACATGACTGCAAAAGAGATTCCTAACCCTTCTTGTGAATTGTTTACCTTCCCGTTTTGGTCGATCATATAATTGAAGGTGTTATTATCTCTATTGTAAAAATTCTTAAGGATATTAGACTTCAGTGTTTCCGATTTCGTCAAATAGTCTTTGCTGACTGCGGGATTTTCATTGACCAGTTTACTCATTTTGTTTAAAGCAACATAAGCTCCGTAATAAATGCAATTGGTGCTCAGGCATTTGATGAATGCTGAATTCTTATGTTCTAACACTGAACTGGAAAGATTCCCTGGTTCGTAAACCGGTTCGGGATAGCCTGCAATTCCATCATTAAAAACGGATGGACCTTTGAATAATCCGTATGTACTGTCATAGGTCGTCCCTTCCAGTTCTTTCATGGTATTGGCTGAACAGGTGTAGGCATGTCTGAGAAATACTTTGTCCCCGGTTACCAGAAAGTGATTATAGGCTGCTATCACCCATATTATTTTATCCCAATACTGATGGCCGATGGTTACTTTCTGATTGGTTACACTCCATAACGATTGTCCGGCAACAACCGGTCGCAGCAGACTTGCAGCATTCCACGAATTAATGGCAATATCACGTGTCCATTCGCTACCATAATCCCCACCGGCTGCCAGAATTCCCCTGCGGGTATTTATATCAACCGTATTTAAAGCAAGTCTGTACGCATCAGCAATTGTATCGTTGTCACAACTGAATTTTTGACCAAATAAGCTTGTAGATGTAAGTAATAAAAGCAAAATAAATTTTCTCATATATCAAATCTAAATTATTAATGAATACACTATCAACAGCATTAATCCTTATTGAATCAATTGAAAGTATTCCAACCCATTTTATTTATAAATTTTATGATGAAACACCGGCTGAAAAGTATTGCTGCGAATCTATCCATGTTTAGCAAAGTTCATTCAACTCATCAACAGTCCACCAATTCACATCCTCAATGCCCAACACTACCTGATAAGCATCCACTTTTACCTGAAAAAGGGCACAATCAGTACTTAAAAGAAATGACTCCAATTCAGGATGTCTCACTAAATGTAACTGCATTTCAACTTCTGAGCCTATGATGTTCATCTCTTCAGCCTGACCTAATGCAGTTAAAACAGTAATCTCCGGATTGTCCGTATTTTTAGTTTCCCTGTTTTCAAAAAGAATGGAAACTTTTCCGTTGCAGATAAGATTATTGTATTTCCGTGTGTTTCGATACGTTGCAAAGATAAGTCTTAAATAGCCTTCAGTAGCTGTTACAGCAATAAGACTTGCATAGGGCTGACCATCAAATGCTGTAGCCAGCACTGCAAACCTGTTTGCATGAATCATTTCCTGTATATATTCCTTTATAGGAATCTGTTTTTTCATCTCTCTAGGATTTTAAATAAGTTCCCGGATATTTTCAGGATACTGATTAGTAAAAATATAAATTCTGAACAGTACGACTGTTGGAACACAACAGTCAGTCATCTGCTAATTCCTTATTAAGCTTAGTGAAACTTTGTGTCTTTGTGACTTCCTGGCAAATTACTCTATCTGAAAATATTATTCCTTTCTTCTAATTTTTGGTTCCTTCAGTGTAAATTGTGAGTCTAATCCTTCAATTTTTAATGCTTTCTCTTTCAACCCTCTGGTTTTTAATATAAGGTCTCTGATTTCTATTGGCAGTTGTTCGTTTTGCCATTTTCTTTCCTCATCAATTGAATTACCTGATTGTTGTATTGCTTTTAATGCATACAATGCTACTCCCAATGCGTGATCAGCCATATGGGCAGTTGCAACAGCATGTCCCACCGCACGGGCAACTGCTATGAATACCGGATCTGTTAATTCATTGGCTAAAGTTATACAATCCAATGAAGCCTTTCTTGCCTCACCTACCGTAGCATTCCCTTTTTCCCACTCCATTCCAATATGCAATGCATTTATCAACCGTTCATCTGTCTTTTCGCCCATTAGTGACAAAACATGTTGGGCACAATCGCACCCCCATTTAATGAATTGCCTGTGTTGTTCTGCTTTTAAGGATCCACCCCGATGTTCAGCTATAAAACGCCTGTCCCGCATTGTTTATTTAAAAGATTATTGGTAGTTTCATTTAATTGAACTCAAATAACTCCCATTTTTTATTGAATGAATTAAAATAATTTTATATTTGTTTTTTTTATTCGTCTGTTCAGTTTACAATCCTTTAACCGCAAATATATGCTCCAAAAGTACATACATTTTTTAACAACCCAACTATTTTATACCCTTATTTTAGTGTTTGATTCAATGACAATATAAAACCTTCCCGATTCTCAATTCAGAACTGTTTGCAATAGAGTTCTATAAATGAACGTTAAGAGAGGCTGAATTTTATCTCATTTTTGACTACTACTTCGTCATTTACTTCAATCTTGAACTGAAAACAGGCATTTAGTGGATATGAATTACGAGGGTATGAGAAAAAAAACTATATTCCACTCAAGAATTGTATTGAATTGATTTCTTAATTAGACTATAAAAAAAAGGATAAACTATTCATCAAAAGTCATTTTCTTATAACTCCCGAGTTTCATGGCTTTTTCCCGGTACTTTTTCCCGGACGTATTATCGCTTTTCGTATAGCTTATTCGGCTCAGTCCAAAATAAGCATAAGCAGCATATTCATTTCCGTACTCGCCATAAGGAGCTATCCTGCTAATCCCGGAGCTATAATACTGTTGAGCCAGAGCATTGTCATGATACTTTTTCTCCTGCAAAATACCTTTAAAAATATTAAGTTGCGCCTGATAATATTTATTTCCTGTCCCTTTAAGGGAAGCAATAACTAGTTTTTCAGCTTCATCATATTTTTTCAGAAGAAGGAGATTTTTTATATACTGGGCAAAGTACAATACATTATCAGGGTACATTTCATGAAGAGGCCTGGAATAATGCAATGCAAGCTGGTATTTGTACTCAAAGTTCAGGTAAATCATTGTTAGTAAAAAATAAGATTCTCCTCTTAAAACAACAGCATCTACCGCTGAAGTATTTAATTGCTTTAAACCGCTTTTCATATCGCCGGGCGGGAAAAGTGATACCAATGGTTTATAGACAGGATATACTTTGGGATAAGACTCCCTGTAGAAATTATAAACGCCAGTATAATAATATAAATCCGTACAATCACCGGCGAATGTAAAAGATTGCCTGATATGTTTGTAGGTTTTTACAGCAAGTGGAATGACTTTCATAACCAGATTATTGTCGTCATAAAACTTTATCAGAAGACCTCTGGCACACAGGTTTGATAGTAAATATTCTGCTTTGTAACTGGTATTCCTGTTCCTCTCGGATAACCGGATGCATTGTCGTAAATCTTCTTCGAGTGATATGCGCGCTGGGTTTGTATAAAGCATAGGATAATTTCCCCAATAGGTTAAAAGACCTTTAAGCAGGAATACAACAGGATGATCGGGATATGACTTGGTAATTTTTTTAGTAATCTCCCTGGCATTCTCAAATTCAAGATTATAAATACAGTCGATATCTTTTTTAATAAGCTTCAAAGAACCTGAATCCTGAAGGATTTGTGCCATTGAAGTGTTTGTGCCAAGAAATATTGACAAAACGATGCTGGTCATTATTATTCTTATTCTTCCGGACATAATCATAAGTTATTAATACCTGAAAATTTAAAGTGTTGAATTGATAATCCTTTTAAAAAATCGTCGGCTAATTTTAAAATAAAAATTTGCCGATCCTTATTATCCAATTCATTCATATTAAACAAATACAACTACAAATATTTAACTCCGTTTTTATTATGATAGGTTCTTTATTCTTCTTTCTAAGGTCCTTTATCATTGTTTATAGCCAAAACTTAAAAATGAGTTTCATTGCTAAAATTTCAAGGAATTTATTTACTTCAAAAAAAAACAATATCTTAAAAAAATAATTCTCTATCCAATAACAACAAAAATGTAGAATGTGTTTTCCGGACTGTGCAATTATTATTAAGCTGTTTTATTTTTTTTGATTTTATTGTTTTGATATCAAAAAGTTACAATATTTTTTTTCATTCCAAAAAAAATCATTCACACCAACTACCATTCATATTTCATTATGTTTCGGAATATATTTATTTTTTGCTTTAAAGAATGAATCTTTTTCAAGACAGGGATAACTACGACTCCCTTGAGTCGATTTTATGTCTTTGATTAATTGAAAATCATTTAAAATATTTCAATAATCCTTTTTCTCTCATTCGCTACCTGTTATCTATATTATTACCAGTTATATATAGTTTTAATTAGAATATGTTATAGATACATTAACATATTCATGATATAATACATCTAAGATACATCTATAAGAAAAGTAAGAGATAATTGAGAAAATACAGTTAATGGGATCCATCTGAAAAGAGAAGGAAAGCATAGGATGACATGCAAAAGGAGTGGGATTAATGAGTCCAATCAAGTATTGAAAAGTGAGTTTTCAGATAATGGATCAGATAATGCTATTGAAAAAGAATCTGTAGGAAAAATACAATTCATTGATCGGAGTAACTGGTATTGATACCAAATGAATTTAACATTTAAGAAAATGTAATACATGTATGATTGTATTCTACCATCCTCATACAAAGCGTTTACTCCTTTTTTTACATCAATTCAACTATGAAAAATAGAGATGTTTCATTTTGAAAAGATAAAATAAACCAATAAGCATTCATTCATCCGATGGATATAAGATGGGGATCAATCAAATTTCTTAAATAAACGTTATCGGATAACATTACTAAATAAATATCATCATCATTCTAAGTTACATTCAGGAAGAATAATTAACAGAATGAAAAGATTGAAAAAAACATTAGAACGGCTGATATTCAACTTTGAATTTCAGCCGTTTTTAAATATTGAATTGTGAATAACGATATAAAATTGTATTTTTGCAGCATATTGAATCAGAATTGTTGAAATAAACTGAATTGTAATCTGATAGAATCGAATTTATTATGTGTCATTTAAAATTCGGAATTAAAAGAAGTAAAATTGAGCGAAGCTACATGTTCGTACTATAACGTAACTCAATTACCTGGAGTCGCAAATCTCTTTCATCTATTTCCTGTGTCAATTTAATAAACCATAAGGGATTATAAATTGTAGAACAAAAAGGTGATAGGTTTTACTTATTTATGCATAATCGTGACAATTGTAAAAAGAACGATCATATAGCTTGTAAAAAAAATTGCTACGGTTACAAAGAATGAATAAAGTTTTAGGGTTTTCATAATGATAAGTTTTTAGATGAATTAATACTAAGAATTGAACAGAAAAAAAACATAATTGACAATTCAAAGATATATATACTTTCTATATATCTGACATGCATGTCGTTGTAGTAATTATTTTGTGCCTGTAGTAAACTGTTTAATCAATATTTTTGTAATATCTGGTTATTCATTGTTGCTGTTATGGAAAAATAGCTTATTTAAGTAATTAAAATAAGCTATTAAATAGATAAATAGATGTTTAAGTATCTTAACTATTCTGCGGGATGAGTAAAGTTTTTTACAAAGCGCAAATAAATAGTTATAATTAAATATTTTACTACAAAATTTTAAAATCTGACTTTATATAAAAGTTTGTAATCAAGTAATATAAAGTTTTAATAAAAATTAAAAACACAAAATAGCGTACACTTTAATGAAGTTGGTGCTTTATTTATTTGTATTTAACTATAAAGTATTGATTTATACCTTGTTTTATTTTGCAATACGTAAAATAATTGACAGAATAAATAGTTTTAATACCATTATTTTCAATACTGCGTAGTGTTTTAATCCGTTAAATATTATAAATGCATTACCTGATAAATTTCATATTTTTTCGCTTTTGCTGAAAAATCATTAAATAAAAACTATGATTGGAACACTTATCAATGCCGGATCCGTTCTGGTAGGAGGAGCTATCGGAATGTTACTTAAAAAAAACATGCCCGAACGGATTACTACGATCTATTTTCAGGCAATTGGTTTGTTCACAATAGCCATTGGTATTAGCATGGTTTATAAAATGCAGCATATTCTTATTGTGGTGAGTAGTCTGGCTATTGGTTCGTTATTGGGCGAATGGATGAATCTTGAAAATGGGGCTGAGAGACTGAGCAATTATTTTAAACGCAGACTCCGCATTGGTAGTGATAAATTCTCGGAAGGGTTGACTACTTCCTTTCTACTCTTCTGTATTGGTTCTATGACTATTTTAGGTGCAATTCAGGAAGGAACCGGAGGTTCACCCGATTTATTGATGACAAAATCACTCATGGATGGGTTTTCATCAATATTGCTGGCATCAGCTTTTGGTGTGGGAGTAATGGTATCAGCCATTCCTTTGCTTATCTTTCAGGGTGGTATTACATTGCTTGCTATGTATGCCAGTTCTTTCTTTTCAGCGGATATTATTCAGGGACTCACCAGTGTAGGAGGCATTTTGCTTATCGGACTGGGTATAAATATCCTTGAAATAAAAAAACTGCGTATTCTAAACATGCTTCCGGCATTGATTATTGTAGCTTTATTGCTCTGGATAATTTAATTATATTGGTTTATTTTAAAACATCATCATTCAATTTTTAAAAAATTTGATGAAGTTTATTGACTTTAAATTTAATGAAATAATTATTATTGCATGTAATAATAATTTGAATTAAAAACCTTTACTGTTAATTTAACCTCGGGATCCCTTCTCAGACTGTAAATATTCAGAACAATAAACGTCCTGAATTGTTATTGAATATGATTGTTAATGCATATTTCAGTAAACTAAGCCAATCACATTCCCTCATCACCTTCTAAAATCAAGAGTATACAATGAATAAAAATGATGTTTTTGAGCAGCGAAAAAAAGCGTTGCATCTTATGGAAGACAATGCAGTTGTGAAACAACATTTAAAAGGAAAACTTACTGCCCGCGAACGTATTACTGTTCTTTTTGACGAAGGCACATTCTTTGAATTCGATGCTTTTAACGAGCCTGCTCTAAGTCCGTTAAGCGGGAAACATTCTTCATTTGGCGATGGAGTTGTGGTTGGACGTGGATTGGTACAAGGTCGGAGTGTTTTTGCATATGCTCAGGATTTTACGGTTATGGGAGGTTCATTGGGATATACCCATGGCATGAAAATTGCCAAAGTTCAGGAAATGGCTTTGAAACTCGGTGCTCCGATTGTCGGACTAATTGATTCGGGAGGAGCACGTATTCAGGAAGGACTTAAAAGTCTGGCGGCATATGCAGCTATTTTCAGAAATAATGTCCGTTCATCAGGCATTATTCCTCAAATCAGTATTATATTGGGACCTGCTGCCGGAGGAGCAGTATACTCACCGGCTTTGACCGATTTTGTTTTCATGACCAACCAGACTTCCTATATGTTTGTGACCGGTCCGGATGTTGTGAAGGAAGTATTGAATCAGGATATTGACATGGAAGGACTGGGAGGTGGAAATGTGCATGCCCAAAAGAGTGGGGTTGCTCATTTTGTCTACGATGATGAAGAACATGCGATTATGTTTGCACGCAAATTACTGTCGTATCTGCCCTCCAATAATTTTGATCCGATGCCAATATCGACGAATGTTCAGTATTATGAAACACGTCAGGAATTCCTGGATAAAATTATTCCGGATGATGCCAATCGTCCGTACGACATGAAAGATATTATCAACATTCTGGTTGATAAAGATTCCTTTTTTGAAGTTCACGAAAAATATGCACAGAATATCCTGGTGGGATTTGCCCGGTTAGATGGTAAAACACTCGGAATTGTTGCCAATCAGCCTAAAGTGATGGCGGGTACGCTGGATATCAATGCCAGTGTGAAAGGGGCACGTTTTGTCCGTTTCTGCGATGCCTATAACATTCCACTCCTTATTTTGGAGGATGTGCCGGGCTTCTTACCCGGAACAGAACAGGAACACAGTGGAATTATCCGTAATGGTGCAAAATTACTTTATGCATTTTGTGAAGCAACCGTTCCGAAGATTACCGTAATTATCCGCAAAGCTTATGGTGGTGCTTACATTGTTATGAGCAGTAAAAATACCGGTGGCGACTTTAACTTCGCCTGGCCAACTGCCGAGATAGCTGTGATGGGGCCTGCCGGAGCCATTAAAATTGTAAACAGGGCGGAACTTGCAAAAGCTGAAAACAAAGCTGAACTTGAGAAGATTCTGACTGAAAAATATAAAAATGAAATTGCGAATCCGTATAAAGCCGAAGAACTGGGATTGATTGACGAAGTAATCGTTCCTTCGGATACCCGTAAAATCCTGATCACAGCTTTTGAAATACTGTCGAATAAACAGTATTCAGCACCGGAAAGAAAACATGGGAGTATCCCTCTTTAAGTTGGTTAATCAACCAATCAACCAATCAACCAATTAACCAATTAAAGAATCAACAAAATAACAAATGAATAAACGTTTATTAATTGCTAACCGGAGTGAGATTGCCATCCGGATTATTCGTTCGGCTCATAAGTTAGGACTGATCGCTGTTGTTTTACAGAGTGATAAAGAACCGGATGCATTGTATTTGCAATATGCCGACGAAGTTATTCAGGCAAAGGATGGCAACAATGATAAACCGATTTTTTTGGATGCCGAAAGAATTGTACAGATCGCATTGGAACATCAGATTGATTTAATTCATCCCGGTTATGGGTTCTTGTCAGAAAATCCTGATTTTGCTGAACTTTGCGAACATAACGGACTTAATTTTATAGGTCCTTCGCCCGAATTAATCCGGAATATGGGGATTAAGACGATAGCTAAGAAAATGGCTATTGATGCAGGCTTACCGTTAGTCCCCGGTAGCGATGGCGCTATTGCTGATGCCCATCAAGCAATTGAGATAGCCAAAAAAATAGGCTATCCTGTATTGTTGAAAGCTTCTGCGGGAGGGGGTGGTCGTGGAATGCGCATTGTTGAGAAACCCGAAACCATGGAACGAAATTTCAAATCGGCATTTGAGGAGGCAATAACAGCTTTCGGAAATGGAGATTTGTTTATAGAAAAGTACCTTGAAAACCCGAAGCATTTGGAGTTTCAAATCCTTGGTGATAAATATGGAAATATTATCCAGTTGGGTGAACGGGAATGCTCACTGCAAAGAAAACATCAAAAACTGATGGAAGAATCACCGTCCGACAGCATAACAAATAAAATGAGGAAGAGAATGGCAAAAATGGCAGTGAAATTTGCCAAATCTATTGGCTATTTCTCAGCAGGAACCATTGAATTTATTCTGGATGAAGATGGCACCTTTTATTTCATGGAAATGAATACCCGTATTCAGGTGGAACATCCGGTAACTGAAATGGTAACCGGGATTGATCTGGTAGACTGGCAGATTAAAATTGCGATGGGTGAAAAGTTAACGGTTAAACAAAATGATGTTAAAGTCACCGGGTGGGCTATAGAATGCAGGGTGAATACTGAAGATCCACAAAACCGCTTTAGTCCGCAAACCGGCTTTATCGAAAAGATTCGTTTCCCCCAAAATCCGAATGTGCGTATTGAAACCGGTGTACATAATGGTTCGGTGGTAACACCCTATTTCGATTCAATGATTGCCAAAATTATTGTTCATGGAACCAACCGTCAGAATGCAATTGATAAGACCCTGGAAGCTTTAAAGGATTTTAGTCTGGTTGGATTAAAAACCACTGTCCCATTTTGCCAAACGGTTTTAAAGGATCCTGAATTTGTATCAGCACGCTATACAACCCGATGGGTAACCCAATTCTTCAAGCCCGCCATGTTGGAACATGCCGATGATGAACTGATCGGAGCTTTGGCTGCCACCATAATTTATGCTGCTGAATACCTTCAAATAGTGTCTGAATCACCGGCATCGAGAAATGAATCACTAAATGTGTGGGTATTGAATAAACGGATAAATAAGTAACTGGTTGATTGGTTGATTGGTTGATTGGTTAATTGGTTAATTGGTTGATTGGTTGATTGGTTGATTGGTTGATTGGTTGATTGGTTAATTGGTTGATTAGTTAATTGGTAGATTGGTTGATTGGTTGATTGGTTGATTGGTTAATTGGTTAATTGGTTGATTGGTTAATTTGTAAGAGCAATATAGTATCAAGCAATTGTAAATTGTAAATGAATAAATTGTAAATAAAAAAATATGGGGACATCGTACGTATATAAAAGAGACGCTTCAAGACTTTTTATCGCTATGCGCGAAAACGGGAAACGTTATAAAATCTATCTTCCTAAAGAATCAAAGCCTGTTATTGATAATGTAGAACAGGATATTAATTTTATAGAACAATCCGATTTTCAGTATTTATTTGAATGGAAAGGCAAACGTTATAACTGCGAATTAGTATCCCGCGATCAAAATAAAACGACAATAAAAGTAAACGGAGTAGAGTATAAATTCAGCCTGGAATCTTTGTTTTCCTACGTTCGTCATGGGATGATTGATAAGGATGGAAAGCAGCTGAATGAAAATAACATTTTATCACCCATGCCCGGTAAAATAGTGGATCTTTTTCTGGCTGAAGGTGATCTGGTAAATATCGGTGAACCTATTCTGAGCCTGGAAGCAATGAAAATGCAAAATGAAATCACTGCAACCTGTAATGGAATCATACGGAAAATCCATGTGTCTGCAGGGCAATCCGTCATGAAAGATGATCTCTTAATTGAAGTTACGTCAATAGACGTTTAAGTGGTTTAAATTAAATTTAAAGAACGAAGTAACGACATGTCATTCCGGTTGAAGAGATACATTGAATAACGCTAACCTTTTATGAGTCAGGAAGCAATGTAAATACAAAATGAAATCACTGCAACCTGTAATGGAATCATACGGAAAATCCATGTGTCTGCAGGGCAATCCGTCATGAAAGATGATCTCTTAATTGAAGTTACGTCAATAGACGTTTAAGTGGTTTAAATTAAATTTAAAGAACGAAGTAACGGCATGTCACTCCGGTTGAAAAGATACATTGAATAACGCTAAACCTTTTCTGAGCCTGGAAGCAATGAAAATGCGAAATGAAATCACTGCAACCTGAAATGGGATCATGCTGAAAATTCATGTAATAGCCGGGCAATCCGTCATGAAAGATGATCTCTTAATTGAAGTTACGTCAATAGACGTTTAAGTGGTTTAAATTAAATTTATAGAACGAAATAACGGCATGTCACTCCGGTTGAAGAGATACAGTGAATATTGGTGAACCTTTTCTGAGCCTGGAAGCAATGTAAATACAAAATGAAATCACTGAAACCTGTAATGGGATCATATGGAAAATTCATCAATAGCAGGGCAATCCGTCATAAAAATGATCTTATGAAAGAGAATCACTCTGGATACATTTAATTGGCTTAAATTGAATTTAAAACAAAAAACAGGGCATATCTTTCGGGATGATGCTCTTTTTTATTGATGCAAATTCTAATCAATCGAAAAAATCACATCGTACAGAAGTTTTTAAGGGTATTCTACCATCCAACAACGAACGGATTAATTCACATCAGAGATAAAATAAAAGTTTAAGTGTTCTCCCGTAAATAATCGTTTTAACTGTTGTATCTTTGTATGTCTTAATTCGCCTGGATTATACAGCAATAAAAGGCTAACTTAAAAGTCATTCATATGAAGAAAATACAATTCATTATTATTCTGCTTCTACTTGAATTCAATTTTTCTGCTTCTGCTACAAAACCTTTCCGTTTTGCTCTTTTCACTGATTTACATATCTCTGCAACCCTTCCTCAACATTCAGAAGATTTACAATTGGCCGTCATTGATGTGAATGCCTTGAGAGGAATAGATTTTGTAATTATATCCGGTGATGTTTCGGATAAGGGAGATACCCTGTCGCTTAGAATGGCAAAGCAGATGCTTCAAAAACTGAGAATGCCGTATTATATTATCCCCGGAAACCACGATGTCAAATGGTATCATACGGGCTCAGTTAATTTTGATGCTGTCTTTGGAGATACAAAATTTGATTTTACGCACAATGAAGTAGAATTTATAGGATTTACCACAGCACCCCTTAGTAATAAAGGGGTCGGATTTATTCAACCGGTAGATATTCAATGGATAAAAACCGTTCTGCAAAAAACAGGAACTGATAATCCTGTTATCTTAGTGACTCATTACCCCCTTCAAACGGGTGATGTGGACAACTGGAAAGATATAGTTAATATAGCTAAAAAATATAGCGTTCAGGCTGTACTCGGTGGTCATTATCATCGGAATGCAATTTTTAATTATGATGGAATTCCCGGGATTATCAGCCGTACTATTATGCGTGGTAATGATCCGGTGGGTGGATATTCAGTATTCTCCATATCCGATTCTATACGTACCTATGAAAAGAGGATTGGACAGCCCGAAGAAAAATGGTTAACATTGCCCTTTGAAAGTAAAAAAAATAGTCATTGAAAATTTGTTTTAAAGAATTAATTGAATAAGAATTAAATCATCAGAATAATGAAACTAACAAAAGTTGCTCAACTGATCGGAGCTGATACTAAAAACATTCATGAACAACAAATAAACTGGTTATTGACCGATAGCCGTTCGTTATCCTTCCCTGAAGAGAGTTTGTTTTTTGCCATTCATACCGCACGGAATAACGGACATAATTATATACAGGAGCTTTATCAACAAAATCTACGCTATTTTGTAGTCAGTGAAATGAGACCTGAATTTGAAAAACTGACTGATGCCGTATTTCTTAAGGTCGGGGATACATTGCAAGCGCTTCAAAGTCTGGCTGCTGCTAAGCGTTCTTTATTTCAAATGCCGGTTATAGGTATTACAGGAAGTAATGGTAAAACGGTAGTCAAAGAATGGTTGTATCAGCTTTTACATTCCGATTACAGTATAGTGCGTTCTCCGCGCAGTTATAACTCCCAGATCGGGGTTCCTTTATCTGTCTGGGCGTTGAATGAAAATACGCAACTGGGCATTTTTGAAGCCGGCATTTCCGAAATGCATGAAATGGAACATCTGCAAAAAATCATTCAACCTACCATAGGAGTTTTTACCAACCTGGGAGAAGCTCACCAGGAAAACTTTACCGGACTAAAACAAAAATGTGAAGAAAAACTGAAGCTGTTTACTCAGGCCGACCTGTTGATTTATTGTTCGGATAATAAACTGGTAGAAATTTGTATAGCACAGTCTGGTTTTAAAGGAAAATTGTTTTCGTGGGGAAAAAGTGATAAAGCAGGTATGCAGGTTTCGGGAGTCTTGAAATCGGCCAATAAAACGGATGTCACGATCAAATATGCTGGTACAGAGATGCAGGTAACTATTCCGTTTACCGATGATGCATCCGTCGAAAACGGATTGCAGTGTGTTGCAGTGATGTTGAATTTAGGAATCAGCAGAAAGGAAATAACGAAGCGTATTTTACATCTTGAAGCAGTAGCTATGCGCCTTGAAGTAAAAGAAGGAGTCCGGAACTGTTTAATTATAAACGACAGCTACAATTCTGATTTGAACTCATTGGGGATTGCACTTGATTTTCTGAATCAGCAAGCTACTGCAAAAGGCTTGTCTAAAACGCTAATTCTATCTGATATATTGCAAAGCGGACAATCACCCGACGAATTATATAAAACAGTAGCCGAACTGGTTAAAAATAAAAGCATTCAACGAATAATTGGCATTGGATCCGAAATTTCTAAACAGGAATCTAAGTTTCTTTCAATTGACAAAACGTTTTTTGAACATACGGAAGATTTTCTTACATCGTCACTGATTCGTGAAATGAAAAATGAAATCATTTTGCTTAAAGGCTCAAGGAAATACCATTTTGAAGATATATCCGCCAAACTGGAACTGGTAACACACGAAACCATCCTGGAAGTGAATCTAAATGCATTAGTGGATAATCTGAATTATTTCAGGTCAAAGCTCCGTCCTGAAACTAAAATGATGTGCATGGTCAAAGCATTTGCCTATGGAAGTGGTGCAGTGGAAGTAGCACGGACATTGCAACACAACCATTGCGACTACCTGGCTGTGGCTGTAGCTGACGAAGGTGCTGATTTAAGACGCGAAGGTATTCGTATTCCTATTATTGTTATGAACCCTGAAAAAGGCAGCTTTGGAATGATATTCGACAACAAGCTGGAACCTGAAATCTATAGTTTCCGTTTACTCGATGCCTTTATCATTGCTGCTGAAAAACTGGGACTGACCGATTATCCTGTTCATATCAAAATTGACAGTGGAATGCACCGGTTAGGTTTTGAAGCACCGGATATGGAACAACTGGTGACACGGTTAAAAAAACAGAATCAAGTAAAGGTACGATCGGTATTCTCCCATTTTGCAGGTTCCGATGAATCTAAATTTGATGCCTTCACCAAACAACAAGTTGCTGTATTTACGGGTTGTGCAGATCAGTTAACAACTGCTTTTTCACACCATATTATGCGACATATACTCAATTCGGCCGGAATTGAACGATTCCCCGAATATCAGTTTGATATGGTACGATTGGGAATCGGACACTACGGTATCAGCTCCATCCCTGAAGTGAATTTAAAACAGGTATGTGCTCTAAAGACCGTAATTCTGCAGATTAAAAATGTAAAAGCCGGTGAAACGGTAGGGTATAGTCGTAAAGGAATTATCAATACGGATAAAAAAATTGCCATTATCCCGATTGGATATGCCGATGGATTTGACCGTAAACTGGGTAATGGAGTAGGAGAGGTGCTTATTAACGGAAAACGGGCTAAAGTTATGGGAAATGTGTGCATGGACCTTGTGATTATTGATATAACCGGTATTCAAGCCAATGAAGGTGATGTGGTTGAAATATTTGGAGATAACCTGACAATAAACGAAGTAGCCGGTTGGTTGAAAACAATTCCGTATGAAGTCCTTACCAGTGTATCAAGACGGGTGAAACGAATTTATTTTCAGGAATAAAGTAATGAAGTGTTGATGAGATAATGTGATGATGAGATAATGTGATGATGAGATAATGTAATGATATGATGATGAGATAATGTGATGTTGAGATAATGTGATGATTTCCTTAATTATAATTACTTAACTTAATTGAATTAATTCTGTCATTTTAAATTAAAGTTGAGCAATCCATTTAAAAGATTATCATATCAAAACATCATCATATCAACACATCATCATTTCAACACATCATCATATCAACACATCATCATATCAGCACATCATCATATCAACACATCATCATATCAACACATCATCATATCAGCACATCATCATTTCAACATATCATCATATCAACACATCAACACATCAACACATCAACATATCAACATATCAACACATCAACACATCAACACATCAACACATCAACACATCAACACATCAACACATCAACATATCATTCCATCAATAATGGTTTTAATTCATATCCATCAAGTAGAAACAGCAAAAGTCCTGTTAATAAGTGCCGCAAAATTGGCAGTACAACTCAAAAAAACAGTTGGTATTTTCAGCTTTGTTGAACAGGACGAACTTATTCCGGAACGTGAAGTTGAATTGAATGAGTTATTGAAAGCACTCAACCTAAAGGATATTCAAATTTCTGTATGGAATTCAAAAACAAATACCCTTACTTCAGTTTGTGAAGAATTGGATGCTTCGTTTCTGTTTATTCAATTACCTGACGGGCAAACAAAAAGTATCCGAAACCGCCTTACTGATTGCCGTGAACTTAGAATACCCTATTTGTTCTTTAAAGATTCGTTTGATGAATTGAATCTGACTAAAGTGATTGTACCCGTTGGTTTTCTGGAAGAAGAAATTGAAAAAGCACAGTTTGCTTCAGCCTTCGGGAGGTTTTGTAACTCTGAAATCAAATTGTTACTGGCCAATGATTATGGTTCGAAAGCAGCTTTTACAGCTGAAAAAATGAAACTTTTGTTTGAAAAATTCAATTTGAATTATACGCTTGATAAAGCTACCAAAGACAGTTTTAAGGTGGAAGTTGAATCAATTCAGGTTGCCTTGAAAGAAAATGCCGGAATGATTATTATCTCTGCTTCCCGTGACTATGGATTGGATGATATACTTTTCGGTCCAAAGGAATATCATGTTATTAAAAAATCGTCAATACCCGTTTTATTAGTCAATCCTCGTGGCGATTTGTATGCACTTTGTGATTGAGAAACGATAAATCCCCGGTTTAAACTTATTCAACGAATCGACTAATTCAACAGATTCCTGTTTCAATGAATTTCTGAAAAATAGTATATCTTTGAGAATTATTTTGTGGGTCAGATAAATCATTCAATATGAGAAAAGAATCAAAAGTAAGAACATTGATATTAAAAGAATTGCTGGTCCCCCTGATCGCAATTTCCAGCCTGTTAATGATTGCTTTTTTTGGATATATTATCATTGAAGGATTTAGTCCATTAAAATCATTTTACCTGATGGTGACTACTTTTTCAACCATTGGGTATGGTGATATAGTTCCTGTATCAGATGCCGGAAGAATATTTACAATCTGTATTATAATTTCTGCATTTACAGTAGGACTTTATGCTGTGGGTAAAATTTCTGCTTTTTTTGCTGAAGGTGAATTGTCTAAATTATTAAAACAACGTAAGATGAACAAAGTATTAGATTTAATGAACGATCATTACATTGTCTGTGGTTATGGTAAAACCGGAAAGCGGGTTTTGGACGATTTAGTTCGCAGAGGTTTACAGGTAGTTATAATCGAAAGTAATGCCGAACGCAATGAAAAGATAAAAGAAATTATCGACAAGAAATTCATCCATATTGACGGCGATGCCACCAATGATGATGTTTTGCTTCAGGCCGGAATTAAAAGAGCCGGTATCCTCATTTCGGTACTCTCAAGTGATGCCGAGAATCTGTTTGTAACTCTGAGTGCAAAGGATCTGAATCATGACATCAAGGTAATTACACGTGTTGATGAAATTAACTCTGCTGAAAAATTCAAAAAAGCAGGTGCCGATTTTATTGTATCACCCATTGAAATTGCTACCGACAGGATAATTTCAATCGCCACTACAAGCAGTGATTTCTTTAGTTTTATCGATTTTGCCGAAGCAAAAGAAGAATTAAAAGAATACAAATTCGGGTTGGTGGAAATAAAAGATACCAGCGATTTGATTAACAAAACTTACAGGGAAGCCAATATCCCTCATCGGACTAATCTGGTTGTTATAGGATTCTATTCTTCAAGCAATGAATTGCAGGTAAATCCCACAGCTGAGAACATTATTCATTTAGGTGATAAATTGTTGGTTTTTGGTAATGAAAGCCAGATTAACAGCCTGAAAATGATAGCTCTACACACCATTTAATATCTTTCATTTTATTTATTAACAAAACAAGGAAGAATAGATCGATTCTTCCTTGTTTTGTTAATAAGATATGGCTCTTATTTTACATAAAAACGTGTTGTACCACTCCATGTTTTGCCTCCTTTAACCGATTGAAAACCGGTAATATCAGCCGGCAAATCGAGGTTGGGTGCATTGATTGCCCATGTCTGAGGTTCCGGGCATACCCAGTCGACTTCTCCGCCATTGTTCCATAATGTCCAGTGTTTAAACTGGCTGTCCACTTCATAATAAACACTAACATTGTCTTTTCTATTTGTCAGGATAGCACCGTTGTATATTCTTCCGCTTTCTGTAATTGATTCATTGGTCAGTGCAACCTCAATCGGTTTACCGGTAACTGACATTCCTTCGGTCCGTAACAGGGAATCTTCTTCCTTTAAATCCAATAATTTTCCTGTTGGAAGACTGCGATCGGATAATTCCCATTGTTTTCCACACGACAGCCGCAATTTGTAATCATCTTTTGAAGTGTTTTTTGAAAAAGGCAGATTCAGTGGTGTATGGAAACCTACTCCAACCGGCATCGGCGTTGTACCTAAATTGGTAAAAGAGACGATATGGGTCAACTCTTTGTCAGTAAGTATGAAACGTATTCGGCAAACGAATTCGTGTGGAAAGTTTTTAAAGATAGCATCCTGAATGCAGTTTGAGTAAAAACTGGCTTCCACTTCAACAGCATCCGACGAATAACGGGTACGGGTAATTGTAAACGGTTGCGATTTAATAATCCCGTGATGATAATTGTGTTGAGCAGGAATGGTAATAGGAAATTCATAATTCTTGCCTGCAAAAGTATATTTTCCATCTTCAATTCGATTCGGTGGGAAAAGTAACGGTACCCCAAATATCTGTGGCCTTTTTAAGAAAGTATCTACTTCTCCTGAGTCGGGTGTATGTAAAATGTCAATCTGTTTCTTTTTATTGTACAGTCTGATTAGATTTGCACCAACCGAAGGCACAATAATGGCTTCATAGACATTTGTTTCAAGCAAAACGGCATCAATTCCATGCCAGTTAATCTTTTCAATATTCATTGTCGTATATCTTTTGAAAAATTAAATATTAATATCCTATTCTCATAGTTTTGCAAATTTAGCAAATACTTGTGAATTCTGCTTTGTTTCATCTCAATTATTGTCTTAATCATTACCCGTTTGTTGCATTACATTGGTCTATTCTGTTTCAGTCATTGAAATTGTAGTTCAATTTACCGGAATAAAAAAAGAGACATACAAATTATGTATGTCCCTTTTTACTCAACCTGAATTTTATTTTGACGGGCTCAGTTCTGCAGTTGCATTAATAGTCACTTCATCACCAACCATTGCTGCAGGGAATTTATTTCCTACACCATATTCTGATCTGTTCAAAACACCTTTAATGGTAAATACAGCAATGTCCTTTTTACTCATTGGATCTGTAACTTTTCCTTCGAATACTACATCCAATACAATTATTTTAGTAATCCCATGCATGGTCAGATTGCCGGTTAGTTTATAATCATTCCCTTTGACGTTTTTCATTGAAGTGCTCTTGAAAACCAAAGTGGGGTATTTAGTAGCATCAAAGAAATCAGCACTCTTCAAATGTGTATCCCGTTGTTCGACATCGGTATTAATACTTGAAATTTGAGCCGTAAGTTCTACTTTAGCATCACTGTAATCAGGTTTGGTAGTGACAGCTTTTATTTCAAAATGTTTGAAATTACCGGTCACATGCGAAATCATTAGATGGGAAATAGAGAATCCGAGATGTGAATGTGCCGGATCAGAAATCCAGGTTTGCGAAAATGAGGTAATTGCAAACAACATCAATACAATGGAAAGACTAATTTTTTTCATAATTGTTTTGTTTTGAGTTTCTTTTTCAATTAATTATATGAATTAATTGTATTACCATTTTACAAAATAGAAAAGGTTATTATTCTGCAGTAAGTTTGTGAATGAATTCCACTAACTACAAAATTATAATCTTAATTTCTATACAATTTTAAACAGTTAAAGTACTTGTTTTGTTCTTCCGAATGAATTATTTTTTTACACAAACGAATGATTAAGTCATAAAAAAACTTTTTGATGTGTTCAAATAAAAAATCGTCCTGTCCTCCATATAAATGGAGGACAGGACGATATGTTTTAAGAGGAAAAATGATTTATTGAGACGACTGAATTCTATTGACTATACAATATAATTGTATGAGAGTTTTTGCTTTTAAAAATACAATTCTCCAAAAAATTCAGGACAATGGAAATCAGGTTTTTCTGTTTTTACAGGACTCCAGGTTACAAAATGCATTGAATCGGTACCATCAGCACATTTGAAGAAGTTCCCAAGTATCTTTTCCGGTAAATTGGCAGGGTCTAAACCCATTAAATTGAAAGGAATTTTTACAGTTAATTCCCATTCAAACATGCCTTCCATTTCATTAAAAGCACGCCGGCCGATTGAAGGTGATCTTTTTATAGTATTCAATTCCTCCACAGTAAATGGAACTACTTCTTCATTCCTGCTTTTACGGGTTGAGGCAGCACAGGTTCCGATACAATTAAATTCAAAATTAGTATATTTATTTGATCCTACAGGCATGCAGAAAAATTCAACACAGCTGTCTTCGTTAACAGGATCCTGATCATTTGAATAAATAGCCCGCAGCATACTTCCACGAACTGAAAATTTGATAAAGATACTGTCAGTAGAACGGGCAATATTAAATTGTGTAATGGGTCGATAGGGGAATTCTTTTACCCAATTTAATATTTCAATGGTATCAAGCACACCGAAATCATCAAGTATCTCTCCTGCCAATTCTATATCAATATCATTTAAAGCTTCGATATATCGAATTTTTAAATTTCGCATATTTTCTTTATTCATAAATTTCTGCAATATTAACCAATAATTCTGATAAACTAATGTGTTTATCTCGAAAATATTGTAAAATTATTTGTAAAACGATGTTAATGCAATGAAATCAGCTCATTGAAAAAATGCGTTATTTTTAGCACTTAGTGTCTAATGAACAAAAAAAAGAACAAACCATCCAAATTGGTTGATTTGTTCTTTTAAAATGACTTCTTAATTGAATGAATCGTTGTTTTATGCTATTGCTTCTTTTTCAGCTTTATTATATCCGGAAACCAGATCGTCAACAATTTCCTTTACTGTTGTGATTTTTGTTGCCAGGTAAGCATTGCTCCCTGCAAAAGCATATCCTTTGTCCATTTTGCCCAGATAAGCATTATATAATGTCACAATAATACAATAAGGTACTTTCGTGTAATCACATGTATGCAAACAGTTGTAAGGACATGATTTCGGACGTGTAAGACCCAGTTTTACTTTTTCAAGGAACTCGCTTTTCAGTGCACGACCAGGCATTCCTACAGGGCTCTGAATTATTTCAACGTCATGATCATGTGCATTGATATACGATTCTTTAAATTTGATATCTGCATCACATTCATTTGTGGTGACAAAACGACTTGCAATTTGAACACCTTTAGCGCCAAGTTGCATGATGTTATAGATATCCTCACCTGTGTAAATCCCACCGGCTGCAATAACAGGTATTTCCTGATTGTATTTTTCTTCAAAAATAGCAACTTCCCGTACCACTTCAGGAATTAATTTCTGTATTGAAAAATTTTCATCCTCAATTTGATTCATTTTAAAACCAAGATGGCCACCTGCCCGGGGTCCTTCAACCACTACCAGATCAGGTAAGTAGTCATAGAGTGTTTTCCACTTCTCACAAATAATTCTTGCCGCTCTGGCCGAAGAAACGATTGGAACAAGTTTGGTAGTACAGTCGGGAGTGCGGTATTTTGGAAGATCCAAAGGAAGACCGGCACCAGCAAAAATTATATCAGCCTTTTCAGCGATAGAAGTTTTTACCATATCACTGAAATTAGTCAAAGCCATCATGATGTTTACACCGATAATACCCGATGATTTTTCTTTTGCTTTTCTAATTTCTTCTCTTAAGCCA
>Ga0302215_10000636_pt1 | contig 25572 bp, 11 predicted proteins | sample II_Fen_N3_1_FD_194580 | JGI IMG/M metagenome (GOLD analysis project Ga0302215, IMG submission 194580) | Peat permafrost microbial communities from Stordalen Mire near Abisko, Sweden - II_Fen_N3_1 | ecosystem: Environmental > Terrestrial > Soil > Wetlands > Permafrost | place: Sweden: Abisko... | reverse complement strand
TTGGCTCCAAATTCTACTTTGGCCTGGCTTTTCCCTCTTACTATTGGTCGTACATGTGGTTGGTGTATGCTCACAATACGATCTTCAACAGTGTGCTTTTTGTTGTCAAACATTTCTTTCTGTTGATTGTATAGAGTATGTATGACTAACAAGTCTTTGAAATCCTGTTTTTTGAGATGCAGATCTGTCGGGTATGCATCCAATAACTTATTGACAGATTTGAGATTGCGTTTTACAAAGTTCAATTGTTGGCGTACTGATTTGCGGATAACTTTACGAGACTTGTTTCTTTTCTGAGCTGTATTGAGATAAACCTTGCGTGCTATCTTTCGATAGGTTCTTGGCTTTTCCGAATGAAGCTTAGCATCATAATACCTATCAATCATGTGTTCCAACTTTACACGGGCATCGGACAACAAGTCCAAATCTGTTGGATAAGCGATGTCCTGAGGACAGGCTGTGGCATCAAAAATCACACGACCTTTGTTCTCTGAATCTGGATTATCATTGTCTTGATTCTCTTGGGTAGGCTTTTGGTCCTTATCCAAAGATCCCATCCTGGTTTTGATTTCAACAATCTTTTCGTTGATAGCGTTCACACTTTCCAATCCCAGCCTTTTTCTGAATTCCACAAACAATGAGGCATCAAATGGTGGTGCAGGATTAAAACTTGAATAGCCCAGAAAATACTGCATATACATGTTCTCTGAAATCTGATCAACTGTTTCCCTGTCATCCAAATTACACAGATGTTTGATCACTAATGAACCGATAACAACCCGTGGATTCAAAGGTGTGCGACCCGTTTGAGAGACTCCTACCTGTTTGAGATATAAGTTGCAGATTTCATCCCATGGGATAAGATGTGATAAGACTACCCAACGATTATCAGGATTCAATTTAGTGGAAAAGGGTGTCTCGAATCCTTCAAGAGTCAATTGATTTGGACTGACATATTCTGGCGTTAATGCACGCCTTTTTGAGGTTATTGGCATAATTCCTTGCAGTTAATCTCACAAATATCGATATAATTTTCTTATTGTCAAAATGTTGACTATTTTTCAGCAGACCCTAACTACATGTTATGAATAATAGCTTTGAGTTTTTTTTTCTGGTGCAAGTGTAGCACGGTAGTGGCGGTTGGAGTGCAAACGTCTTTTTTGCTATTCTGCAAAAAGTGTGACAGAAAAAAACAACAGAAGGGTTGAATGTGCGGAAGCCGACAAAAATACCGTGAAAGCCCAGAGGTAAGAGGGGCGGGGATTTTTGGCGGCTGGGGATTTGCTCTGGGGAACTGCCCGTAATAAACTTTCAGGCGAAGCCTGACCGGTTTTTATTATATTGAGAACAGAAGGTTAAAATTACACCACGTTAGTTCGACTTTTAATAGGGCATAAATCATAGGTCTTTTTGCTTATCTTTTTTTTTAGAACATCAAAGATTGACTTTGGCTTATGTTAAATAATCTAAGAACAATGTATGACTTTCTGTTTTGAAATTAATCATAAGCTTTTATCGATAATCCTTCATATATTCTCTAGGAGAAACTTTAAAGTATTTCTTAAAAGCACGACTAAAATTAGATAACTCCTGATATCCTACAGACAATGAAATTTCAGAAATGTTTTTGTCACTTTCGCGCATTAATAAAGTAGCTTGTGTCATCCTTATTTGAACAATTAAATTATATGGTGTAGTATCCATCAATGCTTTAACCTTTCTAAAAAGCTGGTTTACACTCATTTGAAGCTCGTCTGCTAAGTTTTCAATACTAAACTCTGGTTCTTCAATATGTTTGTTTATAATCTCACTCACGATCTTCATAAAGTTTTTTTTCTGAGGGCTATCCAACACTTTTTCAGTATATTCTTCAATGTTTTTCGATAATTTAAATTGCTCCCACATTTTTTTGCGAGTGTTTAATAAATTCTGAATTCTTGCTTTCAAAATGGACGAAGAAAAAGGTTTGCTTACATAATCTTCCACACCAATTTCAAAACCTTCTACTATTTGAGATTCTGTTTGACGCGATGTTAATAGAATTATCGGGATATGATTCGTCTTATCGTTTTCTCGTAACAATTTCACCATTTGTAATCCATCCATTCGAGGCATCATCACATCACTTATAATTAAATCTGGAATGGATTCTTGTGCCATCTCAAATCCTTCTTGTCCGTCTTTAGCCATTATTACGTTGAATTTTGGAGAAAGAATGTTGTGAATATACAATCGCATATCAAAATTATCCTCTACAATCAATACGATATCAGCAGATTGATTTATCGCTTCTTGCTTAAATTCCGCTACTTCATCTACTTCATTAATATCGGCATAATAGTCAACATGTTCAGAGATTAATTCAATATTCTGTTGTTCATTGACATTAACTATATTAATTGGCAATTGAATTGTAAAACTTGAACCTTTATCAACTTCACTACTGACTAAGATTTTACCATGATGTAATTCCACAAGATTTTTGGTCAACACCAATCCAATGCCAGACCCTCCATTACGCATATTTTTTTGACGTTTCCCCTGATAGAATATTGTGAAAAGCATTTCTTTTTCTTCTTCAGAAATCCCAACACCGGTATCAGAGATCTGAATTTGGAGAAATTCAATCCCATTAATTATAGCTTTATTTATGGCAACATCAATTTTTCCACCTTCAGGAGTATAATGAAAGGCGTTAGATATCAAATTGTATATGACCTTATCAACTTTATCTGAGTCAAAATTCATCCAAAGTTCATTTAAGGTAGATGAGATGGTGAATCGAATATTCTTTTCAGATGCAAAATAATCAAATTCTTTTGCTGAGTTTGAAATAAATTTAATAATATCTTCAAATTTAAAATTTAACTCCAATTTGCCTACTTCAATTTTCCTGAAATCAAGTAATTGATTTATCAATCTAAGTAAGCGTTGTGCATTACGATGCATCAGGGAATAAAGATTTACATCTTCCTTCTTTATATTCCCTTTTTCCATTATTTGAGTCAGAGGCCCAAGAATTAATGATAAAGGAGTTCTAAACTCATGAGACACATTTGTGAACAAATTAAATTTGAGTTCATCTATTTCTTGTATTCGAAGAGCTTCTAATTTTGCAATTTCTAGATTATTCTTATCTCTTTCCCTAATTGTGAAGTATTTTATTATAAGATAAATTATACCAATCAATATTAATAGATATATTGTATACGCATATAAAGTTCTCCAAAAAGGTGGTAAAATCACCATTTTTATTTTAATGCCATCTTCATTCCAAAGGCCATCATTATTAGAGGCTTTGACATTGAAAGTATATTCACCAGGATCCAAATTCGTATAGGTAGCCGACCTCTGATTAGAATTTGCATAAACCCAGTTTTTATCGAATCCAACTAGCTTATAAGCATATTTATTCTTTTGTGGTGAAATGAAGTTTAAAGCAACAAATTTAAATGTAATTACTGATTGTGAATGCTTTAAAACTATTTTTTTTGTTTCGTTGATTGAGTTAGTTAGAATCCCATTTTCTGTTGGAGCAATTGATTGATTAAATATTTGAAAATCTGTAACTACAACAGGTGGCTTTTTTTTATTTAATTTTATAGCGTTGGGATAAAAAATATTGAAACCATTCTTGCCTCCAAAGAGTATTTCACAATCCTTAGTTTGGAAATAGGCTCCTAATTGGAAATCACTGTTTTGTAACCCTTCTGATTCGTCATACAAACGAAACTGATGTGTAGTTTTATTATATTTTAAAACTCCGGATATTGTGCTCATCCATAAATTTTCAAAATTATCACTACATATGCCAAAAATTGGATCGCCATAGACATTGTCCGCTTGCTTAATTAGCTTAAACATTCCTTCTTTTTTGCTAAATGAATGAAGCCCCCCCATTGTGCCAATCCATAAATCATTGTTCTTATCTTCATGAATTGCTGTGATAAAGTTATTTGTTAGACCGTTATTTATGCTAACTTTATAAATCGTTCTTAATTTCATGCTATTAGTATATCTGCGTAAGCCACCTTCAGTACCCACCCAAAATTCTCCATTTCTATCTCTATAGACAACATGTGATTTTTCTTCGGGATAAATGAGATTCCCACTATGAAAAAGAGTTGTAAAAACACCTGTTATAGGGTTGAAATTTAACGTTCCTAATTCTGTGGCAAGCCAAAGTGTGTTATCATTGTCTTCATAAATTGAATATACATTACTATAGGAAAGTTTCGATTTAGTAATAGATGGTATAATTATTTTTTTGAATATATCATTTTTAGAATCATACTTCATTAGAAAATTCGAATATGCACCAATCCATATATTCCCAGCTCTGTCTTCGCAAATTGCTTTATTGTATCTAAATGAATCGAAAGAGTTTAGATTGTCAAGTTTGTATCTTTTAATTGATTTTCGATCTGAACTAATTTTATCCAAACTATTTATGCCTCCAACCCAAATGTTTCCAAATCGATCTTTTAATAATGACAGAACATGTTTTTCGGATAAGGAAATGTTTTTATTTATTGATTTTTCAATCAGATAAAATTGAGATGAAAGAGGATCATAGTAATTTACACCTACTGATGACCCAATCCACATGATATCATTTTTGTCTCGATAGATACAATTAATAGAATTTGTAAGTAGTTTTTTGTCATCCATTCCGTTGGAAAGAATAGACGAAATATACCCTGTTTTTTTATTTAGAATATTGATACCCCCTTCTGCAGTACCAATCCAGAGATTTCCTTTGTTATCATCAAAAGTAGAACGAACGGCACGACTATTTATGCTGTTTTTTGTTGAATTTGAAACTGTATACTGTTGATATCTTTTTTGAGATTCATTCAATGAATATAACCCGCCATGTGTTGAAGAAACCCATATCGTATTGTCATGATCAATAAAAAGATCAAAAATGTGTTTGCATTTTTCTTCATCCGCCTCCCCTTTATTCCAAAATGAATGATTTATGAACGTTTTTTTTTGCATATTGAAACAGTATACACCTTCACCCCAAGAACTTAACCATAAATTACCTTTTTTATCTAATGATATATCCGTAAATGCATTATTTGAGGGCTGATTTGATTTGTTAATTGGTATTAAATAATGAGTAAAAATTTCAGTTATAGGGTTAAACATATCCAATCCACCCCGATCGACTGCTATCCAAAGTTGCCCTTTCTTGTCCTCTACAATTCCAGAAACATCGTTATAACTCAAACTATTTGAATTTTTATTTTTTCTAAAAGTAGTAAACTTTCCTGTTTTTAAGTTTAATCGACTCAAACCATCTCCTTTTAAACCTATCCATAAGTTATTTCTGCTATCTTCAAATAAACATCGAATAGAATTTCCTCCAAGTGTATTATTATTTGAGGTGATATGTCTAAATATTTGTATCTGATACCCATCGAATTTATTTAAACCATTATCAGTTCCTATCCAAATAAATCCTTTACTATCCTGTAGTATGCATGTAACCCAACCGCTTGAGAGTCCATCTTTAATTGTCAGATTATTGAAATTAAATGTTTGTTCTTGTGCTTGCAAGAATGTAAAGGCTGTTAGAACGATGAAAAACAAGGTTTTTCTAATCATAAAAATGAGTTTTTATCCGGTGTCTTTATAGGAATGATATAAATAAATTATTGCAAAAATAGTCATATATCAACATTATAAATTCATGAAAGCAATATTTTAAAATAATTTATCAGTTATTTCAATAAACTTCGATAGGTAAAACTATTCATGAATGATTATGAGAAAATGGATTGCAATGTTGTTAACTTTCAAATTTAAAGGCTCTTATTTATTCAAATAGGATAGATTTGAGAGTATTTGACAACAAAACATCAAAAAAAGATAAATCACTAACAGTAAAAAGGTAGTTTATTTGCAGTATCATTTTCAAATGCAAAAGAAACACAACATTTATAACATGTTCGACTTCTTTAGCTATAAATTATTAAATCTAATAATCATTTTTTTATCATTAAAAAATTCAATAGCATGAAAAAAATTACATTTATTTTCGCGTTGGCTCTTTCAGCCATAAATCTTTCTGCAATAGATGAAGTGAAATTAGCAGACTTCGAAAGTGGTTCAAACTATTTTACTGCTGCAATTGGTGCAAATGTTACAATGCAGATTGCAGATAATCCATCTATAAACTCTGTCAATAATACATTGAAGGTGTTGAAATTAACGTATACAACAGGTTACACACTATATATGGGTGTAAAAGCAGCAAATTTAAATCCGACAATACCTATTGGAAATACAGAAGGATTTGTACCAGGAAAATACAGATACCTTAAGTTTAAACTTTATAAACCATTTAAATCAAACATTTATTTAACTTTTACGAAAACGGGAACTCCTAATATTATCGGTCATCCTGCTTTATATATGAATCAAAAAATAAATGAATGGGAAGATGTAGTTATTGATTTGTTAAGTGGAACAACTTATATGGTACAATCGGATACAAACTATGATATATTTCAGATGCAATTTGATTATTCAGGCAGGACACCAGCAAGTACAGCAGGATTTGATGTCTACATAGATGATATATATTTACGAAATGATGTTTCCACTGATATATCAACCGGTAAATTTTCAGATATGGGTGTTATCGTAGTTCGTTCCAAAGATGGAAGTACTTTGGTAAACGTAAGCAATGCCAATAAAAAAAGCCTAAAACTTGAAGTATTCAATATTCAAGGTCGATTTGTAAAAACAGTTTTTGCTGGTCAATCAATATCCGGTGCTTACGCAATCGGTTCATTACCCCAAGGTAATTATATATTAAAAGTAACAACTTCCGACAAAATACAAAACATCAAATTTTAAACCAGCTGAAGAAATATACTTCATTCAATTATTTATTAATTACTAAAATTCATCAAAATGAAAAAGATTACATTTTTTATCGCAATGGCTTTCGCAGCCATTAATTTACAGGCCATAGATCAACTGAAAATAGCTGATTTTGAGTCAGGTTCAACTTACTTTACTAAATCATCTGCTGGTTTGGTAGCTATGGCCATTGTTGATAATCCTGATGATAGCAATATAAATACTTCGGCAAAAGTGTTGAAAATCACCTACAGTAGCGGTTACAATGGTTATTCAGTTGTAGTAAAAGAATCTGGAGTAGGTACTGTCATTCCATTAGTAGTTGGTAATGTGGAAGAAATTGTTGCTGGAAAATATAGATATATTCATTTCATGTTATATAAACCATTTAAATCCAAAATATTATTAACATTACAAAAGCCGGGTATTGTTGATGGACAATCGCCTCAGTATTTAAATCAAAAAGTAAATGAATGGGAAGCTGTTTCTATCGATATGTTAGATGCAACTAAAAATTTAAACTTAACACAAAATACAACCTATGATGGCATTATGTTGAATTTAGATAAGGCGGGTCGCAGTCCGGCAAGTACAGAAGGTTTTGTAGCCTATATTGATAATTTATATTTAAGTAATGATGCTACAACTGCCACACCTTCAATTCGTCAGAATGCAACTTCCGATATCAAAGTAATGCGCACTTTAGAGGGTGATTATCAAGTTAAGGTAAGTAATGTCGATTATAAAAATCTGAAATTAGAAGTTTTCAATATGCAAGGTCAACTTTTAAAACTAGTTTTTAATGGCAAACCAGTAGTTGATTCTTACGAAATTCCTGCATTGAGTAAAGGAAATTATATATTAAAAGCAACTACTGAAAAAAATGTTCAGTGTGTCAAGTTTTAATATTCCCTTCTGTATAAAGAGAATGTTATCATAATTACATTAATCCATTGCAATTGGAGCAAAAAAAATGGTGCCATTTTAACGAAATGACACCATTTTTTTATGTGCGACTGGCATGGCGAGTACATTTTTGACGGTGTAGGTCTGTTTTGGGGGCTATCAGAGAAATTCCGTAATACCGAAATGTACGTACGGTAGTGTCATCATTTAGTCTATTGTCGATAAAAACAACCTGTTTTATTTAATTCAATCTCACCATGAAAAAACATTTCTTTTCGAAAATTTTATGTTTATTGCTGTTCTGTGGAATTAGCTCCATGAGCTACTGATTGGTACTTATCACCAAGTGGTAATGATTTAAATACAGGTTTAATTGGTTTTCCTGTAGCTACTTTATCGAAAGCATTTTCAATTGCTTTAGCTGGAGATATAATTCATGTTTCCGGTTTTATTGATATTTCGGCAGAACCAAATAGTACAGGTACAGTAAATGCTAATGGAACTTCAATATTTACTGTTGTTACTACCGATGGAGAGCCATCAGGTTTACTCGAAAATTTCAAAAATGATCCTTTTAAAAATATGTTGAATCAGATTTTAAATGTTTTTTCCTAAGATTCCATCACGTACGTTAATACATTCTCATTCATTGCTTTATAAGTAACAAACCTTGAGATTCAAATCTTTAATACTGATTTTTTGATAATAAAACATCAAGAATTGATAAAATAAGTACTGACTATAATCTTACTTTTGCCTTGACAATATCAATGTCGTAAAATTACTAACCTTATAATAATACAATAAATAATGAAGAATGTTCAACGACTAAAGAAAATAAATAAACGAATTTCGATTTTTAGTTTATTACTTTTAGTTTCAGTATTATTTATACACTCTCAAACACTTGATTTATCTTACAAGTTTATCTCTGGAGTAGTACTGGATAAAACCGGAGAACCTATTATCGGAGTTACTATATTTACTGAAGGAAAGGGTTCGGTTGGTACTATTACAGATACGAAAGGTAAATTCTCTATAAAGCTTTCCAAGGAAGTTAGAGTTTTGCAAATATCATATGTTGGTTATATTAGTCAAAAAGTTGAATTGAATGACAAAAAAACTATTGAGATTATACTTCAAGAAAATAACCAACTACTTTCAGAAGTAGTCGTAGTTGGATATGGATCACAAAAGAAGGAATCAGTGACCGGTTCTATTTCGACTGTTTCGAGTGCTGATTTGATCAAAGCACCTGTTGGAAATATTTCTAATGCTTTAGTGGGAAGAGTAGCAGGATTAACGGCTATACAACAATCAGGCGAACCAGGATTTGACCAGGCAAGTATACGAATTCGTGGAATAGGAACTTTTGCGGGTGATCAAAATCCCCTGGTTGTGATTGATGGAATTGTTCAATCGTTGGAAACAATGAATATGATTGATCCAAATGAAATTGATAAAGTAAATGTTTTGAAAGATGCATCTGCCACTGCCGTCTATGGCGTGAGGGGTGCCAATGGGGTTATCATTATTACCACGAAAAAAGGAAGAAAAGGAGAGCCTCAGATTTCTTTCACCTCCAACTTTGGTGTAATGAAACCAACTACCCTTGCAAGCCTGTCCAATTCGTATGAATATGCCGTGCTACGCAACGAGGCCATTAAAAATGATGGACTCAATCAACCCGAAAATGTATTCAGTCAGGATGATCTCTGGAAGTTTCAAAACAACAGAGACTATACATCTAAAGAAATTGCGGCCATGTCACAACTCACCGAAGCCCAAAAAGTTGCTCTGTCCAATAGTCCGGCAATGTACTATGCAAGTCATGACTACCTGAAAGAAATTTTTAATCGAACCGCAATACAACAACAATACAATATCAACCTCTCGGGAGGAACTGACAAAGTGAATTATTTCGTTTCTGTGGGTTACCTCAATCAGGAAGGATTACTGAATAACTTTGGAATAAAAAACACTGCGGCCGATACTCGAAATGAACGTATTACTTTCCGTAATAATTTCGATTTCAATTTTATTAAAAACTTTGAATTTAATTTAAGTGTGTCAGGCTATTTCACGGACCTGAGAACTTTTACGAATGATGGTGGAGATATAGATGTTGGTTCCCGCTACAGGGATATCATTAAAAATATTTATGAAGCACCACCTTTCGCCGGACCAGGTGTGATTGATGGAAAATTAGTGAGAGGGTATGCCGGTTATCGTCCGGCAAACAATGCCGGTGGTTCGAGTGCAATTCAGTTTTTATTGGATAAAGCGATTGCCAATATTAAAAGAAATAACCTTAATATATCCCTAAAGGGGAAGCATACCATGGATTATCTTGTAAAAGGATTATCCTTGAGAGGTTTGGTTTCGTATGAAAGCAACTTTAGTAAAGATGTAAATACTGTCCCTAATATACCCGGTTATCAGGTGATGCGAAGTGTAGAAGATCCGAACCAACTCATGTTCTTCGGTGGTCAGGAAAGTAATGAGACTATTACTGAAAAATCGTTTTACAAAGACTACAAGTTCTATGTGGAAGGGGGGATTGAGTATAGCCGCAAATTTGATAAACACACCATTACGGCTCTCAGCCTGGTCACCGCAGAACGCCGAACAATGCCAAAGCTGCTGTATAACATCCCGCAAGGAATGTATGGGGTAGTGGGACGTGTAACTTACGGATACGATGACCGGTACCTGGGAGAGATTAATATGGGCTACAATGGATCAGAAAATTTTGCACAAGGTAAAAGATTCGGATTATTTCCTGCGGTTTCAATTGGCTGGATAGTTACTAATGAATCCTTTTTCCCTAAAAACGATGTAGTAACTTGGATTAAATTTCGTGCTTCTTACGGACAAACAGGAAACAGTAATATAGGGGGCAAACGTTTTATGTATTTGCCGGGATCATGGGGTTCATACAGTAAATATACACTACCATTCCAAGGTTACAATTTTGGATATTCCGATGGTACTTACTTTTCACCTCAATATACAGGAAATTACGAATTGTCAGTAGGTAATCCCAATGTAACCTGGGAAAAGAAAGAGTCTTCAAACATCGCTTTAGATATAAACTTCTTTAAAGATAAGTTATCGGTTTCTGCGGATCTATTCGTAGAAAACCGGAATAACATCTTAACTTCACTAGCTACTGTTCCGGGAATTATCGGAATTGATTCTGATGTACTGCCTCCCGAAAATGTAGGGTCAATGAAAAATAGCGGTTATGAGATAAACGTAAGCTGGAAAGATAAGATCAAAGATTTTATTTATCAAATTGGAGGCCAGGTATCATATGCTAAAAATATAATAACCTTTAAGGCAGAGCCACCCTATCCCTATAGCTGGATGAATGAGACCGGTTATTCTTTTGGTCAGTATAAAGGTTATTCGAACGAAGGATTTTATAATTCACAAAAGGAAGCTGCTAATCATCCTTTCAACACGGCTGGTGGAAACAATGCCCAGGCAGGTGATTTAAGAATTATTGATGTTAATGGTGATGGAACTGTTGACGATAAAGATATGATTCCTTCGGAGTATTCGAATGTACCCCGCTTCACTTTCAGCACAAATTTCCTTGTTTCTTATAAGGGGTTTGAAATTTCAACTTTGTTTTCAGGCTCTGCCCAAGGGACTTTTTCCATGAACGGTTATATGATTAATCCATTCAGTACAGGAGTTGGAAATACAATGAAATACATTTATGAAGGACGATGGACAGCTGAACGATATGCATCAGGTCAGGAAATAACTTATCCTAGAGTATCCATGAATTTGCTCAATGGAACTCAAAATGGTATCAATAATTCATATTGGTTAAGATCTACTGATCACATAAAGTTGAAAAATGTTGAGATAGCATATACCTTTTCTAAGAAATCGTGGATAAAGAAAGCAAATTTAGGCTCGCTAAGAATCTATGCTAATGCAAATAACTTATTTACTTTTAAAAATAAAAACTTAACAGAAGGAATTGATCCTGAATTGATCCATGATAAATTCACCTCAGAAGGAGCGATTTATCCAATAACCAGAGTGATTAATTTTGGACTTAAGGTACAATTCTAAAATAAAATAAACATGAGAAAAAAATATATATTATTTGTACTGTTACTGGCAATCTTCAATACCTCGTGTGTCGATGAATTCATTAATGCACCTGATGTTGTTAGTTTAGATCTTGAAAAAGTTTTCAGTTCTAAAAAAAGTGTAGAGGGAGCCATAGCGTTGGCTTATGCTTACAATTTATCCTCCGGTCTACCTATATTTAACTGGTCACCTCCTTATATGCCTTTCGGCACTTCAGAAGCTTTTGTAGGTGGAGAAGATCTGAGTTCAGTGACCTGGACCTACGAACCGGCTATAACAGGTACCGGAATGACCGCAGCTACAACAGAACTATTGCAGGGCGCTGCTCTGTCGGACGATAATTTCCCGAATAACTATCAGTACATTCGTCATGCCTGTATTATATTGGAGAATGTTGATAAAGTTCCTGATATGAACGCAGAGGAAAAGAAAATTATTAAAGGCGAAATGAAAGGACTTATCGCATTTCGTCATCTGGAGATGCTGAAACGTTATGGTGGTGTTCCTTGCGTTGATCATACATTGACGGTGGTTGATTTTATCAAACGTTCAAGTGTACAGGAAACATTGGATTTTATCGTAAAGTTAAGTGATGAATCAGCAGAGTTACTGAAAGGACATACATGGTCGAATGATTGGAATGGTCGCTTAACCGAAGGAGTCGCTTTGGCTATTAAAGCTGAAGTTTTGACTTTTGCAGCTCGTCCCTTGTTTAATAGTGCAACTCCCTATATGGACTTTTCGCCACATAATGATCTTATTTGTTTTGGAAATTATGATAGTAACCGTTGGCAAAAGGCGATAGATGCCAATCTTGCTGTGATAGAGTGGGGTAAGCAAAATGGATACGAATTAATAAATACCGGTAACCCATTTGAAGATTATGGAATGGCAGTCGGAGTACCGGGCAGTAAGGAAGTATTATTAGCTTACAAGCAACAAGGTGATTCAAAAGATAATACCGGAGGAGGAATGATGGCTGTTTATTGCCCCAACCCGCAATGGGGAGGTACTGTAGCTCCTGATTACCGGGGTACAAGTTACGAAATGCTGATACAATACAGAAAAGAAGATGGTACAAATCAAACCTGGGCTGGGACCACAGAACAACCCTATCAGGATTATTATGACAGAGCCCAGGAAATGGAACCCCGTTTTAAAGCTTCCATATTCTGTTTTGGGATAGACCCATGGAACAATCCGAACGATAATTTCTGGAGTGTCAGTAAAGGGTGGCACATGCAAAAATCGAAACAAAACCAAGGTATTGGCCGTAATATAAAGTTTTGGTACAAGGCCGGTACACGTACTTGGTTTGAGTTCCCAATATATCGTATGTCAGAGTTCTACCTCAATATAGCTGAAGCTTACAATGGTATGAATGATGATGTGAATAGTCGGAAATATTTGAATATAATACGCAACAGAGGAGGCCTGAATGACCTGACAACGCAGGTTGGTGAAGATTTAAAAAATGAAATATACCGTGATTGGGAAGTTGAATTTTATAATGAAAATCAGCATTATCCGCATGCCCGTCACTGGAAACGTGGAGACACAATGATTGGTGGGGCTAAACACGTCTTTAATTTTACCTATATAAGCGCTGCTTGGGGAGTGAGAGTTCCTGCTGATTTCTTGACGTATAAACTGGCTCCAGCAACAGTACCTGTTTATGCATGGTACGATAAAATGTATTTGAGCCCGTTCCCTCAAGTAGAAATGAATAAGGGATATTTAGTTCAGAATCCGGGTTATTGATTTTCAACCTTACTATAAATATTATCAAAAATGAAAATATATCTTATAAGTAATACATATTCAATTGCTTTACGTGCTTGCCTAGTGTCCATAGTTTGCTTGATGATGGCAGCTTTTTCAAGTGCACAACAAAGTGAAGGGATTAAAGCTGACAGCACACAAAAGGAATTCATACTTAGAGCGGAGAGCAACGTAAAAGTGAAAGTGTCCACATATTTAAGTGACGGTATTAGCGGAGACGAAATAAATTTACCGACGGCTTCATTTTCAAACATGTTATATGGCCGTATTCCCGGACTTACAGTATCTCAAAATAGTGGTACCCCTGGAGATGATGCAGCATCTTTGAATATCCGTGGTATTGCCACCTATTATAATTCTACCATACCTGTGTTTATTGATGGATTTCAGGTCAATAAAAATTTATTTGAATCCTTATCTGCTTTTGAAGTTGAAAAGGTTGAAGTGTTGAAGGATGCTGCTTCGCTTGCTGCTTTTGGGATGAGAGGAGCCAACGGCATTATCCGAATCACAACTAAACGTGGTATTGATGGAAAACCCAAAGTAAGGTTTCAAAGCCGGATGGGATATCAACAGGCTTCCTTAATAAATAAACCACTGGGAACTGAACAGTATGCTCATCTTTATAATGAGGCAATAAGCAATGACAAAAATGCCTGGACACCTTTATATAGTGCAGATGGTATTAAAAGTTTGCCCAATGTTGATTGGTATGAAGAGGTGTTGAAGGAATCAACGCCCTATTATGATGCTAATGTTTCAGTTCAGGGAGGAAATAGAGTTGCTAAATATTATGTCATGCTTGGGAATGTGAGTCAAAAGGGATTATATGATTTACCCATTAATGATACTTTAGCCAATGCCAGCCTTAACAGGTATAATGTACGTGCCAATTTGGATGTGAACCTTTTCAGTTTTCTGGAAGCGAAAATTGATATAGGAGGATATGTTACTACTGGCACCAGACCAAATACCAATATATCGAACTTATGGGACGATATGGCAAAATATCCGGGTCTGATATATCCGGTAAAGAATCAAATTAATAATGAATGGACAGGTACAACAGTATATCCACACAATCCATTGGCTGAAACCCGTGCACAAGGACGGACATCATCACATGAGCGCAGCATTCAATTCAATCTGGCATTAAAAGAAAAGCTGGACGGGTTAATTCAAGGTTTGTATCTGAAACAAAGTATGTCTCTCAGTAGTTGGGTTCAGGATACAGCTTATAACTCAAGAAATTATGCACGTTACATAAACACCATTCAACAAACAACTGATCAGAACACACCCTACAACAGATTTGAGAATTCAGGAAATGCACAGTGGGACTGGAAGCAATTTGGTGCTACGGCAGGTTACGACATACAATTCGGAGCTCATAAAATTTCTGCTTCAGTTAATGGATTGTATAATGTCTATAATACGGATAAATCACTTAATGGTAAAGCAGGAATGATGCTTAATTACAAGTATGCCAATATCAATGGTGTGATAAACTACAGCTATAATACTAAATATGAAGCAGAAGTAAGTGTTGCTGCAAGCGGATCAGATAACTATAAACCCGGAAATCAATGGGGATATTATCCAACACTCTCCGCTGCATGGATCATTTCAAACGAAGACTTTGTGAAACATAATTCTAGCATAGACTTTCTGAAACTTCAAGCTTCTGTGGGACAAACAGGTTATGACCCGATGTTTGAACAACGCTTTTTGTGGCAAAACTACTACTCAACACAAGGTGGGTTCAACTCTGGAAACGGAAATCCGACATGGAATAGCGGTCTGGGAATGATGTATATGGCGAATGCTTCCATTTTTGCAGAAAAAAGTACGAAATATGATATAGGAGTAAATGCGAGGTTGTTCAAGAAGATCAATCTTGAAATAAACGGATTTGTCGACAAACGTTCAGAAATTGTAACTCTTGATAACATGGTTCCTTCCACTATGGGAGTAAATTCACCATATAATAATGTTGGCAAAGTAACTAATAAAGGATATGAATTAAAACTCACCTATTTGGATAGAATCTTTGATTTTAACTATTTTGCTACAGCAATTTTGTCATACAGCCACAATACAATTGATTATATGGCAGAAGTGGTCACTGTAAATTCAGCTGCACGAACGGGAAATAGTATAGGATCTATTTATGGTTATCAGGCAGATGGCTTCTATGATGTGTCAGATTTTGATGTAACTGGCAAACTGAAATCAACTTTATCAGTACCAACATTTGGAGAAGTGAAACCTGGTGATGTGAAGTACAAAGATATTTTGATTGATGGTGTGATTGATGAAAATGATCAAACAAAAATTGGAAATTCATATTTACCAGAATATACGTATTCATTCCAGTTAGGTTTTAATTGGAAAGGCTTTGATGCAAGTGCTTTATTGCAAGGTGTTCTGGGCAGAGATGTGAATTTAATGGATGCCCCTTTACAAACAATTGCATTTCGGAATAATGGCAACGTATATCCGATTGCTGAAGGAAGATGGGCCTATTATCCGGAACAAGGAATAGATACAAGAGCAACTGCAACTTATCCACGTCTGACAACTGAGAATAGCAATAATAATAACCGGAATTCAACTTTATGGGTACGCAATGGTGACTTTCTAAAACTTCGAAATGTTGAAGTCGGATATACTCTGTCTTCTGTTCTCTTTAAAAAAATGGGTATAGAAAAATGTCGCTTTTTTATCACAGGTATTAATCTTATGGAGTTCAGCAAACTGAGAACTGACCTGAACATGGATGCAGAAGTACTGAGTGGATATCCTCCCATGAAATCATTTAATGGTGGTTTTACATTAAACTTTTAATAAAGAACTAAGATGAAAAAATACATTTATATCTCTGCATTGATGCTTTCATTCAGCCTGACATCTTGTAATGATATGCTAAATTCAAAAGAAGATATTTACCTCACTGATAAAATGTTGGATACCCAATATAAGCAATTATTTAATTTTGGGTACAAAGCTTACAGCAATATCAACAATGGGTTTTCAGCAATTGATGGTAATTTGTTTTCTACAGTATCAGATGAGGCTCAATATGTTACAACTTCAAATGATGCACAACGATTCAATGAAGGGAGTTGGAATAAATTCTATAATCCGAACGATTTTTATAAAAAAGGGTATCAGGGTATACATGATGCAAATTTCTTTCTTGAATATTCCAACGATTATGCAAATCGATTAGCAGTGAATAGAGACACTATTACTACGGAAAATAAACGGTTATACAAAGAAGATATTCTGGATATACAACGTCTCAGAGCAGAGGTACGTGTATTAAGGTGTTATTATTATTTCGAACTCATGAAACGGTATGGTGGAGTGCCGCTTATAACTAAATCGGCCACAACTGTCGAAGAAGCTAACTTACCACGTGTATCAGTTGAAAAGCTTGTCAGTTTTATAGAATCTGAAATAAATGCTTCTCTTTTAGACCTGGTTACAACCTGGGCTGCAGCAGCAATGCCAACAAAAGATGGACGTGTAAATAGGGGAGTTGCTTTAGCAATTAAAGCCAGAACATTGCTTTATGCTGCAAGCCCGTTAAACAATCCGACTAATGAAAAAGGAAAATGGGAGAGTGCTGCAAAAGCATATAACGATATTATTATATTGGGTACTTATGATTTGGCTGCCAATTATCAAAATTTATTCATTGGCAATATAACTTCAGCTGTAGGAAAAGAGGTAATCTGGGCGGTACGTATGGGTCCTAACAATGATTTTGAAAGAAAGAACTACCCGATTGCTACCCCAGGTGGTAATACAGGTATATGTCCATCTCAAAACCTGGTTGCGGCTTATGAACGGAAGACTGACAATGTGAATCCATATCTGGGTTTAGATCCCCGCTTTGCCATGAGTATAGTTTCAAATAATGATACATGGACGGGACGTATCATGGAAATGTGGGAGGGTGGAACTGATGATCCTTCTAATCGAAATTCATCAAGGACAGGTTATTATCTAAAGAAATTTCTGAATGATAATTTGAATCTGGTAAATGATGCAAAGATGAATAGGAACTGGACTATTTTTCGCTATGCCGATGTTTTGCTTAGTTATGCCGAAGCGATGAATGAGAGTTTCGGACCTGATAACAATAATGGTAATTCCCTTACTGCCAGGGAGGCGCTAAATAAAGTTCGAAATAGGACAGGAGTAGAAATGCCGGCTATTATAGCTCAAATTGCTCCTGATTATCAGTCGTTAAAAGATAAGATCAAACATGAACGACGCATTGAGTTGGCATTTGAAGATTATCGGTACTGGGATTTATGTCGATGGAAAGATTCAGAAACGGTACTAAATCAACCTTTGATGGGAATGAAAACTAACAAGAATGTGGATGGTTCATTTACATACATTGAATTTCAGGTCGCAGGAAGAAAGTTTATAGCACCCAAAATGTATTTATTTCCTATCCCTCAATCAGAGATTGTAAAGACAAATGGAGTAGTTACTCAAAACCCTGAATGGTAAATAATCTGATTCTGATTTTAAAAAGAAATTCTAAAAATAATATTATGAAGAGAGTTGTTTTTTATCTGTCTTTCCTATTTATCTTTTTTTCCTGTACATCAGATGAAAGAGATGTGAATGTTACATCTAAAGTCTATATGCCTCAGGCTTCTTATGGTGATACTTATATTGTTCCTAACAATGGAACCAATGCACAAATGAATAAAAACTATGAAATTGACTCGGTTAACCATAAGCTGAATATTTATTTAGGAGTTTATCGTTCAGGTTTGAGTGAACTAAAAGCTTTCTCAGTAGATATACAACCTGGAACTTCAGCTATTAAATCAACAACTTTATTACCTGCTTCATATTATATCTTACCTGCTAATGTAGCTGTTGCCAAAGGAAAGCGAGAAGCTTATTTTTTCCTCTCTGTAGATATTGAGTTCCTGAGGAATAATAAGAATACAAATTTTTCATTGCCAGTAACTATTTCCAATGTAAGTCTATACGAGTTTAATGATAAATTGACGACTACAAATGTATTTATAAAGACCAGTTTGTTGTTGGATAAAGAAAATCTATAATTAGAAAATATTATGAAAAATTATATGAAGTTAAACCGGGAACTGATATGTTTTTTGCCTCTCTTTTTGTTCTCTCTTTTTGGATGTGATTCAAAAACGGATGTCAATAATTTATCGGGGGAAGCACTAATTTACCTGAAAGAAGCAGCACTAGTAACAAATACTTATCCCATTCCCAGTATAATTAACTCAATTAAGACCAGCAATTATTCAGTAACTGAAAATAAGATCAAAATACCCCTTACAATTAATAGGTCTGGTTCGCAGGAGCTCGAAACCTTTTCTGTATACATTTCTCAGACTAATGAAGTCTTAAATGGGACAGTTAAATTATCTGTAAATGCCTATTCATTACCGCAAATAGTTACTGTAGAACAAGGGACGAGAGAAAAACAAATTGATTTAACACTCGATGTAGATTCTTTGCGAGCACATAAGGATACTCACTTTTCAATAATACTCACATTGTCAAATCCTACTAAATATGCATTGGATGAATCACTTAAAACGATTAAAATTGATATTAATACTCCGGAACTGCTTAAAAGTGATGAATTGTATAATTTATGGAAACTTGTTTTCGAAGATAACTTTGACGGGAGTTCTGTAAATACGCTTAATTGGGGAACATATTATTCACCGGGACATGCCCAAAATGGAATACGACGACCCGAAGCTTTTAGTGTTGTTAATGGGAATTTAGTGATCACTGCACAAATGATAAATGGAGTGCTTGTATCTGGGGGTATGGCACAAAGAATTAATTATTTGTATGGACGTTTCGAATTCCGAGTTCGAACGGAGAAGGATCCAAGCCAGACAGTGAGCGGAGTAGTGCTGACCTGGCCACAAAGTGAACAGTGGCCCCTCGATGGTGAAAACGACATTTATGAAACCGGAACTAAAGCAGATCGTGAAAGTATCGATACATACATACATTACGGAGATGGTATTGGAACAGCCTTTAATAAACAAGCTCATTTTCTTCATACAGTTCCCGCATATGAATGGCATACTTTCATGATGGATTGGAGTGCTGAAAGCCTTAAGATTTATAGAGATGGATTGAAAGTATGGGATTTGACCGATAAAAAGGCTATTCCTCAGGTGGCACATCATTTCTGTCTACAATTAGATGCTTTTAAACAGGTTATGGGTGACCCGGTGAAAATGTATGTTGATTGGGTGAGAATCTATCAACAAAAGTAAAGTGTTAAGAATTTAGTCTTGGCGTTTGTCGTTAAATTAATATTATTGAATAGTGAAAGTTAATAAAAGAAATAAACTCCGTTTTTTGGTGCTTCTGTTCATGTGTCTATTAAATGTATTCTCGGCTATAGCTGCTAAAGATAAAGTAAGAGAAGTAGATGTATGTGTGTATGGTGGCACTTCATCGGGTGTTATTGCTGCTTATACAGCAAAACAGATGGGTAAGAGTGTTGTGTTGGTTGAACCGGGTAAGCATTTAGGTGGTATGAGTTCCGGAGGTTTGGGATACACTGATATTGGAAATAAATATGTTGTCAAAGGTTTGGCACTTGATTTTTATCGACGTTTGGGAAGTCATTATGGTAAACTGGAGCAGTGGATATTTGAACCAAAGGTAGCTGAAGCGATATTCAATGATTATGCGGCTAGAGCAGGTTTTGCTGTATGGTTGCAACGACGATTACATAATGTGATTAAAAAAGGAAATACTATTACACAAATAATAGTTGAGGATACCAATAATCCAGTTGCATCCACCTACAAGACAATTAAGGCTAAGGTTTTTATTGATTGCTCTCACGAAGGAGATTTAATGGCACAAGCAAAGGTTTCCTACGCAGTTGGACGTGAATCAAATAGTTTATATAATGAGACTTATAATGGTGTTCAACTATTAAATCAACATCAATTTCCTGATGGCATTGATCCATTTATTGTTCGTGGTGATTCTACAAGCGGTTTGATATGGGGCATTAATTCGAAGTCACTGGCTGCAAATGGTAGTGGCGATAAAAAAGTACAGGCTTATAATTTCAGGGTAACACTTACGAACGTAAAAGCGAATTTGATACCTATTACCATTCCGGATAATTATGATCCAAAGAAATACGAATTATTAATCAGATTGAAAGAAAAGATTCCATGGGAAAGGTTCTATGATGTATTTATTTGGTGTTCGATGCCAAACGGAAAAACAGATATTAACAATAAAGGAGGCTTTTCAACTGACATGATAGGTGGAAGTTGGAATTATCCCGAAGCAACTTATGACGAGCGGGCACGGATAATTAAAGTTCATGAAGATTACACAAAGGGACTGTTCTATTTTATTGGTCATGACGAAAGAATTCCTGAGCGCATACGAAAAGAAATGCTTCAATGGGGATATCCAAAAGATGAATTTATAGATAATAATAACTGGACACCACAGCTTTACGTGAGAGAATCACGTAGAATGATAGGAGAATTAGTAATGAATCAACATCATTGTAAGGGAGAAGAAATTATTAATGATGGTATAGGGATGGCTGCCTATACTATGGATTCTCATAACTGTGACAGGGTTGTTGTAAATGGAATGGTAAAAAACGAAGGGAATGTAGAAGTGGGTGGTTTTCCGCCTTATCCAATCTCCTATAGGGCACTCGTTCCCCAAAAGAAGGAAGTAAATAATCTCTTGGTTCCCTTTTGTATGTCAGCCTCGCACATTGCTTACGGATCTATTCGTATGGAACCTGTATTTATGGTGTTAGCTCAATCAGCTGCCATTGCTGCTTGTTTGTCCATTGATGAAAACAAGGGTGTTGTTCAAGATGTAAATGTTGCAAAAATTCAGGACATTTTCAAAAATAATCCATTGGCGGATGGTAGTGTACCTGATATTGTGGTTGATAATAATGACAAAGGAAATGTTATTTTAACAGGAGACTGGAAACTAGAAGGAGGAAAAGCTTATGGTTCTAATTTTTTATCAGACAACTCAAAAGGTGTTCAATACAAATCAATTAAATATAAACCGAATATCATTCAAAAAGGAGAGTATGAAGTTTTTGTTTTTTATCCTAAAATGGATGATATTACTACTCAAACATCAATTACCATTTTTGATGGATATGAACAAAACGAAAAATTGATAACGGCAAAAGATATTATAATAGAAGGACAAACCTCAGGGGAATGGGTATCGGTTGGTAATTATAATTTCCCGGAAGGTAAAAATGGATATGTAGAAATCTCCAATAAAAACTCAGATGGGCGAGTAATTGCAGACGCTGTATTATTTATTAAAAAGGGAAAAAATATATAAATAATTTCAAATATTAAATTTAAATCGTAAAAAGACAATCATTTATTTTCAATTAGATAAGTAAGTTGAAAATGGAATTGACATTTCTTAATTATAAAAACAAAACACTCAAAATGGTATCTTATAAAAAAACAGTTCTTTTTCTTTTTGTCATATGTTTAATGTTTAGTGCAAAGATATATGCTGTTGATTCATGTCCCGAAATTGGTGCACAGATATTTATTGAACCCGGACAAACGGATGCAGAAATAGATCAGTGGTTTAATCTTTTGAACAAAAGTGGAATGACTGTTTGTCGTATAAGAATGTTTGAACAATATCTGAAAAAAGCCGATGGCACATGGGATTATACTTTATTCGATAAGGCTTTCAAAGCAGGTGAAAAATACAATGTTAAAATATTTGCAACTTTATTTCCTTCAGCTGAGAATATGACAATTGGTGGATTTAAATTTCCTTATAGCGAAGGTCATTTAGGACAAATATCTCAGTACATTAAAAATGTAGTGACCCATTTTCAAACATTCAAATCATTATATGGTTGGGTCCTTATTAATGAACCAGGAACAGGAGGTTATGTGCCTCAAAATGATTTCACCAATCAAAAAATGCAGGAATGGAAGAAAAAACAAATCGAATCAACCTATAATAGTAAAGGCTACACAAAACTAATTGATTTTAGTAAGGAAAAGTTTCTGACTGATTATAATACATGGTATCTAAACTGGATAGCTCTGGAGATTGCTAAATATGACACTAAAAGTCAAATTCATGTCAACAATCATCAGATTTTTGAAAATGTAGCGGAATATGATTTTCCTTCCTGGCGAAAATTTTTAACATCACTCGGTGCATCTGCACATCCAAGTTGGCATTTTGATTATTTTAAACGAAGTCAATATGCATGTGCATTATCTGCAAATTGCAGCCTTATTCGTTCAGGTGCGGGGCCTCTTCCTTTTTGGTTAACAGAACTTCAAGGTGGAAATAACACATACAGTGGGAATCGGCCATTTTGTCCTACACCTGATGAAATCACTCAATGGTTGTGGACAAGTATTGGATCAGGTGCAAAAGGGATTATATTTTGGTGTTTTAATCCACGTTCTATAGGAGATGAAGCTGGAGAATGGGCATTGGTGGATTTCCAGAATAATCCAACAGATAAATTATTGGCGATTTCAAAGATTACAAAATGTATATCTGAAAAAAGAAATATATTTAATAATTCAAAACCAGATAAACCAAACATTAGCATTCTATATAATCGTGAGTCTCTTTGGATGGAGAAAAGAAATCAGATTGGAAGTACTGATGAAAAACAATATGAAGGAAAACTAACAGGAGGAGCTATGAAGTCAGCGCTTTCCTTTTATGAAATTCTATTGGAGAATGGAATAAATTCAAATTTTCAAGAGATGAACGAATTCGATTGGACAAAAAACGACTATACGGGGCAGATGGTTATTTTATCAGGTCAAATTTCTATGCCCTCAAAATATTGGGATAATTTAAGAAGATTCGTAAAAGAAGGAGGAAAGCTCTTTGTTGAAGGATTAACCGGGTTTTACGATGAGAATATGCTTTGCTTACAGAACACAGGTTTTCCCTTAATTGATGTTTTTGGAGGCTCACTAAAGGAAGTCAAATGTATTCCTGGAGATTTTAATATGAATATAATTCAAACTATACCGGTACATCTTTGGAAAGGATATATACATAATGTATCAGGGAAAATCATATCACAGGAAAACGAATTGGTAACAGCCACACGAAATTCTTATGGTAAAGGAGAAACTGTGTGGATACCATCTATGATCGGATTGGGAGCAAGTCGTTCTGGAAACAGCGAATCGTTATCCCGGTTATTGATTTCAGAAATTAATGCTACTTGTAAGGTTAAATTTCGATTCAACGAGCAACATAAGGGAATTTTGATGCACACATTGGAAAATGAGAAATCATTTGTTACAATTTTGGTTAATAAAAACACTGAAATTCAGAGGTTTATACTTCAAACCCCCGATTTAACTCCAAATATTATATTTGTCAGTAAAGAAGGTTCGGTCAAAAATAAAACAGTAACTATTTATCCTGAAGAAACATTAGTAATTGAATGGAAGTAGAGCAAAGAGTTTGCAATATGAAAATAATAGAAATAACGATATTATTAAACATCTTCCTGATTTCAAATTATGGAGGCCTACAAATATCTGCTCAGAATACCTGGAAAAGTTTTAGTGGAGATAAGATAATTGAACATAAAGTTGATTCGGTATTAAAGTTAATGACTCTGGATGAGAAAGTTGGACAAATGACTCAGTTTTCTTGTAATTGGGACGTAACAGGTCCAGTTATGAAAGATAGTTACGAATTATATTTGAAGAAAGGTTTAGTTGGCAGCATATTGAATGCTTACACTGTTGATGGTGTGCACAAATTGCAAGAAATGGCACTCAAAAACAGCCGTCTTAAGATACCCGTGTTATTTGGTTATGATGTTATTCACGGCTATCGTACAATTTTTCCTATTCCTTTAGCAGAATCTTGTTCATGGAATTTGGAGTTAATGAAAGAAAGTGCGTCAATTGCTTCGAAGGAAGCAACGGCCGATGGGATTCATTGGACTTTTGCACCGATGGTTGACATTAGTCGGGATCCTCGTTGGGGAAGAGTAATGGAAGGAGCCGGAGAAGATACTTACCTTGGAAGTTTAATCGCAAAAGCGCGTATTCAAGGTTTTCAGGGAGGAAGTGACTGGAATTCATTAAGTAATCCGAATACTTTACTGGCATGTTGCAAACATTTTGCTGCTTATGGAGCAGTAGAAGGTGGTCGGGATTACAACAGTGCAGAACTCTCACTCAACACATTACTGGAATATTATTTACCACCATACGAAGCAGCAAAAGATGCTGGTGTAGCAACATTTATGGCAGCTTTTAATGAAATTGGAGGCGTACCATGCACTTCAAGTAAGTGGTTAATGACTGACTTCCTTCGAAATCAATGGGATTTTAAAGGTTTTGTGGTTTCTGATTATAGTGGAATCAATGAACTGGTTTATCATGGAGTTGCGAAGGATGAAAAAACTGCCGGAGATTTATCTGCAAACGCTGGTATTGATATGGATATGTCAGGTTCTGTTTATTGTAAATACCTCAAAAATTCAATTGAAGAAGGAAATGTGTCCATTGAAAAAATAAATAACTCAGTTCGACGGATTCTGGAAATGAAATTCTTATTGGGTTTATTTAATGACCCATACAGATCTTTAAATGACAAATCTCAAAAAGAGAAGACTATGACCCCGGAATTTCTTGAAGTTGCTCGCAAAACGGCTCAACAATCAGTTGTATTACTGAAGAATAGCAATAACTTCTTTCCAATTTCTAAAGATAAATCTATTACAGTTGCCCTTATAGGCCCATTGGTAAAAGACATAAACAATCAGATTGGAGCTTGGTCTGCAAGAGGTAATACAGATAAATGTATTAGTCT
>Ga0302215_10000627_pt1 | contig 25736 bp, 20 predicted proteins | sample II_Fen_N3_1_FD_194580 | JGI IMG/M metagenome (GOLD analysis project Ga0302215, IMG submission 194580) | Peat permafrost microbial communities from Stordalen Mire near Abisko, Sweden - II_Fen_N3_1 | ecosystem: Environmental > Terrestrial > Soil > Wetlands > Permafrost | place: Sweden: Abisko... | reverse complement strand
TTATTTGGTTTAATACGCATTCCAAGCATAAGCGCCCAGGTGCACAATCAACCAGAGATTAAAGAATGTGCTGAAAAATGGTGCGACATTTTACTCAAATCGGCTGTTGATAGGGCAATAGTACTACCAACCGATGGAAATCCTGTTGTATTTGCCAGCAAAAGTATCAACTCCTCCTACCCTACTGTCCTTGTCTATGGCCATTATGATGTAATGCCCGTAAAACCCCTTGAGTTATGGACAACGGCGCCTTTTGAACCGGAAATTAGAGACGGAAAAATCTATGCACGAGGAGCTGACGATGATAAAGGTCAGTCGTTTATGCATGCTAAAGCTTTTGAATTCTTAGTCAAAAGCAACCAATTAAAATGCAACGTAAAATTCTTATTGGACGGCGAAGAAGAAATTGGCTCACCAAGTCTTGAGAAATTTTGTCTTGCTAACAAAGAACTTCTTGCATGCGATATTATTCTAGTATCAGACACTAGCATGTTATCTGAAGAAACTCCGAGTATTACAACAGGACTACGTGGTTTAGCCTACTGGCAAATCGAAGTTACATCAGCATCACGAGATTTGCATTCGGGAATTTTTGGTGGTGCAGTGGGCAATCCAATTATGGAACTGACTAAAATATTAGCGCAATTAACCGACTCAAATGGAAAAATTACCATTCCTCACTTTTATGATGATGTTCTTAAAGTTTCGGATTACGAACGCTCACTCATAGCTAAAATTCCATTTAACGAAGAAGAGTACAAAAGTAATCTAACAATTAAAGCTGTATCTGGCGAAAAAGGCTACAGCACTATTGAAAGAACCGGAATCCGCCCTTCATTGGACATTTGCGGAATATGGGGTGGATATACAGGTGAAGGTTCAAAAACAGTTTTGCCATCAAAAGCCTACGCCAAATTATCAGCACGCCTAGTTCCAAATCAGCAATTTGAGTCAATTGCAGTTCTGGTTGAAAAACATTTAAAAAAGATAGCAGCACCAACAGTTGAAATAAAAGTAAGCACACTTCATGGTGCTCAAAGCTATGTGTGTCCGATTGAATCTGAAACCTATCAGGCTGCCGAAGCAGCCTACACAAAAACCTTTGGTAAACAACCACTGCCAGTTCGCAGAGGCGGAAGTATTGGTGTTGTTCCTATTTTCGAACAAATTCTAGGCGTAAAACCCATCCTAATGGGCTCTGGACTTGAATCTGATGCTACACATTCACCCAATGAGAACTTCCCGCTCAATTTATTTTTCAAAGGAATTGAAACAATTGTGGAGTTTTATCTTGAAATTCAAAAGAAAAATCAGTAAAAATTGAGCCATTCAAAACAACACAGTCAAAGCCATAATTATCAGACAGTTGGAAAAATTAAATTTTCATTTTTATATTTTTAATAAAAATATTTCAAAATAATCTTTGTCATATAAAAAGAAAATACTATGTTTATTGCACATTTCGAAATCACAATTTTCTAACAATTCTAATACTTAATGTCATGACGAAAACGATAACATTTAACGAGCTACGTAAAGTGAAAGATTCGCTTCCAAGTGGTAGTATGACCAGGATCGCAGCAGAACTTGGTCTGGAAAAAGAAACAGTGCGTAATTATTTTGGTGGACACGACTACAAAGACGGAAAGAGTTGCGGAGTTCATATTGAACCGGGTCCGGATGGAGGTTTAGTAATGCTGGATGACACACAAATTCTCGATATGGCCCTCGGTATTTTAGAAACAGAAAGAGTATAACAATCACACAATTTATACAGAAAGCAGTGACATTTCATTCACTGCTTTCTTTTTTGATGGAATTCACAATTATAACATATAAATTTCAACCCACAAAAAGTATTTAATTAAAGATGGAAAAGTCTATCGATTGCCTTTATTGCCAACGCAATGAGTTACAAAAAAGTTTAATGATCGAAGTATGCGATCTAAGTGCCTCAACATTATTTTTATTCAAAGAACAGAGTCATCCGGGTCGTTGCGTAGTTGCCTATAAAGATCACGTAAAAGAACCATTTGAACTGTCCGATGATGACCGAAATGCATTTATGGCAGATGTATGCAAAGTTGCTGCTGCTATTCAAAAAGCCTTTTCACCTGCCAAAATCAATTATGGCGCATATTCAGACAAGCTTCCACATCTTCATTTTCACCTGGTACCCAAGTATGATGGTGAATTCGAGTTTGGAGGTACTTTTGAAATGAATCCACAAAAAGTATACTTGACAGAATCGGAATACGCTGCAACAATTGACAAAATAATTAAAGCACTCTAAGATTTTTCCTAAATAGAAGATTCAAAAAACAGACTTCAAACCATTAACTATTGGTTTGAAGTCTGTTTTGAAATACACAATCAATTTCTTGCTCAATGATTTTACCTGAAGCATTTATACAACAAACGCAAAACCTACCTGATTTAGATTTTGAATCATTTGTAAAAGCACTTGAAACCACTTCTCCTACAAGTATTCGGGTTAATGATAAGATAAATTATCAACCATCGGAAGAGAAAGTGACATGGTGCGATTCGGGCTATTATTTGCCAGAGCGTCCACTTTTTACTGCCGATCCACTTCTACACGCTGGCGTTTACTACGTTCAAGAAGCCAGTTCAATGTTTCTGCAGCAAGCAATTCTGCAACATTTTCCAGAAGCTGATAAAGTATTGGATTTATGTGCTGCACCCGGTGGTAAATCTACCCTCTTATCGCAAACTTTACCCGAAAGCTCCTTATTGGTAAGTAATGAAATCATTCGTTCGCGCGCTTACATTTTGGCCGAAAACCTTATCAAATGGGGAAATCCAAACGTTGTAGTCACCAACAATGAGCCTAAGGATTTTGCTCAACTTCCCGGTTATTTTGATGCAGTTGTCATTGATGCTCCTTGCTCTGGAGAAGGTATGTTTCGCAAAGACGCCGGTGCAATACAAGAATGGTCGGAATACAATGTAAAAATATGTGCTGAACGCCAACGCGAAATTCTAGGTTCTGTTTGGGACACATTAAAAGCAGATGGAATTCTGGTTTACAGTACTTGTACTTACAACAGGAAAGAAAATGAAGAAAATGTGCAATGGATATGCGAAGAGCTAGGTGCTGAACTACTGACAATCAATACAGAACATATCCAAAACATTACTGTTTCCGATTTTGGATATCGTTTTTATCCACACAAAACAAAGGGTGAAGGATTCTTTCTGTCTGTACTGAAAAAGAAATCAATTAGCACAATAACGACTAAAAACAGAAAAGAAGATAAAAAAGGCATAAAATTTGTCATAAAAAGTAACACTGATGTCATAACATTGTCAGACGCTCAACATTGGACGATATGCCAGGAAGAAAATTTGATTAAAGCCTATGATTCTGAACGATTAAATGACTTTTCATTATTGAGTAAACAACTAAAATGCATGCATTCCGGCTTATTACTGGGCGAAATGAAAGGTAAAGATTTTATTCCATCAACGGCTATTGCATTATCCAAGAAACTAGACAAAAAAACTATAGCCGTAGTCGATGTGGATTATGAAACCGCTATCATGTTTTTACGAAAAGAGTCAATTTTTCTGCCAGATGCTGAACGGGGGTATGTTTTAATAAGTTACAAAGGTCAAGCTCTGGGATGGATAAAAAATATGGGTAACAGAAGTAATAATTTGTACCCAAATGAATGGCGGATACGAATGAAGATATAATACGAGTGGTAGAAACGAATAAACAAAAAATGGAACTTCTTTTTTTAGGAACAGGCACATCGACAGGGATACCACAAATAGGTTGTCTTTGTAAAGTATGTACCTCTACTAACATTAAAGATAAACGATTGAGAGCATCGGTTTTGATAACTGATGGTGATACACGCATTTTAATTGATTGTGGACCTGATTTTAGACAGCAGTTACTAACTCATAAAACAAGTCATCTTTCAGGAATCTTATTAACACATGAACATTACGACCATATTGGAGGTTTGGATGATGTAAGACCTTTGGGTAAAGTTCAGGTTTATGCAGAACAAAAAGTTTTGGACCATATCCGTAAAAATATGCCTTATTGTTTCGTTGAAAACAAATATCCCGGAGTTCCGTTAATTCAACTGAATAAAATAAGCGAAAGCCATTTTCAGATAAATAACACACTTATAGAGCCAGTAAGGGTAATGCATCAAAAATTGCCGATATTAGGCTTTAAGATAGGAAAAATAGCCTATCTGACAGACGTAAAAACGATTGATAATAAAGCTATTAAACAACTTCAAGGACTTGATCTATTAGTATTAAATGCACTCAGAATAGAGGAACATTATTCGCATTTGTCACTTAGAGAAGCTTTGGAGGTTGCAGCAAAAATTAATGCTAAGGAAACGTATTTCACTCACATGAGCCACGATATGGGATTACACGATGTGGTAGATGGACAACTGCCAAAGAATATTCATTTATCATATGATGGTTTGCGATTAAACCTATAAAACTCAGGTTAAAGATCTAGATAGTAACCTATTTACGGGCCAACTACAACATTTAACAAAACAATAGATTGCTCATAAATACTTTTTTTGTTAAATTTACACATTTCAGACAATACATAGAAAAAACACATAATCAAAAAAGTGATACAAGCATTAAAGTTGACTTTCTCCAGGCCTATTGAAATCTAAAATGCGAGTACATTTGACCTTAAAAATTATTTACACATGAAAACAAGAAAACTAAAATTCATTATTCTGATTTTTGGAACTGTTTTCCTTGCGTCCTGCTCAGAATCACTCTATACCTCGCTTGACGTACTACGCCCGGCAAAAGTTGCTTTTGCAAAGAATGCCAACAACTTGCTAATAATTAACAACACAACGAAACAACCAGATAATTTAGGACATCGTACAGACCTATTGAACCAAAAGACAAAATCTGTTTCTATTGACACTGACAGCATTCCACTATTTTGCTTGAGCGCATTAACCGAAGAGCTTGATAGCAAAGGTTTTTTCACGAATGTACAATTCAAACAAAACTCACAAAACACCAGCACTAACTTTTCAATTATAAACCCGATAGATAAAGACTCAATCAATCAATTATGCCGTACTAATCAGGCCGATGTGATTCTTTCGTTGGATAAAATTAAGGTGAACGATGATATTTCGGAGTACTACTTAAATGAATCAAGTTCCTTTTTAGGCGTTCTGGAAGTCCGGTACGAATCCTATTGGAGCATTCACTATCCAAACTCTACTGAATCTACACAAATTCAATTTAAAGATACAATTTTTTGGGAATCAGAATCGTATGTACGAAAAGAAGTTATGAATCAGCTTCCTAAACGTATGGATGGAATTATTGATGGTGCTTTATATGTTGGAAAAAAATCAGTAACCCGCTTTTTGCCTTATTGGGACAAGGCAGATAGGTATTTCTACAGTAACAGAAACAAATTTATAAAACAAGGCATTGATTCTATTTACACAAAAAGCTGGAAATCAGCCATCAACTCATGGGAGAAAGCCATTAAAAGCAAGAGCCACTCAACACAATATATCGCTGCCAACAATATGGCTGTAGCTTATGAAATTTCCGGGAATATTGACAAAGCTATAGAGTATGCGAGCTTTGCATATGCAGCAATAGGCAAATCATATACATTTGACTACAAAACCCTTGTACACTTATTGGAATACCTCGAAGAGCTAAAAGTTAGACAAAAAGAAATAAAAACATTAAAAGAACAACTGGGCGAATAAGCCCAGTTGTTCTTTTTGACTACTCCACATTAATTTCAGAGCCAACATGTGTGAATTTATTCACATTTTTCGGACTACCTTTACAGTCAATTTCGCTCGCACCAAGAGCATTTGCATCGAGTTTTTCAGTTGCATATACATTTGCATGTGAAGCTCCGGTTACTTTTATATCGGCATTTTTTGCAATAAATTCCTCAGCATCTATCTGACATGCACCCATACCGTCAATTTTAAGCCATTGACAATTGCCACTTACATCCACTTGCGATGCACCTTTTAAATCAAAATTGCATATACCTGCGACTTGCAAATCAAGGTCAGCCTGCGATGCGCCCATTAATTCCAGTTTGAATTCCGGAGTTACCAAAGCGGACTCCGTATTAATTTGACATGCCCCACTAGCCTTTATACTTCGGATTGAATTTGCAGATAAATTGACAGTTATAGTTCTATTCAAAAAGATATGGTCTGCGTAAATATGCAACACACCATTTTCTACTTTTGTTATTACTTTAGACAAATAATCATCCGGAGCAGAAACGGTTAAATGCTGAACAGAATCATTTTTGATATTCAATTCAATATTACCTGAGATATCAATGGCATTAAAAGGTTCACATGTACGTTCTTCCTCATTTAAAGGACTATCTTTATCTGACGACCAAGCAAAAGTAAATGGTTGTCCATCGTGTTGTCTTAAATGAAAAAAAGTATTGGCACCGATACTATAAAACATAAACAAACCGGCTAGCCAAAGTATCAACACAACCCAAGAAGCAGTATGAGTGTGCTCTCTACGGCCTGACACAATGCGGATTGCCCAGTAAATAAGCATAAAAATTGGACAGCCAACAACCAAGATAAGTGAAATAATTAGCAGTACCATTTTATCGGGAGTCATTATAGACCAGTTAGAAAAAATCTCTGGAGCAAATCCATTAATAAAAGTTGGTTCGAACACCACAAAGAACAAAGAAACCAGCAAAGCACCAACCAGAACTACACCAATTATGCCTAGCAATGCTCCCACAATGCCTAAAACGACCTTCAATGCCCAACGTAAAACATCACCAACCTTTACTCCAACCCTTGTTGCAGATTGTTTAAATTTATCACTTTCTACGTAACTTTTTGCATTATTAAGCTCTGTCTTAATGCTTTCTACCGTCACATCTTCACCTTGCATTTCAAGACGTTGCGACGCCGTAACAGCTTCCGGTGCAACAAACCAGATTACGATATAAATTGGAATAACAAAACCCACTCCAACAAACACCAACAAGACGAGTAAAATACGAATAATGGTTACATCGAGGTTAAAATACGCCGACAAACCACCTGCAATACCACCCAAAATTGCATTCTCCGGATCACGGTAAAAACGACGCGAGCGTTGTGATTTTTTTTCTGTTTTAGGTTCGTTCGGCTCATCGTCCGCATCGCCATATTCACTGGGTTTACCCATAATTTCAATCACTTCCTGCACATCAACCAAATTAACCACATTTTTTGTTTTTTGTAGTTTTTCGGTAAACAGTTCGGCAATGCGAGCTTCAATATCATTCATGATCTCCTTCTTCTCATCTTCCGATTGAAAATGTTCAGCAACATCATGAAGATAGGTTTGAAGCATTTCATATGCATCGTCATCGATATGAAAAACGATGTTATTCAAATTTACTGTCAATGTTTTTTTCATATTTCGTGTGTCAATGCCTTCGGTCTACAGACAACAATCAACGGCTATACCATTAAATATTAACTTCAGACTGTCGACTAAGTTTAAACTTCTTTGATCTTCTTTACAACATTATTAATCTCTTCCCATGCACTTTCCAGTTCTTCCAGAAAAGCAGCACCTTGTTTGGTCATTTCGTAATATTTACGTGGTGGTCCCTGTGTCGACTCTTCCCAACGGTAATCAAGTAATTCACCGTTCTTGAGTCTGGTAAGCAATGGATACAAGGTACCTTCCACCACAATCAATTTTGCGTCTTTCAATTCGGCAATAATATCCGAAGTGTAAGCGGATTTTTTACTCAAAATAAGCAAAATGCAATATTCTAAGTAACCTTTTCGCATTTGTGATTTTATGTTATCTGCATTCATATTTTATTGAATTTATTGTTCTACACAGCCATTATAGATCTAATATCAAACAATTCATTTAGTTTTATCAAGAATTAATTGTGAAAATTATTTATACAATTCCAGTAACTTTACCTTGAAAAGGTAGTCATACTTGGCTTGAATTTGTTCAGACAATGCCTGAGTTAAGTTGTTTTTTGCTTGATTTAGTTCGTAAAGTGTAGCACGTCCGGCCTCATATTTCTGATTAGAAAAACGGTATGCTTCCTGACTGGCATCAACTGACTTTTGCGCAGCACCCCAACGAGACTTTGCGCTAATAGCATTGTAATAAGCTTGTTGTATTGATTTTTTTAATTCTTTTTTTGCATTATCAATGCTCACTTTACTACTTTCAATGCCTAATTGAGCCGAACGAACATTGTTACGTGTTGTGAACTTATCAAAAATTGGCACAGACAAATTTAGTGACAGCCCTGCACCAATTTTATCCGAAAGCTGCTTTCCGAATGAATCAAAAACCAATTTTTGACCAGTAGTCGAATTTACTGAGTTATTAACATAATAACTTGATCCTAAGCTTCCATTTAAACTCAAACTAGGATAGTAACCAGATTTTGCAATAGATAAGTTATATTCATTACTCTTTAGCTTAAATTCTGCAGTCTTTATCTCCGGACGGTGTGTTATAGCACTGGCATAAACATCATCAGCCAACAACAGTTGAAAATCTTTCTCTGAAAGTTTATCAGGCGTTTCTACGTCAAGGTTTTCAAAATTATCAAGCTCGATATATTGTGCCAGATCCAACAACGAAAGTTTTAAATTATTCTCGGCTTGTATGCGCGAAAGTTCTTCTTTCGATTGCTGAGCAATTAGCTCTAACATTTCACCTTCGGCCATTTTTCCTGATGCTACTAACGCTTGACGTTGCTCTATTTTTGTCTTTGTTAGTTCTAATTGCTCAGTGGCAATATGCAATAATTCCTTATTGAGCAGTATTTGCAGATAACCAGCAGCAACATTGGTTGTTATCGTCACTTTTGTGTTCTCTAAGTCTGCTTCAGAAGCATTCACATCAGCCTTTTTAGCTTCTATTTCATTTTTCAACCGAAATCCATTAAACAATAAAATACTGGAAGACAAACCAATATTGGTCGACTGTGAAGTAGCTGTGCTGTTCTGATAGGTATTATTTCCATCCAATGTACGACCAAAGTTCACGCCATGTGAAGCGCTTCCGGTCAAATCGGGTAATCTATTCTTTCTCGCCTGAACATAAGCTATTTCTTTACTTTTTTTCCCAAGTATTTGTTGCTTCACACTGCGATTTTTCACCAAAGCTGTATCCACACATTGCTGTAGTGTCCAAATTTTGGCTTGTGCCATTGCCACCGACGATGATAGCAATACAGCAAGTATCATAATTATTTTTGCTTTCATATATATAATTTTAGACCTTTTATAAAGTTGAGCATAATGAGTATTTTTCTGATTTCATTTTGTATCAGGCAAACTTCATTTATTTCTTATCGTCTTTCTTTTCTTCAGGTTTCTTTTCAAGAATTTCAGAACCACGTATTTTATCTTTCAACTTCAACCCGCTTTTTACTTCAATTTTCATTCCGTCAGACAAACCGAGTTTAACTTGTTTTTTCACAAACACCTGTGGCTCTTTTGTTTTCAAAACGTACACAAAAGCGGTATCTCCACCAAATTCCACACAGCTTTCAGGAATTGTAATTACGTCGTCTTGTTTGGTAAGCAATATCTGCGCATTTGCACTATAACCTGCACGCACAAAAACATTCTTCGGAATTTTCACAGCAGCCTTCATTTCAAACATAATGGCTCCATTTTCCTCTTTCCCTTTGGGCGAAACATATTCTAGCGTAGCAGTTAAGTTCTGATCTTGCATAGCTCCAATAGTAATGTCCATGGGCATACCAACATGAATTTTACCCACCTCAGTCTCATCCAGTTTTCCCACAAAAAGCATATCGCTCATATTAGCCACGGTAGCAATAGTAGTACCATCGTTAAAATTATTCGACTGAATAACTGAGTTACCCACCTTTACCGGTACATCAAGTATTGTTCCGTTAATGGTAGAACGCACCAAAGTATTGCTATACTGCGATTTGTCAGAAGAAATACCATCACGCACTAAACTAAGATTATCTTTGGCAGCTTTTAGCTCTTCTTTTCCATTTTTATACTGAAGTTCAGTCTTTTCAAACTCTTCTTTTGAAATTACTTTATCGATAAAAAGCTTCTGATCACGATCAAAGTTCTTTTTTGCCTGATCAAATGATATCTGAGCCATCTGTACACGCGATTCCGACGAATTCAAACTTACCATATCCGGAATAACTTTAATTTTAGCAATCACATCACCGGCTTTTACTACGTCACCGGCTTCTTTATACACCTCGGCAATGATACCCGACATTTGTGGTTTGATAAGGATTTCGTTGCGGGGATCCACTTTCCCGGTGGCTACCGTACGTTTTTCGATGTTCCCCATCGTTACATTCTCCACATCATATTTCTTTACTTCCGGACGAGATTTTTTCCATAAAAACCAAAATGTCCAAATAACGGCAAGTCCTAAAAGAACCAAAAGAGCAATTTTAAAAAACTTTTTCATGTTGTATAATTTTATTCGTTTATATTTTTTCGTTTAAAAACAAAAGTTTTACATTCTTCTATTTCACATTCTACATTTTCATCTTATTCCTCGCGTATTGCTTCAATCGGCTTAATCTTCATAGCCCTATTAGCAGGAAGAAATCCTGCCAACGTTCCAATTACAAGTAGAATTCCTAAAGCAGCAAGTGCTACCGTGAAGCTAATTTGTGGGTTCTTAAAAAACTGATCACCTTGTTCGAGTGCCTTACCAACTAATGCCAGCAAACCTACGCCAAACATTAAGCCCGAGACACCAGCAATTAAAGTCAGTACAATACTCTCAGTTAAAATCTGACGTATAATATTACTTGGAGTAGCACCCAACGCACGCCGAACACCAATTTCCTTTGTTCGTTCACGTACGGTTACTAGCATAATATTACTCACACCAATGGCTCCTGCAAACAAAGTCCCGAGTCCAACAATCCATATCAGCGACGCAATACCTATACCCAAGTATAGAAACATATTGAACTGATCTTCGATATTAAAGCCACCCACCGCTTTTTTATCGTCGGGCGAAATTTCGTGATTAGCCTTTAGCACCGCATGTACTTTATCTTCGACCACCTTTACTTTAATTCCAGGTTTGGCAGTAATAGCCATAAAATGAACTCTTTTCCCAATATTAAAAGCTTGTTGCATGGTACTAAAAGGTAACACTACCGATTCTTGTGCATTACCACCAATATTTACATTTGAAGTATGACGCGACACACCAACTACTTGAAAATAAATACCATTCACTTTTATATTCTTTCCCAGAGGGTTCTCATTTCCGGGAAATAGCACTTCGTAAACACGTTCGCCAATAACACACACCTTTCGTTTTTCGGCAATATCTATATCATTTATATACCTTCCATAAATCATTTTGCTGGCATCAATCAGATTATACGATGGATAATTCCCCTTTATACCATAGCTTCCAGCTTTATCGTTTCGGGTAACATTATTAGTTCCATTTCCACCACCAAAAATCACTGGTGCAATGTATTGTAATTCTTCTATTTTATTTACCAACACAGGTATGTCGGCATTTTCCATATACCAGTTTCTACCTTTTTTGAAACCTTTGTAAGGCTCAGATGTCTGTTCTTCCCATACAAAGCATGAATTTGTGGCAAAACCTTCGATGCTTGAACTCATTCCACGCTGCAAAGCAACTCCCGCTCCCACCATGGCTACCAACATAAACATTCCCCAAAAAACCCCAAATGCAGTTAAAAAACTTCTTGATTTATTGTGCGTTATGGTATGCCATATCTCTTGCCAGCGATCCAAGTCCAGAAAGGAAAGCCTTTTAAACCTACCCCCAACCCCTGAAGGTGAGTTAAAGTTAGTTTCTTCTTGAATATTATCTTTACTTTTCATTTCTTCTCATTTTAAATTCCAACTATAATCATGAGGTATAAGAGCCTTTTACTCTTGCCTCATTGCCTCTATTGGTTTAATTCTTACAGCTCTTCGAGCGGGCATATATCCCGCAATTACTCCCGCAATAATTAGAATTAGCGTTGAAGCCAATACTATTGACAAATCAACGGTCGGATTTTTAAAAATCGACATACCATCTTCACCTGCTCCGGCAGCATTTTGGAGTAAAACATAATTCACAGCCTCAGTCACGCCGATACCCATCATCATACCTACATATCCAAAAATACCGGTAATCATAATGGACTCAGTTACAATTGAGCTTAGAATGGTGGCTGGAGGTGCACCAATAGCTTTCCGGATCCCAATTTCACGCGTACGCTCTTTCACCGATACCAACATAATATTGCTTACTCCTACTATTCCGGCTATAAGCGTAAAAATGCCAATAATAGCAACAAAAATGGTAATTCCCTGAAAAATCTTCATTGTTTCAATATAATCCCGCTGTGAGTTCCACACATTAAGTGCCTGTGTATCATTTGGATCAAAATGCAGACTTTTAGACATTTCAACTTTCAACTTATCATTGAAAGCATCATTCTCTGCCTTAGTTTCCAACCCTTTAACTGTCATTGCTACATTGTAAAACTTCAAATTCGGATTGTAAATATATTGAGCGGTAGTAAATGGAATATAAGCATCTCCATTCCCCCAACGGGCTTTCTTACTATTAATACCAATTACCTGAAACATCACATCTCCCACTTTCACGTATTGACCAATAGCCGGACTATTTTTAAAAAGGACTTCCTTAATTCTCTTGTCAATCACTATCACTTTTTTATTCGATGTCAAATCCAAACCATTTATAAAACGGCCATCCCCCGACTCAAACTTCAGGTTGAAAATATGCTGATAATTTTGATTTACACCTTTGATAGAGAAAGTTCCATACTCGCTTCCATGACTAATAGTTAGTTGCTTTTCAATCACTCCAGACTCTTCATCGGTCTCTCTCAAATTTTCATTTAAATCGCCAAGTTGTTTCTCGGCAAAATTCAATGAACGGCCACTTTTTAGTCCTTTATATGGCATCGACGAAGTTCCTGACCACATCTGTACCGTGTTTGTTGCACGATCGCTAAAATTAGAAGTCACGCCATTCTTTAGCCCGTTACCTGCACCAAGCAGAATAATCAGGATAAAAATACCCCACGAAACCGAGAGTCCGGTAAGCACCGTACGCAGCATATTGTGCCTGAGGCTGGCTAGAATTTCCTGTATTGTATTTATTGAAAACATAGGTTCTGAATTTAAACTGTTCTTGGAATTTTTCGGGATGGTCCCACAATAAAATAAATAATTGAACCACAACAAGGCAGAAATATAACCAGGAGCATAAACAGGATATTGTCATTTCCATGAAACCTACTCCGCAAAATATCGACAATAGCAAAAATTGGCAATAGTAGTCCAAACAGAACTCCAAATAAAGCCATAACAACGATGAAAAAGATTAAAATCATAATTCTTAATTTTAAAATTGCATTTTACTTCCGTTCTATATTTTGAATCAAACCATCTTTGATATTAATGACTGAATTAGTAGCATCGGCCACCGAACGTTCATGAGTTACAATAATTGTTGTAAGTCCGTTATCATTCAGTTCTTTCAGCACCTTCATTACTTCCACAGTGGTTACACTATCCAAAGCTCCTGTTGGTTCATCTGCCAACAGAATCTGAGGTTTGGAAATAATAGCACGCGCAATTGCCACACGTTGTTTTTGCCCTCCCGACATTTCGTTAGGCATGTGGTATGCCCAATCTTTTAATCCCATCTGATCAAGGTATTCCATGGCAATCATGTTACGTTTCTTGCGACTCACGTTTTTATAATACAATGGTAAAGCCACATTTTCGAGCGCATTCTTAAAGTTAATCAGATTGAACGACTGAAATACAAAGCCAATCATTTCATTGCGATACAAGGCCGACTGTTTTTCCGACAGATTTTTAATCAGCTTATTATTTAAATAATAATCACCCGTATCGTAATTATCCAGAATTCCGAGAATATTAAGCAAAGTTGACTTGCCAGAGCCTGAAGCACCCATAATGGACACATATTCACCAGCCGCTATGTGCAGGTCAATTCCTTTCAACACATGAAGCGAAGTTGCTTCGGTATAATACGTTTTGTTGATATCTTTAAGTGTAATCATATTGCAGATTTTTATGCGATTTTATGTTGATTCGAACAGAAACAGTCTGGTTAAAATGGTAATTTCAACCCATTCTCTTCCATATTTTGCTCCTGATCGCGTTTTTGCGATTTTACCTCTTTACCCAAATTAAAATTAATGGTGTAGTTGACCATAAACACTCGTTTTAAGTCCATGTACGATTCTGAACGTTGATAGAGCGAACTGCTGTTAGTGGTTGTTGTGCTATGAAAATTCTTGCTTGTAAACGGATTGAAAGCCATTACTGTTAGACTACTGTTATTTTTAAACTGCTTAGACAGACCAAAGAGATTAAAAGGAGCCATTTCAGTTGTTTCTTGCCCACTCACAGTTGGGCCATTAATGCTTAGCACTGCAAAAAATCTAAATTCCTTTGGAAGTGGGCACATTACCTGAGAGTTCCAGCTCCAACTATTTTTATCCACGGCATTTATCTGATCCTGATACTTATCTACATGCGTTCTGAAATATCTAACATTGGAATTAAAAATAACCACAAAAACCTGAGCATATACCGACATATTTAAACCCGTTTCATATCCATTAGAGGCATTTACCGGGAATTTTTCGAGAATGGTGGAGTTAGCTTTCGGACTACTTACTGTTTGGATTAACCCTCTTCGGTATTCAAAAAACAGCTGAGGTGAAATGGTCCCGGAAAATTTATTTTTTCCAAATTTTATACTATTCGTAAGTTGAAAATTATCGCGGTAAGCCGGCTTTAGATCCGCACTCCCATGGCTTTCGGTAAGACTATCTGCATAACTTACAAAAGTGTTCAACTGACTATTCGATGGGCGAAATACGCGACGTGAATAATTCAATTTCAAGGTATTTATATCGTTGAATTTATATTGACCATTCACATAAGGTAATGGAGAAATATAAGTACTTGGAGTAGCCGAATTAATTATCACGTCCGACACTTCCAGACGTGTACCTATTTTGACAGTACCCTTTTTAAAAGTCCGGCTCAATTCAGCATAAAATGATCCTTTCAAATCTTTATATTCAAAACTGGGCGTATTAGTAGTTAGAGAGCTCATATTGTCAATATAATTATAGCTATAATTAGCACTCAAACCAGTATTAAAAGTATACACGCTATCAAAAGGCAAGGTATAGTTTCCACGTGTATTTACCGATCTGCTTTGAGTTTTATTTTCTTCAAGTTGAAGAGGGGAACGCGACAGCTCTGTACTATCAGGATTAAGCAATATATTTTGAAAACTTGTTGTATTCTTATTTTTGAGGCTTGCATATATATTTGTCTCAATTTCGTATGAATGTTCGGTTTTTTTGTCGAATTTGTGTTTATAAAAAATAGAGGCATTAATTCCACGACTACCATTGTCCGATTGATTAGTAGTTCGGCTCAAGCTACTTACATTATTATTCAACGCAGAGCTTAACTGATCGTTATCATTAGTCGATCCGTTTCCGCTATAATTCAGGTTCACACTTAAATTATTAAACTCATTCGGGTCATAAATAAAACCTGCATTCACGTTTCCATTCGTAAATTTAGTTTGTGTTTTTCCATCACGCTCTAATTCACTCGTTCCTGAAATTCTATTCATTGAATTAATAAAATCAAACTGCCCTATAGCTCCATTGGCAGCTATGGAGTAGGAAATGTTTTTCAAACCATAATCCAGACTGGCATTTCCACGTGTCATAAATTTATCAAAACTGTATGGGAACAGCAATGCATTAGCCATACCCTTAAGCCCATAACGCATTTCTTTGTTAGTAATGATATTAATTACCGCATCTACATCTGCATCATATTTACCAGTAGGACTGGTTATTACTTCCATTTTTTCAATCTGATTAGGATGAAGTTTTTTCAAATAACTTTTATCGCGCGAGATGCCATCTACTTCTATTTTGATATTCGATTTCCCTTCTACTTTAATATCTTCATTAAAATAGTCAACCTGCACAGTCGGTACCTTTCGCAAAACATCCAATCCATCAGTCGACGTTTTTTTCATATCAGTAGAAATACCATAGATAGTTCTATCAGGTAACTCACTCACTTTTATTTTGGAGCCATTCACCGTTATTTCCTTTAAATTAACTGAAGTGGGTTGCATTTCAATGCTACCTAAACTGATAATTCGTACACCAGGCTTAAATACCAACGGTACAGTTTCGTTTTTATAAAACCTGAGTTTCACACGTACACAATAATTTTTAGTAGTATCGGCCCTGAACAGATTAAATGTACCTTCAGAATTTGTGTACATTGACTCAGCAACAACACTATCGGGTAATGTCAATAACTCTACCTGAGCTGCATCAATCGGTTTTTTACTCTCATTCTCAATAATTTTTCCGGTAACTACCTTTCGTGCAAAAGCATTTCCACTGAGTAAACAAAGTAAAATTAGTAGGATTCTATAGTTCATTTTTGTAAGAAGTAAATGTGTTTATACGAGAGATGCAGCGAATGAGGGTGCCCAATAAGTGTTATTTTCGAACACCCTCACCGAAATAATTTATTTTAAGCGGATCATATCTGACTGAGCATCAATAACCATTGGCATTTTCATTTCATTACCCTGGTTTTTTACAGTCATAGTTCCTTCATAATGCTTTTTATCCTGACTTGTAATTATCAATGCAGTTTTCTTATCGATAGTTATATTGCCGGTAGATTTACCTTTAACATCAATACTCATATTAGGATTATCTGTTGAAGGTACTGATTCCAATTCAGAGCTTACCGACAGCTGAGCATTATTTTCAGTCACGTTATCAAGCGTGTAGCTATTAAAAATCATACCCGAAACTCCACTTCCGACTACAGAATAGGAAGTTTCCCATTTATCTGTTTTTTTTACCTGATTTTCCGGCAAATAGGCAAACAGCGGTTCTATCAATGTTTGAATGGCTGACTCTTTAATAAAAGTATCTGCTTGTTTCTGAATTTGATCTTTTTTTAGTTCCGGAACTGAATCCATTACGGCTAATACATTATTTCTAAATGTTTTATAATTTTCAAACCCAAGAAACTTACCGGAAGTAGATATTTTTGCAATTATAGTATAAGTGCTAAAACGGTTTAATGCTTTTTCCAGGTACTCTGTTTTTTTAGCTATTTTCGTTGAGTTGGTCTCAAAACTCTTCATCGGAGAATTTGTTTTGGACTGAATTGTATCAAATTTAAACTCTAACCGCATAACATCGTTTTCTTGCGACAACAAGGTAAAGCTGGTTGTCGTACTTGAATTTACATCTGTTTTAAATTCCATTCCATTGTAAGTATTCTGAATATTCTGTTTACTCACATTTCTAATTTGATTTACCTTCCCCTTTTCGAGGTTAAACTTCAAAGTTATCGGACTTTGAGCAAAAGCTCCTACTGTTACGAACATAACGAATGCGGTAATTAATACATTTTTCATGGGTAATAATTGTTTTATGTTAGAAGAATAAATTAGAAGTCGAGAATCATAATTCTTAATTTTGTTGCAAATATAAATGGAATTATAGTACTATGCAATACATAGTACCTTTAAAAATAGAAATATCTTAATATATTTTCAATAAAACCCTTTATTGTTGGACGTTAGAAGAAATGTAGAAAGATTAAATTTTAATGTTATTTAACCAATTCGAAATAAAAAAGGATTCATGTTTGTACCTGACAACATCAATCCTCTTCAAAATTCACCAAATCCTGGTTTTACAGAACAACAGGTTCTACAGTGTAGCCGGCATTCTTCAATAAAGCCACCAAACCCTTTTCACCAGCCAAATGCAAACAGCCCACTGCCACAAAACATGATTTCTCAGGCATTAGATGAGTAAGTTGTCCTACCCAATTTATATTCCGGTCGGTAATGATAATTTTTATTTCATTTTCATCCATTGACTGTTCTTCGTCCGATAATTTCAACAACGCATTCAAATCGCCTTTTAAATAAGCCTGATTAAGTTCATCAATGCTTTTCAATAGCTTTTCGTTATCTTTTGTCAGTTCAACAAGCCCTTGAGCCTGATGCTTCAGCGACGAAGAATTAAAAAGCATATTAATTTGCTGATCGATAGTTTCTAACCCTATAATCTTCTTTTTAGCCTTCTTTCCATTATTCTGAATAACAATATCAACAGCCTCTGGTTCATGCTTGATATTGTTGTGTTTCATATACAACATAAGTTCATACATAGTACTCAGCATTACCGGCTTCAACCGCCCAAGCTTATTAAGTCCCTTGCCAACAACTTCTTTCATACAGCTATCTACCTGCAAATATTCAGCCGGAGTTATAAGGTCATGCATAGTGCTATCTTTCATCATACAAGCTTTGAGCAGTTTAAATTGCATGCTCAACTTATGATTCATATTCATTTCGCCCACTACCACGTCGGTTTGGGGTATAAATGCGGTTATCTTATCAAAATCAGCAATTTTCTCTTTTTCAATTAAATGATGAGTACCAAAAAGGTAACTTGGTTTCTTCAAACCATTTCCGGAAACACGCCAGAATAATTGCGCTGGTACGTTAACTGTAAAAAACAAGAGTAGAATAACTACCAGATGTCCATTTAACTTCATATTAATAAAAATAGAATTAGTTGCACAAAACAAACATAAACAAATACACTTAAGAAGAGAAAACGTTTAAAAATGGCCAATTAAACCAGTAATAATTGGCATTCACTCATAAACAATATACATTGTATAAAATAACGAAAATAAATTCAAATTATTTTATATAAGCTAATAAATTACAAAGCAGCATGAACTGCATCCCATGTATCCTGAATAAGTTCGGGCATTCGGTGAGGAATATAAGGAGTAATATCAATGGGTGGACTTATAATAATTTCAATAGTTCCGGGAAGCACATTGACAGAATTACGAGGAAGGCGGTCAAAACTTCCGCGCAGAGTAACCGGCACTACAGGGAGAGATAAATCGGTGGCAACTCTAAATGCACCGCGTTTAAACGAGCTCATTTCACCCGTATAGGTACGTGTTCCTTCGGGAAAGACTACTAACGAAACTCCATTTTTAAGCGAAGCTCCTGCTTTCTGAAGACTACGTTTAGCAGCTATCGGGCTCGAACGATCCAGAAAAATATGCCCTGCAGCTTCACAAGCCTTGCCTACCAGAGGAATTTTTCGTAGTTCAGCTTTCATCATCCATTTAAAAATAATCGGAAACCAGCCATAGACAACGAAAACATCAAAAATACTCTGATGATTTAAAGCAAAAACGTATGATTGTCCGCCTTCTAAATACTCTAAACCGGAAACCTTGACTTTTACAAAACAAAGGCTACAAAAAACCCTTGCCCAACATCGGGCCGGATAATAAGACAGTGTGCTATTGGGCAGTAGTGGTGATAATAATATTGTTGATACAGCCACAAGAATAGTAATAACCAACAATATTGGAAAAGCGAAAAGCCATTGATATACAAAGAATATTACTCTATTTATTGATTTCATAATTTCATTTATAAATAGAATTGTGAATTACAACTGCTATACTTGACTAAATTCCTTCTTCAATTTCTTTATTGAATTTTACTTTACCCCACTGACTTACAAATAAACCAACCACTACTATTGCTATTCCAAACCATTTGAGGAGTGTTATTTGTTCTTTCAAAATCAACCACGAGAAAATAGCGGTGAATACCGGAATTAAATTTACAAATACATTTGTGCGCGTAACCCCTACCTTACGAACTGCCCATGCAAAAAGAACAAACGCAATAACAGAAGCAAACACTGACAGCATACACAAAGCCAGCAACGATTCGGCTGATACCTTAAGCTGCCTGATAGTGGAATAATCTGTGATTAGAAATGTTGGTACAAAATAAATAAGGCCAAGTAAACTTTGGTAAAATATCACATTCAGCGAGGAATAATGAGCCGGTATTTTACGCAGTGTAGTTGCATAACAGATAGCAGCAAAAACAGCCAGAAACAGTAAGGCCACACCCCACGGATTAGCACTGAAACCACCACCTGGTTCATATATCACAAAAAAAACGCCCAATAACGAAACAATAATTCCGGCAATACTTACCCATTTAATTCGCTCATTCAACACCAGAAAAGCCAAAACGGGCGTAAATAATGGTATGGTGGAAACAATAACAGCTGCCAAAGTAGATTCAACCATTGTTAAGCCATAAGTTTCGCCAACATAGTACACAAATGGTTCGAAAAAAGCCAAAAGCAGAAAAAGACCAACATCTTTCTTTCTGAGTCGCTGAAATTTCCCGCTTATTGTTGACACCGCAAATAGCAATGCCGATGCAATAACCAACCGTAGCGTAATCAAAGTCATTGGCTGAAACGATTGTATGGCCACTCTCGTCCAAATGAACGAAAATGACCAGAAAACCATGGATAACACTATAGCCAGGTATAGCTGAATTGATTTATTGAACGTCAACTATTTTAGTTTACTATTTTTTCTATTTGGGCATGAATATCACTCCAAACATCATCCGACATTTTAGCACCCAACACTTCTACTACATTGCCCGAAACAAGCGAACCAATTTTACCACAAGTCTCCAGTGAATAATCGTTTGCCAGGCCAAATAAAAATCCCGAAGCATACAAGTCACCTGCACCGGTAGTATCTATAGCGTTGGACAAGCGCGGCGTAATCTGAACTTGTTCAGCACCTGATTTTATGTATGAACCCTCTTTTCCAATTTTCACAATGGCAATATCGCAATGGTCTGCAATATGTATTAATGCCTCTTCCGGTTCTTTTCCGGTAAATGCACGTGCTTCTTCTTCGTTGGCAAACACAATATCCACATATTCGCGCACAATTTCTTGCAAGAAATCTAAATTAGCTTCCACTACATTGTAGCTGGCCAAATCAATAGATACCTTGAGACCAGCCTCTTTAGCCAGTTTCACTGCCGTACGAATTAAATCGTGATTCTGCACCAGATAACCTTCGATATGGAAAATATCATACCCAACAAACATTTCGGGTTTCAAATCACTTGCTTCGAGTTCACAAGCAGCTCCAAGATACGTACACAAGGTGCGTTCACTATCAGGTGACACTAACACGATACAACGTCCGGAAGGAGTCTGACTCAACAATAAATGTGGCTCTACGCCATTATTTACCGAATCGTTAGTAAAAAACAGGCCAATATCATCATTTCCAATTTTTCCGACAAACCCGGCTTCCAGGCCAAGTTTAGTTATACCGTTAATAGTATTGGATGCCGAACCACCCGTTGCCATTTTACGCTGATGATTTACTAAAGCCAGGCTTATTTCTTCAGCTCTTTCGGTATTTATAAGCTGCATTCCTCCTTTTAATAGATTTAATGTCGATAAAATTTCATCACTTTCAATCTGCAATAAAATGTCAGTCAAAGCATTACCCATTCCCAATATCTTCTTCATATCTTTTCTTGTTGTTTTTTATGCAAAGATATTGCATATTTCAATAAAACCAATTACTTTTGCAACGCATTTGAAAAAAAAGCACACCCAAATTCTTCCTTAGCTCAGTTGGTTAGAGCATCTGACTGTTAATCAGAGGGTCCTTGGTTCAAGTCCAAGAGGGAGAGCAAAAGTCGTAGAAATACGATTTTTTTTTATGACTATTCAAAGCGTTTGAAGCGACAAACAATTCATTAAATGACCAATTTTATTGAATTCTTTTAGTTATTGCTATTGCAAACATCAAAAGAATTGATTACTTTTGTAACGCATTTGAAAAATGGTGCAAATTCAAATTCTTCCTTAGCTCAGTTGGTTAGAGCATCTGACTGTTAATCAGAGGGTCCTTGGTTCAAGTCCAAGAGGGAGAGCAACTTAAGATCCAAATTGATAGAAATTATCAGTTTGGATTTTTCATTTTCAGGCATTTCCCAAAATGGAATCAAATAAGAAATAATATCGGCAAAAAATCTTCAAGAATTGCATTTGTTCAAAAACTACTTAGCTGTCGCGTTTCTTTATTGTAACAAGCAGAGATAGAACATATCCACTGTTACATACTCACTTTATTTCTATAAAAAAGCTCCTTCCACTTATTGATTTCAGCGTTTCGCAGATATAAATTCAATCATATCTTAAAAGCAGGTATTTTTGTCTAATATGTATTCTATAATGAAAAGTTGGAAATATATTTTTATCTCAGTAATTACAATCTTATGTATTTGTTCAAAAACTTATGCTACAGATTCAATTGTAAAAAACCTTGGTTTTGAGTCGGGAACATTTAGTGGGTGGATAGGTTACACCTGGCTCTATTATGGCACCGACAATGGTGCTGTAGGAACAACAACATCCAAAGTACAAGTAAGTTTACCTACCAGTAGGCGGCAGGTTATTATGACCGACACTACTGCATACGATGCCAATACAGGCGGCTTACTTCGAAAAATACCCAAAGGTTACCGATACTCTGCCAGACTTGGCGATGAGATAATCAGTAGCGATGGAAAACCGAGAGGTTGGGAACAAAGTTTACAATATAAACTAAGTGTGGATTCTACCAACTCACTTCTGATTATGAAATTTGCTTGTGTTTTGCAGTATGCTTCTGACCATACAGCACTACAAGAACCTCGTTTCAAATTGATTCTTTACGACAAATCAGGAAATACAATTAATACCTGCTCAAATTACGATGTCTACTCCTCCAGTGGCAACGTTAGTGGATTTCAGACTTACACTCCTTCAGGATCCTCTACTCCGGTAAAATGGCGAAACTGGACTACTGTTGGTGCTGATCTATCAGCATATAAAGGACAAAATATAACCATTGAATTTATGTCTGCCGACTGTAGCGGACAATATCATTATGGTTATGCCTATTTTGTTGCCGAAACTCATCCCATGTACATTACATCAAAATACTGTTCTGGTGATTCTGTTGCTACACTTATTGCTCCCGAAGGATTTGTGTCCTATGCATGGAACGACAGTAAAGGAGTATCAGTTGGAACGAGTCAAATACTTAAATTAACCAAACCAATAGAAGGTGCCACCTATAGTTGTAATATGGTTTCAGCAACAGGTTGTCAGGTAGCACTTACAACTATCATTGCCAGATACGATCCGAATGCAGAATTTAATTTCACAACTATTGATTGTAATAAACTGACAAATACAGTTCAGTTTACCAATCCATATACACCAACTCATGGTACATTCACCTATAAATGGAACTTTGGAGATGGAACAATTTCTACTGAAAAAAATCCCTTACATGTTTATAAATCATCCGGAGTACATACTACGAGCTTAGTGGTGAGTAATCCGCCATCGCTATGTACAGATTCGGTAAGCAAAATCGTTGAAACATTCTATCCTCCATTAATTGGTATCTCTGGCGATTCAACATATTGTCCGAATAATACTACAAAATTAAAAGGAGTCGGAGCATATCGTTATGAATGGAGTACCGGTTCTAAAGCAGAATCAATTGAAGTTGGAAAAGATGTTAAGATTTGGATGATTGGTTATTCGAGTAAGGGTTGTTATACCGATACGATAAGACTTAACGTCACACAAGAGCCTGATTGGACATTTAAAGCCAATGGTGACTTAATATATTGTGCAGGAGGAAGCAGCACATTGACAGCCGAAGGTGCCGCAAGTTATCGTTGGAGTTCTGGGCAAACAACCAGTTCTATAACTGTTCGTACTCCGGGACAATATACCGTTATAGGTGCAAATCCACGAGGTTGTGAAAAATCAAAAACCTTTATTGTCGTTGAAGACCCACTTCCTCAGGCTGATTTTAGCACATCAAGATCAACCGTAGATACCAGACACAATACACTTGTATGCAGTACTGAATCTCAATCAAATGTACAATACAGTTGGAATATGGGAGATAGCTTAACAGAAACTGGTTCATCCATTCAACATACTTATAATATTTCACCAACAATAATGGAATATAAAGTTGTTTTGACTGCAACAAATGAAAACGGTTGCACAAACAGTACTTTACATACAATAGATGTCGTTCCTTTTATACCCAATGTATTTACGCCTAACAGTGATGGTGTAAATGATTTATTTGCTGCTGGTTTTGACCTGGAAGTATTTGAACGGAATGGGACTAAATTATACAAAGGAAATACTGGTTGGAATGGGAAATACAACGGCAGAGTAATGGATAATGACACCTACTTTTATCTAATATATTACACCGATAAAAACAACCAACAGAAACAGCTAAAAGGGTATTTTACCTTAACAAAATAAATATACATTATGAAGCTGCATTATTTCAAACTACTTTTTATACTGTTGATTGTTTCTCGTTCCAAGACATTTGCTCAAGCTGATATAAGTATGGCTACACATTGGTACAATCGTGCAAATTACAATCCTGCATCGATAACCAAGTCTGACTACACCTATCTTTTTAGCAATGTACGTCAACAATGGACTGGAGTTGACGGCGCACCGACTGTTTTCAATATTCAAGCATCACAATATATTCATGGAATGCATTCTGCATTTGGAATTTCACTAGTAAGTGATCAAGTTGGAGTTACACAGGCTATTAACCCAATGCTTAGTTATGCCTATCGAATTGATAATGGTCTAGATTGGACACTTTCAATGGGATTATCTGCAGGTGTCTTCTCTCGGTCAATAAATGGTTTTCTTTATGAAGCAGAAACTATTTCCGACGCATCAATTTCATATGAATATGAAAAAACAATCAAACCAGATGCAAATTTTGGTGTTGAGTTCCAATGTACACACTTTATTTTTGGTCTATCTTCAACACATTTGTTTTCAATAGCTAACGATAGTACAATTCTATTAAATACGAATCACAGATATGGCTATGTCATTTATAAAAATATAGATTCAGAGCTTTTCAATTACAATTGTGGAATACAAATGGTAAATCGCAATAATCTGACAATAATGGAAGGAAATGCATCTATACGGTTTAAACACCCAACCGGATTGACAACAGGTCCTCGCGAAATATTTGATTTAGGAATCACCTATCGCACTTCCAAGCAACTAACGTTATTATTGGGGCTTAATCTATCAAACAATTTTAGAATTGGCTATGCCTACGATCAAACTTTCTCGGTAGGATACAGTGCAAATCCTACTCACGAAATTATGCTCGAATATCGGATTCCATCTAAAGCTGCATCTGATAATAATTACAGGAATAATCAATTCTGGTACTATTAAAACACATAATACGCTCTGTATATTATATTTATAAAAAGCAGATATGTATTAATATACGTTCTTGCTATCCCTCACGAATCAATTTTCTATCCTGTTTTTTAGCTTTAATCTTTTGAATGTTCTCTGATTGAAACAAATATAACACATCCTACATACCAATAAAAATGATTTGTTATACAGTTTAAACCCATCAAAACAAATCAGTCACCCTCATCAGTCCAATAAGGCACCAAAAGTTTTCATCATCATTCCCATCTCATTATCATTATTTGTTATCACTTCCCATTGAGCCTATTATTACTTTTTCACCCTATACGTTATTCAGTATTTCAGATTATTATTGCACAAAAAAAGTCCCGAGTACTGAATC
>Ga0302215_10000625_pt1 | contig 25768 bp, 20 predicted proteins | sample II_Fen_N3_1_FD_194580 | JGI IMG/M metagenome (GOLD analysis project Ga0302215, IMG submission 194580) | Peat permafrost microbial communities from Stordalen Mire near Abisko, Sweden - II_Fen_N3_1 | ecosystem: Environmental > Terrestrial > Soil > Wetlands > Permafrost | place: Sweden: Abisko... | reverse complement strand
TAATTAACTAATCAACCAATAACCAATCAACCTCCCGATAGCTATCGGGACAACCAATAACCAATTTATGGCAAGTGATATTGTAGAAACACCAATGATGAAGCAATTCAACGAAATCAAAGCAAAGCACCCTGATGCGATATTGCTTTTTCGTTGTGGTGATTTCTATGAGACTTTTTCAACCGATGCCATCAAGGCTGCCGGCATATTGGGAATTACCCTTACCAAGCGTGCCAACGGCTCCGGGAAAACCATCGAATTAGCCGGATTTCCTCATCATGCCCTGGATACCTATTTGCCCAAGTTAGTTAGGGCCGGCATGCGTGTAGCCATTTGTGACCAGTTGGAAGATCCTAAACTTACCAAGAAAATTGTGAAACGTGGAGTCACCGAACTGGTAACACCCGGAGTTTCATACAGTGATACGACCCTGAATCACAGGGAGAATACCTTTTTGGCAAGTGTTAACCTGAATAAGAATCAGGTTGGAGTCTCTTTTTTGGATATATCTACCGGTGAATTTCTGGTAGCTGAAGGTACAGCTGAGTATGTAGATAAGCTATTAAATAGTTTTGGACCTAAAGAAGTGCTTTTTGACCGTTCTAAAAGGAAAGATTTTGAAGCACTGTTTGGAACAAAATTTTTCACCTATGCGCTCGAAGACTGGGCGTTTACTCCCGACACCGCACAGGAACGTTTGCTTAAACACTTTGAAACCAAGAACCTGAAAGGATTCGGAGTCGATAATCTACCAAATGGGGTAGTGGCTGCCGGAGCAATTTTACATTACCTGGATTTGACCCACCATCAACAAACAGGGCACATAACCCAACTTTCGCGCATTGAAGAAGATCGTTATGTGTGGCTTGACAGGTTTACAGTTCGAAATCTCGAATTGTATGGTACGATAAATGAAGGTGGCAGGACATTACTGGACGTGATTGATAAAACAATCAGTCCAATGGGTGCCAGAATGTTGAAACGATGGGTTGCATTTCCACTAAAAGATGTAAAACCAATTAACGAACGGTTGAGTGTAGTTGAATTTTTCTTTAAAAATCCGGATATAAAATTACTGCTTGAACAAAATATAGCGTTAATAGGCGATCTGGAACGCATAATATCTAAAGTAGCGGTCGGACGTATTAATCCCCGGGAAGTGGTTCAACTCAAAGTAGCATTACAGGCTATTGATCCGATAAAGCAAACCTGTACTTCGACCGATAACGTAACATTGCGCAAAATAGCCGATCAGCTGAATTCGTGCAAGGTGATTTCTGAAAAAATTGAAACGGAAATTACGAATGATCCGCCTAACATGGTCAACCGGGGAAGTATAATTAAGCCGGGTATTGATGCTGATTTAGATGAATTACGCCAGCTGGCTTATTCAGGAAAAGATTTTCTACAAAAAATACAGGAACGTGAAAGCGCCGAGACAAACATCCCCAGTCTGAAAATCAGTTTCAACAATGTATTCGGATATTATATCGAAGTGCGGAACATGCACAAAGATAAGGTGCCTGAAACCTGGATACGCAAACAAACGCTTGTAAATGCTGAGCGCTATATCACTCAGGAATTAAAAGTGTATGAAGAAAAAATACTGGGTGCTGAAGAAAAAATACTCGCCATTGAAACGCGTCTTTTCAACGAGCTGGTATTAAGCCTGATTGATTATATCACAGCCATACAACTGGATTCGACCCTAATTGCCCAATTGGATTGCCTGTTGTCTTTTACTAAAGTTTCGGCTGAAAACAAATATGTTCGTCCTGAAGTAACCGACACTGATGTGCTGGAAATCAAACAAGGCCGACATCCTGTCATCGAGAAGCAACTTCCTATTGGAGAAACATATATTGCCAACGATGTCTATCTGGATAGCACAACTCAACAAATCATTATCATTACCGGACCGAATATGTCAGGTAAGTCGGCATTATTGCGTCAGACGGCTTTGATCACGTTAATGGCCCAAATAGGATGTTTCGTCCCTGTTGAGAGTGCCAGAATCGGTGTAGTGGACAAGATTTTCACCAGGGTAGGAGCAAGTGATAATATTTCACTGGGAGAATCTACCTTCATGGTGGAAATGAATGAAGCTGCCAGCATAATGAATAACCTGTCAAATCGAAGCCTGATTCTTTTCGATGAACTGGGACGTGGTACCAGTACGTATGATGGAATCTCCATTGCCTGGGCTATTGTTGAATACATTCATGAACATCCGGCCTGTAAAGCTAAAACGCTTTTTGCAACTCACTATCATGAGTTGAATGAAATGGAAAAATCGTTTACCCGCATTAAGAACTACAATGTGTCGGTCAAAGAAGTGGATAAAAAGGTGATTTTTCTGCGCAAACTGGTATTGGGCGGAAGTGAGCATAGCTTTGGTATTCATGTGGCTAAAATGGCCGGTATGCCGCAAAGTATTGTCAAACGTTCGGAGCAAATACTCAAACAACTTGAAACAGATAACCGTCAGTCGGGTATCTCAAAACCAATTGGGGATATTGCCAGTCAGCGCGAAGGATATCAACTCAGTTTTTTCAAACTGGATGATCCTATTCTGGAACAAATACGTGATGAAATTAAAAATCTGGATGTAAATAATCTGACTCCGATTGATGCCTTGAACAAATTGAATGAGGTGAAACGAATAATAACAGGGAAATAATATCCCTGTTTTTTTTTGCACAGTGCTTTTGGGTTTGTGCATAAATATGTATATTTTTGAACCACTGATGAATGAAAGAGTATTTTCATACCCAAAAGAATATAAAAACGTATTTATTCCGAGGTCAAAAGTAAAAAATATTGTACTTTTGTGCTTCCAATTCAGAATATAAAACTATCAAACAAATATAATATAATTGCAGTATGAAGAAACATAATTTTAGTGCGGGACCTTCAATTTTACCTCGTGAAGTAATTGAAAAAACAGCTCAGGCAGTGTTGGATATTAATGGATCAGGATTATCAGTATTAGAAATCAGTCATCGATCAAAAGATTTTCAAGCGGTGATTGACGAAGCGGTAGCTCTTTTTAAAGAATTGCTGAATATACCCGAAGGTTACTCCGTGCTTTTTCTTGGAAGTGGAGCAAGCATGCAGTTTTGCATGATCCCTTTTAATTTACTGGAAAAGAAAGCAGCCTTTTTGAATACTGGTGTATGGGCTAACAAAGCCATGAAAGAGGCAAAAGGATTCGGTGAAGTGATTGAAGTTGCTTCTTCTAAAGATGCCAATTATACATTTATTCCTAAAGATTATGTTATTCCTGCTGACGCAGATTATTTTCATATTACAACAAACAATACAATTTACGGTACTGAAATCCTGAAAGATCTTGATTCGCCGGTGCCATTGATAGCTGATATGTCATCCGATATATTTTCACGTCCTATGGATGTGTCGAAATATGGTTTGATTTACGGAGGTGCACAAAAAAACCTGGCTCCTGCAGGATTGGCTTTTGTCATTATAAAAGACGAATTGCTTGGTAAAGTATCCCGCTATATCCCTAGTATGTTGAATTATAAGATCCATATTGCTGAGGGATCCATGTTTAATACTCCACCGGTATTGCCAATTTACAGTGCTATGGAGACATTGCGTTGGTTGAAGGCAAACGGTGGATTGGTGGAAATGGAAAAGAAAAATATTGCCAAAGCTGAATTGCTGTACAATGCCATCGACAACAGTAAAATGTTTGTTGGAACAGCAGTCAAAGAAGACCGTTCGCGTATGAATATCTGTTTCGTAATGAAACCTGAATACCAGGCATTGGAAGCTGATTTCCAAAAACTGGCTAACGAACGTGGTATGGTCGGTATCAAGGGACACCGTTCTGTTGGAGGTTTCCGTGCTTCTATCTATAATGCTATGCCAATTGAAAGTGTTCAGGCACTGGTGGATTGTATGAATGAATTCGAAAAACAACATTGAAGTTTAAAGTAGGTAGTAGGTAGTAGGTAGAAGGTAGTAGGTAGTGGGTAGTGGGTAGTTTGATGAAAGAAAATAATTTCTTTAACGACAAACCCTTCAAACTTCAAACTCTTCAAACTTCAAACTTCAAACTTCAAACCCTTCAAACTTCAAACTCTTCAATTTTTTCAAACTCTTAAACTTCTCAAACCTAAATAATTTATGAAAGTACTTATTGCAACAGATAAACCATTTGCTAAAATTGCTGTTGACGGAATACGTCAGGAGATTGAAGCTGCCGGTTTCGAATTGGCATTGCTGGAAAAATATACCGAAAAACAACAGTTGTTGGATGCCGTAGTGGATGCCGATGCTATTATTATTCGCAGCGACCTGATTGATGCAGAGGTTTTATCTGCTGCCAAACAATTGAAGATAGTGGTTCGTGCAGGTGCAGGTTATGATAATGTGGATCTGGAAGCAGCCAGCAAAGCGGGAGTATGTGTTATGAATACCCCGGGGCAAAATTCAAATGCCGTAGCTGAATTAGTATTCGGATTGTTGGTGTATGCCGTGCGTAATTTTTACAACGGTACTTCGGGAACAGAATTAATGGGTAAAAAACTTGGTATTCATGCCTATGGAAACGTTGGTCGTAATGTGGCGCGTATTGCTAAAGGTTTCGGAATGGAAATTTATGCCTACGATGCTTTCTGTCCTGATTCGGTTATGGAGCAAGATGCGGTAATTCCTGTTAAATCGGCCGAAGAGTTGTATTCTCAATGTGATATTGTTTCATTACATATCCCGGCAACTGCTGAGACAAAGAAATCGATTAACGCTACCCTGCTTGGACGTTTACCAAAAGGAGCAGTGTTAATCAACACAGCCCGCAAGGAGGTGATTGATGAAGCTCAGATCCTTGATTTTATGGTGTCACGTCCCGATTTTAAATATGTAACTGATATTGTACCGGGAAATGATACTGAAATGAAAGAAAAGCTGGCAGGACGTTACTTCACAACTCCTAAAAAGATGGGTGCCCAGACTTCGGAAGCAAATATCAATGCCGGGATTGCTGCTGCCAATCAAATCGTTGATTTTATAAAAAACGGAAATACGAAATTCAAAGTGAATTAATCATTTCTGTATATAGTAATAAAAACGCCTTAAAACATATTGTTTTAAGGCGTTTTTCTTAGTATAAAACTGTTTAATTCCCGATTCTTTTCAACCATTGATAAATGTCACGGGCTGCAGGGGAACTGTTTGTGATGGATATATCCCCGTCAGTATTTAGTAGTACCTGTTTATACTGATTCGTCTTTTCGTTGAAGATAAATGCTGAGTAGGTTGTGGTTCCTGCATCGGCCATGACATGTTGCGGCACAGATATAATTCCTTTTGAAGCAGCATAAATTTCATCAACATATTTATTTAAGGTATCCCTGTTTATCCTGGTATTGCCTATCCGGCAATAGGTAATGTTTTTATCCATATCTTCACTGCTCACATGACCTGTTGAATCGGGGTCAAACCAATTATGGGAAACTTCCACCCAGCTAAATTCCCTCACAATTCCCAATGAGTCAATTAAGAAACCGTTACTTTGTGGAACCCATGCTGTATTGACATAATGTTTCTCAAAAAAAATCTTTTGTTTTAATACCGGAATCTCTTCGGTGCAGGATATAAAAAAAAGGGAAATGCCAATTAATATTATTTTTATTTTCATAGATTTTATATTGGAATTTAAAATTTAATTCACCACAAATATTAGACCATATATGGCTATTTGCCAGGCATATAAAGGTTAATTAAGTAAGCTGTTATCCCGGAGATTTTCATTAATTGCACATTTTGACTATCTTTGTGCTGAAAATTCGGTTCTTTGATCTAAACATTTCTAATTCAGGGATGTTTAATTAGTTGGATCATTAACAAAAAAAATATGGGTAACAATTTATTAAAAGGAAAAAGAGGTATTGTATTTGGAGCATTGAATGATATGTCCATCGCATGGAAAGTTGCAGAACGTGCAGTTGAAGAAGGTGCCATTATCACCTTATCAAACACTCCGCTGGCAGTTCGAATGGGTACCACCAACGAATTGGCTGAAAAGCTGAATGCGAAACTTATTCCGGCTGATGCTACGAGTGTTGAAGACCTTGAACAGGTTTTTGCACAATCGATGGAAGTCTTGGGTGGAAAGATTGATTTTGTATTGCATTCAATAGGAATGTCTCCTAATGTTCGCAAAAAAAGAACCTATGACGACCTGGATTACGATATGTTAACTTCAACACTTGATATTTCAGCTATCTCATTTCATAAAATGCTTCAGGTTGCCAAAAAAATGAACGCCATCAACGATTATGGTTCTGTGGTTGCTTTGTCTTACATGGCTGCCCAACGTACAGTTTTTGGTTACAATGACATGGCTGATGCCAAGTCAATGCTTGAATCGATTGCCCGTAGTTTTGGATATATTTATGGCCGTGAGCACAATGTTCGTGTCAATACCATTTCCCAGTCGCCTACAGTGACAACTGCAGGTAGTGGGGTGAAAGGAATGGATGGACTGCTTGATTTCTCTGAACGCATGTCGCCACTTGGAAATGCAACTGCATTGGATTGTGCCGATTATTGTGTGGTTATGTTCAGTGACCTCACCCGTAAGGTGACCATGCAAAACCTGTATCACGATGGTGGTTTCTCCAGCATGGCTATGAGTTACCGTGCCATGGAGCAATATAATAAAAGCTTTGAAGATTTTAAAGATGAAAATGGGAAAATTATCTACGGATAATCATTCTTAATTCACCATAAAAAAACAGGAACGCAAGATATGTTGCGTTCCTGTTTTTTTATGTACTGATAAAATTTCAAAGAAGTTTTTAATTTTACTATTTAGTTATAATTTTAATTTATTTTTTTATCAGCTTAATTGTAGTTTTACCTATTTTAGCAAAATAGATACCTTTATTTATAGTGCTGAAATCCAACACATTTATATCCTGTTTCAAACTTTGGTTTAATATTAATTGTCCCAAAGCATTGTAAATGTTTACTTTTTCGGCTGCTTTTAATATTACAATCAGGTTGTCAGACACCGGATTCGGATATATTCTTAGTACTACTCCTTCTGCCTGTGATATACCTGTATCTGTTTGTAATCCTTTTAACATCAGATCAGCGTTTGCAATTGAATTGTCGGGTGTCAGACTGACGATTGATTCACCTTTTGCTGAAGCAGTTTCAGTAAGTATTTTGTAAGTTTCCAATGCGATGTTCTCAAAAGAATAATTACCATATGAATCTGTCATAGTCCATGCCACTGGCTCACTGTCACTGTTTAATAATATAACCGGTGTGTTTACAGCAGTATTATCAATTGCCACTCTTCCCGTTTTCAATAATCCATTATCAACCAAAGTCATGTCCTTTAATGCAAAGGTTTCGAAGAATATATTTCCATATATTTTACCTGTACCTGTGGGATATTCGTAAGGTTTCAAATTTATTGTCACATCGGTAATATCGCTTTTTAAATCCAGGTAATCTGCATTTTTAAACAGGTAATTGCTGATGTAGAAAGCTGGAAGATAGTTCTTGTAAAGGCTGATTGCAGGAATTACATATACTGTATAGTCACCTTTTGGTAAATTGACAAATGTAAAAGTGCCATTATTAATCTTATATGATGTTGTTGCTTTGTAATCACCTTTTCTGTATAAGATAGCAAGACCTGATTTCATTAGTTCACTTCCTCCATATACTGATCCTGACAAAGTGTAAATATTATCCGGAGACACTAATTCGTAACAGGTAACTCTCCCAGCTACCGGGCAAAGAATATCAAAAGTAGAATCATTGTTTACCAAATATCCACCAAACTTTACCAGATCCCCGGCTTTTAAACCTGTCAGATTTGAATTGTAAGCAGTAGCGATGCTGTTTAAATCATATAATTGAGGAACATTGTCTGGAGACGTAGTATCCTGTATGAATAGTCTTCCGGTACATCCATCAATTCCCGGTACTACCACTCCTGTTTTGTCCATGACACATACTGGTGGTGGTGTTGAAATAGCTTCATAGCAGGTAGCAACACCAACTGTATAACAAAGGTTTACCTTGCTCGAATCATTCATTGTCAGATAACCTCCAAACTTTACTTTATCTCCAACTTTCAAACCAGTCTGTATTGGGATCGTGCTGTTAGAAATGTTTAGGTCCTTAATAGAATACAATCTTCGGATCGCACTCATGTAAGGGGTGGTTTCTTCAATAAATAACTGTCCCGTACAGCTGCCTGTTCCGGCAACAACCACGCCTGCTTTGTCCAACAGACAAGGAGGGGGAGTAGTTGAAATTACAATATAGCAGTCTATAATATTGTAACAAGGCGCTTTAATACATTCAATTTTTGTACCCTTGAATTTGATTAGTGTTCCTGCTTCCAGTTTTACATTATTGATAGCATATATGTCACTGGTCAGTGAATCTTTTACAAGGGTGTAATTGTCCTTAAACTCTGTGACAATGCCAATTTTGTCCATGATACATACCGGAGGAGTTGAAATCACTTCATAACAGGTAGCTACTCCTGCTATCGGACAAAGGACTGTCATTACAGAATCATTCGTTAATAAATATCCGCCAAAGGATACAATGTCACCCGGTTTCAATCTAACCTGATTGGTGCCATTAGTAGTTGCCATTTTTTCAATTGAATATAATTGGGTGTTTGGGTTTGGGAAAGCAGTGTCGTGAATAAATAACTGTCCGGTACATCCATCTATACCTTCGACTACCAACCCTTTTTTATCCATGACACAAGGTAGAATCCCGATAACCTGATAACATTCAATTATATTGTAACAAGGTGTTGTTATACATTCAATTTTTGTTCCTTTGAATTTGATAAGTGTTCCTGCTTCCAGTTTTACATTATTGATAGCATATATGTCACTGGTCAGTGAATCTTTTACAAGGGTGGAATTGTCCTTAAACTCTGTGACAATGCCCATTTTGTCCATGATACATACAGGAGGGGTTGAAATCACTTCATAACAGGTAGCTACTCCTACTTTATGGCATAAACCGGTTGCAGAGGAATCATTTTTAATCAGATAACCTCCAAATATCACCTGATCGCCTTCTTTCAGGCCGACTGGCATTGTATTATTGATCTTATCCATGGAATATAGCTGGCGTGCCGAACTGATTGGTGAGTATTCCTGAATAAATAATTGTCCTCCACAATTGATAACCATTCCTTTTTTATCCTTCACACACCCAACAGGAGGGGTTGAAATTACTTCGTAGCAGTTTGCTACCCCTGTAATCTTGCAAGCACTGGTTGCACTCGAATCATTCTGAATCTCAGTGCCTCCGAATTTTACTTTGTCACCTGCTTTTAAAGTGGATAGCATTTTACCGTTAGGGTCAAAAGATGTTGTTTTCGGCAACGTAAATAAGCGTGGAATAGCCGAAAGATAGATAGTGGTTTCCTGAATGTATAATTGACCGCTGCAATCTCCTGATCCTGCTACAACAGTCCCTATCCTGTCAAGGATGCATGGATATTGAATAGTCTTTATCAAAACTCCTTCAAAATATATCTGAGTGTTCTCAGGTAGTGCCCTTAAGTTTAAAGTAGTGGAAAATTTGGTCAGTACCATAGCACAAATGTCGGTGCCCGGTCTTTCTATATTCCTTTTGCTGACATAAATCCGGTTTGACACAATTGAGTCTTTTACCAAAAAGTAATCAGGACAAGCATCGCCCGATACATATACATAAGCCACAGTCACGCTATCCGTGGATGTAGGGTTATTCGGATAAACATAGACGTTATTTTGCACAGGGGGAATTGTCTGTGCTGTTGCCGGCAAAAAAGAGGAAATACATGTTACAATGAGTAACAATGACTGGAGTAGAAGTTTTTTCATACCGTATCTTTGTTTAATAAGTAACTGGTTAAAGTGATTGAAATGTCTTACTTTATTACTTTTGTTCTCATCAATAGACGCGACAAATATACAGAATAATGTCGTTCGTTATTCTCCTGAATGTAGATTTTATTCTGTTTTAATTTCCAACTGATCAGATGGTTAATTCCAATTATTTAATCCTGCTGATTCCATTTGAAACTGTTTTGTCCTTTCGGATCTATTACTGAATTTTAATATCATTCCTGCCGATTGACATGGACAGTATTATTTTCCTATTGGTATTTTACTGATCTGCCTGATATTTTTCAAATCGGAATAATCATACTGATACAACCCATCATTGGCTATCATCATCAGAATATTGTTTTGAGGGATGACATCATATCCGTCCATGCCCGAATAATGAGCCAGTTGGTTCGACATAATTTTCTGCGGATCGGTAACATTGTAAATTTTCAACCCATCATCACATAAAAACAATTTACCATTATCAATTCCCAGCCCTTTTGGATTTGTCATGGTATACGAAACGAGTTGTTTTGGGTACTTCACATCACTTACATCAACCACAAATAATTCATTGCTGCTTTGACCGCATAAATTGCCTGAATGGACGGTCACATAAGCCATGTCATTTTCAACTACCACAGGATCGCAACCGTATACATGGGTTAGCGATGATTGAAATACCGGTTTTGCAGGATCTTTTACCGAATAAATCAACATGCCGGTAGGAGTACCCATAAACATATTGTCCTTGTAGCTGAAAATGGTTTCAACATTTCTGCCAATATAAAAGTTTTCCCCCGCCTTTGTAGGTATAACGTTACTTAAATCAAAGATGTTCAGGTAATTGTTAATCACTGAATACAAATGGTCGTTGTAAATGCTGAAGCGGGACATGGAGCCATTTATTCCGGTGCCGGTACTTCCGCCACTTCCTGCATTCAATAAAGGTCCGCCATCGAAAATAATACCCCCTTTTTCCCAGCCGCCGGTAAAACGGGTTACTTCTTCAGTTCTTTCTTTTACTTCCCAACCAATTATAATACCTTTATTTGTATTGGGATAACTCAATTGGTAGTCAATTCTATACTGGTTTTTTGTCATTGGAAATGCAGTTGGAAATATAGAATCAAGTCTTCCTTTTAATACAGGCAGTGCCGGATTTGAAATGTCAAACCATACCAGGTCAATATACGAATCGGCATAAAGCATTCCGTTGCGTATGGCCAGATCGGCATTCCCCAATAATTCAATAAACCCGGTTTGCTGTGGATTTGCAGGATCCGTATTGTTGATAATATGAATTCCTTTCTCCGGTTCGGAAATGTACAGGTAATGATCATAAAAACACATTTTGCCTATACTGGTAATCTGGTGCGGTTCGGCAGTTACTTTTACTGAATTACGGAAAGTTTGAGTGGCCATAAATACCGGAACATTGATCTTATAAGTCACCATTTCGGTCACCTTGTTTTCGCATCCCGTCAATGTTACAATACACAGAACAAATAAAAACATGAATTTTTTCATAGTTGTATGTGTTATCAGTTTAGTATTTATCTACATTTCCCATTTTACCGATAAAAAGAATAACCCCGGTACTGTTTTCCCGGATAACAAATAAGAAGGGTTTGTTTACTTTGAATACCGGTGTAGGAGGTGGTACCGGCATGGCAGTTTCAATTATTTCAACAACAGTTACTGCTGCAGCCTCTGTTCCTTCTTCGGTAACTTCCACATAAGTGTCATGAATTACCTTTGTAATTTTAAGATTGGCATTGGCGATATTCGTAAAATCGGCATTGTCTGAAAAGGCAAGATTCATCCCCATGCTTTTTAGCGGATCGTTTAATAAAAATTTATTTTGAGTTTTAAATCTGGGCATGTAAACCTCCACTTCACGGGTGGGCATGTTAAGAAAAAGAGTGTTCCAATAAGTTGTTGTCAGCTGATTTAGTACATCTGTTGTTGTTTTCCCTTCATTGGGTAAAATAACCGTCATAGAAAAAGCTTTATTCCCATATGGCATATCAAGGTATTGGGCATATGCATCCTGTACATAAGAAAAAGTGTCTTTTTGATACATCATATTTACTTTAACCTGACTTCCCGACTCATTGGTGAAATTAGCTTCAGTTGTATTTTTTGTTTCAAAATGTTTACGCCAGATACCTTTGAAATAGATAGCATTCACCAGGTACATGACCGCATCAGATGGTATCTGGTCGAGTGGTTTTTTAATCAGGTTATTCGTTTTCTTTGCACACCAGTTGTTAATAGTGTCCACTGCCCATGCTTTTGAAAAATCAAGTTCTTTAATATACGCGTTGAAATAATCGGAATTTACTTTTAAAAAGTCAGGTTTGACTTCAAATCCGTTGGAATACCATAGTGAATTGGCGATGGTTAATTTAGTGGTCGGATCAATGGTTGGTAAGGTCGATTGCATGATGTTGTAATAATCATTGATATCCTTTACAGGCATGCTGTTCATTTTGAGTGCTGTCTCCATTTCAGCTTTTGTATTTCCATTTGCTCCGTTCCATGCCATTCCAAGAGCAATGCTCACGCTCAGTGGCGAGATAAATACATTCGTTTCACCAGACGAGATAATTGTTTTCTTCAGCAAATCAAATGCGAATTCATTGTCCTGATTGATGCGTTTTTCAAGACCTGCTTTTAATTGGATAGGTTTGGCATCGACCGGAATTAATATTTTTGGATCGTTTTGACTGGTGCAACCTGCTGTTATCAAAATAACTAGTAGTACATTAAAAACTCGTTTCATAGCAGTGTCAATTAATATTTTAGAATATCATTCTTTGAATAAAACTTAAAAACATACTCGTTTTTTGGATCCTGTTCGACGAACTTATTCGACATATACCTGGGTTTTTCAATATTGCTATTTTTGTTAGAATAGAATGCAAATGGATTTTTTGATTCTTTCCATGCCTGGTATAAGCCAAATGAAACAACGAAAACTAAAATTACCAGTGAGTGATTTGCGACTTTTTTATTCATAAAGCATTATCAATTAAAACATTTTTTTTGTATTTATAATTTTTTGATGTTAAGATAGATAAATGTACGTTGATTTTTTTTGATTGGTTGAATCTGCAAAAATTCTTAAGAGTGTCACTAATATGTTGAAGTGATTGAATTCATACTTTTTTTTTCAGTTGCATCCATTTATGGATAACAGTTCACGAAGCTTCTTTATCTGATCCTTTAGTATAGTTGGTTCATGAGAATATTCAAAAGTTACTTTGTGTTTATTGCCGTTAGTCAGTTCAATTTCGATCCATTCGGCACCTCCATCAGCACAATCAGGACAACCGATTGTTTCTGATAAATTAAAAAAGGATTTTGTATTCATACTATATATCGAATCCAACGCATCACTTTTGATAGTATCAGTTTTGGTCAATGTTTGCATTGTTGTATTCCAACTATAACAATTGAAAGTAGCCTTGTTTGATTTTATGTTTACATCATGTTTACAATAACCCATGCATTCGCCAAATGAAGTACCATAGTTAAGTTGTACAATGTTGTTGTAAATAGCATCATTTGAACACGATAATAAGATGCTACTCATAGATACCAAAAATGCGATTTTTATATGATCAGTTTTCATGTATTCTGTTATTTAAATTGGAATCTGATTCCGGCAGTTAGTCCTATAACTACCTGATATTCTGTCCGGGCACTTATCGGTTGGTTATTATCGAAATAATACGATATTTTAGGTTCGAAGAATAATCCAATATTACGTTGAATTTTATAGCTTGTTCCTATTGCACCGTTAACCGACCATTGTACCCCGGAAATATTGGTGATGGCAGTGGTGGTTATTGTTTGGTTGCCACCATATAAATTCTGTACATAGACCGATCTTATACCCTTTTCTATCATACCTCCCCCCGAGAGGTAAATTTCCCATTTTGTATTATTCCAAAGCTGTGCAACTACATTCAACGGAATCCCGATATAATGTAGATGCAATCGGGCGTCGTTTCGTTGCACACCACTGTTTTCAAAAGTTGTCATCAAATATGTATATACCAGTCCGCTTTCCAGGCTCCATTCTTTACTCAGGTTTTTACGTACGACCAGCCCAAATGAGATGGGGGGAGCATATGTAATATCCGAAAAATCAGTGGGAGTCATAATACTGGCGTAATTTGTAGCAACTTTTACTATGTTTTGGTTATCCATAGTTGTCAGATAGTTACCATTACTGTTGCCTGTGGGTAGACTTCCGTTAGTACCATACGAAGCCGCCAGTAACCAACTGTTTTTGTCTTTCTTGTTGACTATTGGTTCAATGGACTTATTTTCAACAAGAAATTCAGCAGTATGTCTATTGTTTTTTGAAACTGTATCTTTGTTATTTGTTGAAAATTGGGTCAATTCAACCTCTTTTTTTGGATTGGTGTCATCAACTTCCTGAATGGATTTATTCTTATCAATACTGTCATTTACTACAACCCGGGCAGGTGGGAAATCGAGGGCAACAGTTGATTTAACCATGTCAGATTTCTGAGTTTTAAGTTGTGCCGTTTTAAAACGTGATTTAGTTGATTGACTTATTTTTGGCCTTTGATCGTTTGTAATTGATTCTCTATGCAGGTTTGATTGTTGAATTTTTGAGGTAGTCGATTTTACTGTTAAATCGTCTGATTCAGCCAGTGGACGAAGTGTGAATAGCAACGCTATGACTGCAACAGCAGCACCCCCCGATAACCAAAACCAAAATGGTATTGTCTTCCTTTTCGTTGAATTCAGGCGCTCATTAATCTGTTCCCAGCTGTTTGCATCAACTGGTTCCCTGTGATTCTCCAGCTTTTGCCTGATCGATTCACTGAATTTATCGCGTTCGTTATTATCTGTATTGTTCTGCATTTTCTTTTCCGATGATTGATTGTACGTTTTTTTGAAGAATCTTTCGTGCCCGCATAAATTGCGATCTGGATGTACTTTCATTTATTTCCAGCATTCCGGCAATTTCAATATGCGAATATCCTTCTATGGCATAAAGATTAAAAACGGTGCGGTATCCGTCGGGTAATTTAGCGATACAATTCATTAAATCATCAGCTGATATCTTATCCAGTATGCTTAGATCATTATCCACTATCAAATTGCTGTATTCTTCTATGCTTGAACTTTGTTTTAACGCATCTTTTTGCCTTAAATATTCAAGTGCCGTAGTTACAAAAATCCGTCTGACCCACCCTGCAAATGATCCGGCACCTGTATACGAATCAATCTTAGTAAACAATTTTATAAATCCATCCTGAAGGATATCCCGGGCAGTTTCCCTGTCGGAAACATATCGTACGCACACACTTAACATTACAGATGCATATTGCTCAAAAATCTCTTTTTGTGCCCATGGTTTCCCATCTTTGCATCCGGCAATCAACTGTCCTTCGTCAGATAATCCCTTCTTTAATTTCATACTTTATACCTTAGATGATAAAATGAAATGAAACGTTGCTTTGCAACCTGAAAATAAAATTAATAGTTGTAAAAATACAAAAATAACTTAGTTCTATGAAGTTGTTGGTACTAAAATTACATGCAGGTTATCAATATAAAGATTTAAGTCCCATTCCATTTGGCGTTTTTTACCAATCTGATAAACAATTAAATTATAAAAACAGTTGCCTGATTTATCTGCAATCTCTTATCACTATATTTTCCCATTACTTTTCAACTGGTTTTGAAACGTTTTTGGAATGGTTTGGCAATGATAATTCACTCGTTTATTTCCAACATAAATGCCATATATCTTTTAAGATATATGGCATTTATGTCGTTGATAAAAGAATGTTAAATGACTGATATATCAGAATAGCCTCGGATCCAAAACCATTCCAAAACCGTTACAAAATTATTCAGATTTATGAATGGATTTAGAATGCAAATATAAAAAAAAGTGGTGTGTTTGCAAAGTGTCTCAACTAAATCAGCCAGACAAAATCCAAAGGAGTTAGAAAATAAAATAGCAGATTTAATGCTTACAAGCATTAAGAGTTTATGCAGATAATCGGATAAAAAACAAGAACTCCCAATTTTAGAATATAAAAATGAGAGTTCTGAGTATCTATTAAAATGAATGGTTTATTTCAACCACTTATCCAGCCACGAGAAATAAGTGCGTTGCCACAGGATGCCGTTTTGAGGTTGTAATACCCAGTGGTTTTCATCAGGGAATATCAACATTTCTGCCGGTACGCCCCGCAATACAGCGGCGTTGAATGCGGCCATTCCCTGTGACGCAAGAATCCGGTAATCTTTTTCACCATGAATTACCAATATCGGCGTGTCCCATTTGTCAACAAACAAGTGTGGGGAATTGGCGTATGACCTTTGGGCAATAGCATTCGCTTTGTCCCAGTAAGCCCCGCCTAAATCCCAGTTGACAAACCACATCTCTTCTGTTTCCAGGTACTGTTGAGGTAAATTGAACATACCATCGTGCGCCAGGAATGCTTTAAAGCGTTTTTCATGATGTCCGGCTAACCAATACACCGAAAAGCCTCCATAGCTGGCACCCACACAGCCCAGTTTATCTTTGTTGACATAGGGTTCTTTTGCCAATGCATCAATTGCCGAAAAGTAATCCAACATGTTTTGTCCACCGTAATCACCGCTTATCTGTTCGAGCCATTCTTTTCCAAAACTTGGAAGACCGCGGCGATTTGGGGCAACAATAATGTAATCGTTGGCAGCCATTAATTGCAAATTCCACCGGTATGACCAAAACTGACTAACTGTTGATTGAGGACCACCTTCACAGAAAAGCAGGGTGGGGTATTTTTTGTTTTTATCGAAATCTGGAGGATATACTATCCAAGTCAACATTTGTTTGTTGTCGGTTGTGGTAATCCAGCGTTCTTCCACTTTTCCCATCTTAAGTTGGGACATGATCTCTTTGTTTTCGAAAGAAAGTTCAGTTTCTTTCCCTGAGGTTGGATTGATCGAATAGATTTCATCGGGCATGCTCATCGAATGTTTTACTCCAATCAGTATGTTTTTTGCCGGAGCAACGAATGAGTAATCCTGTATGCCTTTGGTAATCTGACTGATTTTTTTGTCTGAAATGTTGACATTGTAAATTTGGGTTAATGCATGCCAGCAACTTACAAAGTAAATTGACTTGCTGTCGGCTGACCAGGTAAGCCCGGTTGAGCTCTGGTCAAAAGTAGAAGACAGGTCTGTTTTTTCACCGGTTTGTAAATTCATGATAAACAAGCGGTTTTTATCTGCCTCATAGCCATCACGTTCCATGCTTTCCCATGCCAGCCATTTACCGTCGGGTGAGAATGTCGGATTCTGATCATATCCCATCATTCCAAGGGTTTTATTCTCTGTTTTTTTAGTTTCCAGGTTGTAAAAGTAAATATCAGAATTGGTGGAGAGGGCATAAGCTTTACCTGTTTTCTTGCGGCAGGTATATGCCACTGTTTTACCGTCAGGGCTCCAGGAAAGTTGTTCAATGCCGCCAAATGGTTTCATAGGACTCTCAAAAGGCTCGCCTTTGAGAATATCAATTTCATTTTCAACTTTATTGTCTTTAAAAGTTGCGATAAATGGATGTGGAACGGTTTGTACCCATTCATCCCAATGTTTATACATTAGGTCGTTAACAATTACACCGGTGGCTTTCGGTAGATCAGGATACTTATCCACAGTTCTTTCTCCGTATTTTACATCAGCTACAAATAAGAGTTTTGTTTCATCGGTCGAGAAAGTAAAATCATTGATACCTTCTTTCCGGTCGGTAAGCTGTTTCCGGTCACTGCCATCTGCCTTCATTATCCATATTTGCATAGTCCCTGTTTCCGAAGATAAAAATGCAATATGTTCTCCATCTTTCATCCATTTGGCAGCAGCTTCACGGGTTGCAGTTTTAGTAATTTGTTTTTTGTCACTGCCATCAGCATTCATAACAAAAATTTCAGAATTACCTTTATTCTCTGAAACACTGTAATAAGAAACACTATACAATATTTTTGATCCATCAGGCGATACCTGGGTACCTGCTACGCGTCCAAAAGCCCATAATACTTCGGGGGTCATACGACCATTTTCAATTTTAGGCTGTTGTTTCCCGATAACCGGTGTTTCAACTTTTGAACTACACGATGCAGCTATTAAAGCTATCGACATAATACTTGTTTTTAAAAGGGTTTTCATTTATCTAAAAAAGTTTTGAAGTTACGAAAGTTGTTTTTTAATAGCGTAACAGTTATTCCTGAGGAATTGATTCTTTATATGTTTTGCAAATATAATGTTTTTTGGGTCATTATTCAATTTAAAGGAAGTGGTTTATTACATTTTTATTGGCTTTAAAAGGACAAGTGGTAAATAGAAATGTCTTATACCCTCCTTTCCGGGGGTAAATCGGGATTCATCGTGTTTATATGTTTTCACCAATATCCAGCCATGAAAAGTCTAAACTTTAAACTTCTTATAATGCAAGCTTCCCGAATGCACCATCTTATATTGATAATCGGGCAACAATGATACGAACAAGTAGCTGAGTTCCAATCGATGCCATGCAAATCTATAATCAGCAATTACATAAATACAGTTTTTTAACTGAATATATTTTGTTTTTCTGAAGATATAAAACAAGTAATAAGTGATTTAAAGAGTATTCGAAATCCAATACTTTTCTGTTAGTCCTTCTTTTTTTAATAACTTTTCAAAAATTCAAACAAAACAGTAAAATTATTTGTTTTAATTTATTCAATAATAAATACATTAATTTATAAGCTGTTAAAATCTTTATTTAGAAACTGCTAAAATCAGTTTATTATGTTTCTTTTAAATAAAAAATAACGGAATATAAACCATTTAGAGATTATTTTACGAAAATTGATTCCAAAACGATTAAAATTAACATGAAAAATAGTACAATAGATGATAATTTTATTAAATATATTGAGTTAAATATTATTAAATATGCTATTAACATTTATTTTTGATGTAAATTTGTGCTGTTATGAAGCGAACTACTATTTGGGTACTAATGATTTTTATGGTTTTGACTTTTGTAGGGCTGATTGTCATACAGGCAAGATATGTGCGTGTGAACGCAGAAATGATAGAAAACCAGTTTAATGACAATGTTCAACGGAGCTTGTATCAGACTGTTAGTCTAGTGGAAGAGAATGAGGCATTGGAATACCTGGGTCAGACACTGGAAGGAGTGGATTATTCCGGAAATAAAAATAAACTTTTGAGTATGGATGCTCAAAATTTACGGTTGAAGAATAACATCGACAGTATGGCCGAAAATCTGAAATTAACTCCCGACCAATTGAATCGTCCCGGGATCCGGTTATCAACCCGACATGGCAAAGCAACCATTGAAGAAACCTCACGATACTTGCAAGAGAGATTCAAGCAAAATTTTTCACGTTCAAAAACAATTCTGGATCAGGCAGTATTTAGATGGATGAAGGAAATTGACGAGAAAGATATCAGCGAACGGGTCAATTTTGAAGAACTTAATGGAATTTTAGAAAAAGTATTTACTAATAATGGGGTTAAATTGCCTTTTTACTATTCAATAGTAGATAAACAAGGGAAAATCATTTATCAATGCCATAAGGATATTACGCATGAAATTACGAATTCTCCAAATAACATTTATATACAAAAACTATTTCCATTAGAGGAATCAAACAAAAAGGCCTATTTACAAGTTGTTTTTCCGACAAAGCAAAATTATATTTTAAATTCCATGAATTTGCTTTTGCCATCTATAGCCCTTGTAACACTCATTTTATGTATATTTATCGGAGCTATAATTATCATATTCAGACAAAAGCAATTGAACAATATGAAAAACGATTTTGTTAATAATATGACACACGAATTAAAAACACCGATATCTACTATTTCGTTGGCTTCACAGATGTTACAAGACCCTGGCGTGGGCAAAACCCCTGAAACACTTAAGCATATCTCAAATGTAATTAAAGATGAAACCAAGCGGTTGAGTCTACAGGTAGAAAAAGTATTGCAAATGGCTATTTTTGAAAAAGATAAATCAATATTAAAATTAAATGAAATTAGTATAAATTCTCTTATTTCGGATATAACCGGCAATTTTTCACTGAAAGTCACCAGTAAAGGAGGTAAGATTACCTCTAAACTCAGAGCCACAAATGACAGGGCATTAATTGATGAAGTACATTTTACGAATGTCATTTTTAATTTAATGGATAATGCCCTGAAATATTCGGACAAACCATTGCTATTGACAATTGAAACATGGAATGAGAAGGAAAACCTTCTCATAAGCATAGAGGACAATGGCATCGGAATAAGTAAAGATGATTTGAAAAGGATTTTTGAAAAATTTTATCGTGTGTCAACCGGAAACCTGCATAATGTAAAAGGATTTGGATTAGGACTAGCATACGTTAAAAAAATTGTTACTGAACACAAAGGATCCATTAAAGTAGAAAGCGAAATAAATATCGGAACTAAATTCACTATTACAATACCAACTTTAAAAAATTACGAATTATGACTGACGAAAAAGTAAAAATTTTATTATGCGAAGATGATGAAAATCTTGGCATGCTTCTCAGAGAGTATTTGCAGACTAAAGGGTACGATGCAGATTTGCAACCCGATGGCGAAGCCGGTTACAAAGCATTTTCACGTAACAAATATGACTTGTGTGTATTTGATGTAATGATGCCTAAAAAAGACGGTTTTGCATTGGCAGCTGATGTTCGTGCTATGAATTCAGAAGTGCCTATTATATTCCTGACGGCAAAATCAATGAAAGAAGACATTTTGCAGGGTTTCAAATTAGGAGCTGATGATTATTTGTCAAAACCATTCAGCATGGAAGAATTGTTGTATCGTATTGAATCTATCTTACGCCGCGTAAAAGGCAAACGTGCAAAAGACGTTGTTACTTATACGATTGGTGCATTTACATTTGATGCTCAAAAACAAATGCTTACTTTTGAAGGTGAAGCAAAAAAACTTACCACAAAAGAATCAGAATTGCTGAACTTACTTGCAGCAAATGCTAATAACATTTTAGAAAGGAACTTTGCTTTAAAAACTATTTGGGTAGATGATAACTATTTCAATGCCCGCAGCATGGATGTGTATATCACCAAATTGCGTAAATTGCTAAAAGATGATCAAAACGTAGCTATTATCAATATCCACGGTAAAGGTTATAAATTGATTACTCCTCAGGTAAAAGAAGACTAATCTACTATGACTATGAAAAAAAAACCGCTCTTGTGAGCGGTTTTTTTTTTATGCCTGAAATTATTGATTTACTATGGGAAGAATTTCAGAAGGATAATCTATAATATATGCAGGTGAAAATTGTTCCAGCTCTGTCCTTGGACGAAATCCCCAGGTAACACCCACAGCTTCAATTCCACTGTTTTGAGCAGTGAGCATATCAACACCCGAATCGCCTATATAGAGTACATTATTTTTTTCAGTTTCTGTTAGTAGTAAAATGTTGTGAACGATGGTTGGATCGGGTTTTGCGGGGATAGTATCACGTTGACCATACACAACTGCAAAATTGATTTCCGGGAAAAAATGCCGGACAAGATATTCTGTACCTTTTTGATATTTATTGGATGCAACTGCAAGTTTTATTCCGGCAAATTGCAACTGCTGTAATAAGTCTTTGATTCCCGGGTAAGGAATAGTTAAATCGGAATTATGTGCTCCATAATACTCCAGAAAATGTTGCCGGATCAGTATAATATTCTCAGTAGTTTTCTCTCCTTCAGGAAGTGAACGTTCAAAGAGTTTGTTGATGCCGTTCCCGACAAAAAACTTGTAGGCTGACGATTCATGAGTCGGAAACCCACAAAGTTTCAGTGCATGATTTGTGCTGGCGGCTAAATCAGCCACAGTATCAAGTAAAGTACCATCAAGATCAAAAATAAGAAGGGATTTCATTGGGAAATATATTGGGAGGTTATTTGTAAAATTGATAAAAATATATTCTTTTTCTGGTGAAAAAAAATGAAGATGTAAATGAGGCTAACGGAAATCTGACAGAATCATTTTAGTATCATGCCTATAGTTTGAAGAGAATCAGAAATGATCAGATTATCAGGATCCGATTAAAACCTTTTCTCTAATTCATCCTGAGTGAAAATTGACATGATTTTTTTTCCATCAGGAGTGAAATTGTGATTGGCACAGGCAAAAAGACGATCGATCAGGTCGGACATTTCTTCGTTTGTCAGGTGTTGGCCTCCCTTTATGGAAGAAGATTCAGCTAAAGATAATGCAATTGACTCATGTAAAAGCTGCGAAGTATTTGCTGCAGTTGTTTTAGCTCTGTCAAGAATGTCAAGCAACAGATCAATTACACTGGTTGTACCTACTTGAGATGAGACCCCTTTTACATTAAATGTGTGGTTCTCTAATGGTTCAAAATCAAAACCTACCTGTTTCAGGTCGGGGATTATCTGTTCGAAAAAAAGTGCATCATCAGCGTTTAATTCCAGTACTTCCGGAAATAATACCTGTTGGGACAGGCCATTGGAATTTTCAATCTGGCTTATAAATAAATCAAATAAAATACGTGTATGTGCCCGTTGTTGATCAATTATCAGCAACCCTGATTTAACGCCGGTTAAGATATACCTGTTTTTATACTGGAAATTGCCGGATCTTGATTCGACACTTTCAATAACCTGTTGTTGTGTATTGGTTGAATTAATGTTGACGGAAGCCGAATTGAAAGTAGGTTTCCATGTTGGTGAAGATTCAATGGGTAAGTCCTTCTTCTCGAAATCGCCATAGAGCTCTTCCCAGTCCAATACAGGTCTTTTATAGCTTGTACTGCCAAATGGATTGTAATTCGGGTTGAAGTTTGTCTGAGGTGGCCGTATGTTCTCTGCAGACATCCCTACAGGCATTTCAACAGCACCCTCCTGATCAAAATCGATGGAAGGTACAATATTGAATTTCCCCAGTGATTCTTTAATTGATGCAGAGAGAATTGACCAAATGGCCTGTTCATTCTCAAACTTAATTTCTGTTTTAGTTGGATGAATGTTAATATCTATGGTTTGAGGATCAACTTCGAAATAAATAAAGTAGTTTGGACTTTCAGTTGATTGTATCATTTGATTGTAAGCCAACAACACCGCTTTATGAAAATATGGATGGCGCATAAACCGTCCATTGACAAAGAAATACTGACTGCCCGATTTCTGGGCATATTCAGGTTTACCTACATACCCTATGATATTTACCAGGTTGGTTGTTGTTTCAATTGTCAGTAATTGTTGCTGCCATCGTTTTTTGGAGTTCTTGCCAAATACATTCTCAATTCGGATTTTATTATTCGAAGCAGGCAACTGAAACACTTCTTCCTCTCCATCGAAAAGCGAAAATGCTACATTTGAATTAACCAGTGCAATGCGATAAAATTCGGTAAATATATGACTTTTCTCTACGTTGTCACTTTTCAGAAAGCGACGCCTGGCAGGAACATTAAAAAATAGATTTTTTACCTGAAAAGAAGTTCCCAGATCGCATTGAACGGTTTCCTGTTTGAATACTCTGGTACCGGCTATTTCAACCAGTATACCCAGTTCATCTTCTGTACGGCGGGTACGTAATTCTACCTGAGCAACGGCAGCGATGGAAGCCAACGCTTCTCCGCGAAAGCCCATGGTGCGCAATGAAAATAAGTCATCTGCATTTTTAATCTTCGAAGTGGCATGACGTTCGAATGCCATGCGTGCATCTGTTTCGCTCATTCCTTTGCCATTATCGATAACCTGTATCAATGTACGGCCGGCATCTTTTATGACGATCTGAATAAAAGTTGCCCCTGCATCTATTGAATTCTCAACCAATTCTTTTAAAACAGAAGCTGGTCGCTGAATAACTTCTCCGGCTGCAATTTGATTGGCTACCGAATCGGGTAGCAGATGAATGATATCGCTCATGAAGATAATTATTGGTGAATAATTAACAAAATCACTTGTTAATCAAAATTTTATTTTCGAATATTGAAGAGGTTAATATACTCTTTAGCTGATTAGAATGACGTGAAATTTACCTTGAATGTGTTTTCAAATTCAGATTTCAACTGTATTTTCCGTCGAATTTCACGTTTATATCATTCACAAACTGACGGATACGTTGTTCGTTTTCACGTTTGCATATAAGTAAAACATTATCCGATTCGGCTACAATGTATCCATTCAAATCCTGAATAACTGCTAACTTTTCAGATGGCAACACTACAATATTTTCTTCGCTTTCATAAAACGCAGTCTTGCATTTTAGAGTCACGTTTTTCTGTTCATCTTTTGAAGACATTTCGTATAGCGATCCCCATGTTCCCAGATCAGTCCAACCAAAGTCCGAACACAGTACATAGACATCGGATGCTTTTTCCATAATTCCGTAGTCGATGGATATGTTAGGGCAGGAGGGATACATTTGATCAATAAATTCCTGTTCTTTTTCAGTATTGAAGAATTCTTTTCCTGCTTTGAACTTGGTTGATACTTCCGGTAATAATTCATCAAACGCTTTATCAATTGTCTGCAGGTTCCATAGGAAAATACCCGAATTCCAGAAAAATTCACCTGTCTCGAAAAAGATTTGTGCCAGTTCAGCATTTGGTTTTTCGGTAAAAGTCTTTACTCTTCTCAGGTTGGTTTCCCCTTCATCAATTTGTATATATCCATATCCGGTCTCAGGACGACTTGGCTTAATTCCTAACGTTAAAAGACAATCATTATTTTCAACAAATTCGAGGCCGGTTTTTAAAGTTTCCAGAAAATCTAATTCTTTAAGGATTAGATGGTCAGATGGTGCAACAATGATGTTGGCTTTATCAGTCATTGCCTTTATCCGGTTAACTGCATACGCTATGCAAGGTGCAGTGTTTCGTCTGTTTGGTTCCAGTAAAACCTGATCTGCTTTTATTTCAGGTAATTGTTCGAGAATTAAATCTTTATAAATGAAATTTGAAACAATAAGTATATTTTCGGCAGGTACAACATGTCGGATGCGATCGAAAGTCAGTTGTAGAAGTGTACGTCCTGTACCAAAGAAGTCAAGGAATTGTTTCGGACGGTCATTTCTACTAAAAGGCCAGAAGCGGCTACCAACGCCACCTGCCATAATTATGCAATAATTATGTTTCATTGTAATAAATGGTTAGAGTTTAAAATCCAGATAAATAAAATCATACGAAGATACAGTCTTTTTTTGAGTAAGCCAAAACATATCAACACAAAAACGAGGTTGCCTTCGAAAGAAAACAACCTCGTTTTAATAATTATAAAAGAAAGAAATTAATTATTCTTCTGTTTCACGGTCTTCCATATCCAATACATTCTTTCGTGCATCCACTTTTTTGTCGTACTCATCACGAGAGTATACCACAATTTTATCAAAGTCACGTTGTCCTGTACCTGCTGGAATTAAATGTCCGCAAATTACATTTTCTTTTAATCCTTCTAATTTATCTACTTTTCCATTGATAGCAGCATCGTTCAGTACTTTCGTAGTTTCCTGGAAAGAAGCAGCCGACATAAAGCTGTTAGTTTGAAGAGCAGCACGGGTAATTCCCTGTAAAATCTGATTCGATGTAGCGGCAATGGCATCACGTGTTTCCACAAGTTTCATGTCACGACGTTTCAACATACTGTTTTCGTCACGAAGTTTGCGGGGTGTAATAATCTGACCCGGTTTCAGAGTTACTGAATCACCGGCTTCCAGAATTACTTTTTTACCCCAGATACGATCATTTTCTTCCATAAAATCGTTTTTATCAACGATTTGTTTTTCAAGAAAACGGGTATCACCTTGTT
>Ga0302215_10000623_pt1 | contig 25800 bp, 24 predicted proteins | sample II_Fen_N3_1_FD_194580 | JGI IMG/M metagenome (GOLD analysis project Ga0302215, IMG submission 194580) | Peat permafrost microbial communities from Stordalen Mire near Abisko, Sweden - II_Fen_N3_1 | ecosystem: Environmental > Terrestrial > Soil > Wetlands > Permafrost | place: Sweden: Abisko... | reverse complement strand
TTACCTGGAACTTGCCGAAGGCTATATCAGCCGCATGGCTTTAGACGAAGACGGTGAAGCTTGCGGATATGAATTCGTACGCGTAGGCCCTATGTTGGACTTAGTAAAAAAAGGAGTAGATGCCAACGAAGCATTGAAAAAATCTACCAGTACTTATGGTCGTTTTGCGAATGCTGCAAAATATATCGATCCAAGACAAGAATAGCCTCAATTCATAATTCACAATTCACAATTCATAATTATGCGACAGGACAATACGATAGTTATTAAAAGCAAAGCTTTTGCGATCAGAATTATTCGTTTGTACCAGTTCATTCAAAGTGAAAAGAAAGAATTCACTTTATCCAAACAGCTTCTTCGAAGCGGGACCAGCATTGGTGCTAATGTAAAAGAAGGAATCAGAGGGTACAGTAAAAAAGATTTTCGCTTTAAATTAGGCATTGCACTCAAAGAGGCAAGCGAAACGGAATATTGGCTCGAATTACTATTTGAAACTGATTATATTACTGAAAGTCAATTTCAGAGTATTATTATAGATTGCGTTGAATTAATTAAAATTCTAACTGCAATTTTAAATTCAAGTAAAGATGATGACAAAGATTCCGAGATATCATAAATTATGGATTTTGCATTCTGAATTTCAATTATGCATTATGAATTATTAATTATCAATTAAAAAGTAAATTATATGTTATTTGAAAGTTATGACCGTCGTATCGATAAAGTTAACGCGGCCCTTAATACATACGATATCAAAGATATCGACGAAGCCAAAGCAATTTGTGACGCTAAAGGCATCGACCCATACAAAATTTGTGAATCCATTCAGAACATCGCTTTCGAGAACGCTAAATGGGCTTATGTAGTTGGTGCAGCTATCGCCATCAAAAAAGGTGCTAAAAATGCTGCTGAAGCTGCCGAAGCTATCGGTATCGGATTGCAGGCATTCTGTATCCCGGGTTCTGTAGCCGAAGACCGCAAGGTCGGTCTTGGACATGGCAACCTGGCGGCTATGTTGCTTCGCAACGAAACAAAATGTTTTGCCTTCCTGGCAGGACACGAATCATTTGCTGCTGCCGAAGGTGCCATTGGTATCGCTTTATCAGCCAACAAAGTTCGTAACGAACCTTTACGCGTTATCCTGAACGGATTGGGTAAAGATGCCGCTATGATCATTTCCCGTATCAACGGATTTACCTATGTTCAAACCGACTTCGATTACTATACAGGTGAATTGAAAGTGGTTCGTACCAAAGCATATTCCGACGGCCCACGTGCAGCTGTGAAATGTTATGGTGCCGACGATGTTCGCGAAGGTGTGGCTATTATGCGTGCCGAAGGTGTTGATGTATCGATTACCGGTAACTCAACCAACCCAACCCGTTTTCAACATCCTGTAGCCGGCACATACAAAAAAGAATGTATCGAGCAAGGTAAAAAATACTTCTCTGTGGCTTCAGGTGGTGGTACAGGCCGTACTCTTCACCCTGATAACATGGGCGCAGGTCCTGCTTCTTACGGAATGACGGACACAATGGGACGTATGCATGGTGATGCTCAGTTCGCAGGTTCTTCTTCAGTTCCAGCTCACGTGGAAATGATGGGATTCTTAGGAATGGGTAACAACCCAATGGTTGGAGCTACTGTACAAGTGGCTGTAGCTATTGAAATGGCAAAATAGTCCCCCTAATTAACTCCCTTCGGTCGTTGACCGTTGGTTCCCCCAAATGGGGACTTAAAAATTAAAAAGTGGTAGCACGACTTTAAGTCGTACTACCACTAAATAAATACTCGAACTCCCAGGTATGCGAAAGCGTATCGGGGAGTTTTTGTTTTATCAAATTCAAACCCCTCCGCTTCGTTCGTCCCCGACCTCACCCCCCTACGGTACCCTCTCCAAATGGAGAGGGAGATAGGAATAATTAGTTTTTTAAAAGGGGACAATGCTAAATTAGAATAATATATCAACTAACGTTGGAAATTATTTGTTTTATGACTGCGATTAGTTATTTACGAAGTCAAACTAAATACTGTCAAATTATGTCATTAAAAAAATTGATTAAGATGATTGGACAAGGATCCAAAAAGGTGAGTAGTACGGGTAGCAGCTCCGGTAAACTTATGAAACTCAAAACTGTTTACGAACGGAACACGATGTTTAAATCAGGTAGAAATGCACTTAGCCCCATGATGATTCATGAACGGAACGGAAGTCGGGGCGATGGAATGAGTATGGGACACAACCGACAACGAAGAATGAAATAAGATTTTAGATAATAGAACCAAGATTATAGACAACTCCCCTGTAGGCGAAAGCGTACCGGGGAAGTTTTTTTATATACATAAACATCAATTGTAATAAATCTTTATATCAAAACTTTTTTTCTCTAAAAACTGTTAGACCAACTATTTAAAACTGTTTTGCTTTTATATTATTCTTATTACAAATAAACACGGGAATCGGGTATTCAATAGTATGCGATGAATGTCCTGACACTATTATAGAATTCAGAGTTTACAAACTTTACTTTGACAGTTTAATTACGGGGAAGCTGAAAACCGATAAGAGTAAGCAAGGATAATTAAATTTACAACAAAATGATGAAAAGATTAATAACAACTCAATTGGCACTGGCACTAAGCTTAGCCATCGCACTTTTTGCCGGGAATACGAAAACCACCGGCAATGCAACCAAAACGGATGCTAAAACAACTGAACAACTTGCTACAAAAGAAAATGTTCCGCCTGATGACATGAAATTTTCGCCCTTTAATGCCTTGGTAATTCGGCACACAGTGGCCGACTACAGCGTATGGAAACCATTATTTGATGCCGATAGTGTAAACCGGAATGCTGCCGGTCTCCATCTGATTGGTCTGGCACGGGGAATTGAAAATCAAAATGAAGTGGAAATACCCTTTATGATTGACGATGTACAAAAAGCAAAAGCATTTACTACAAACCCTGTTCTAAAAGAAGTCATGCAAAAAGGGGGCGTTACGTCTGCACCCAGTATCGTATTTATTAAGGTACTGCGCATGAGCAAAGCCATACAGATGCCAAGCGATTATGCCGAAGTAGCCATTCATGTAAAAGACTATGATTCCTGGATTAAAGTCTTTGATGGTGAAGGTGCAGAAATGAGGGCTAAAGATGGTTTAGTGGATGGTGTATTGGCACGGGGTATCGACGATCCTAATCTGGTATACCTGGTTTTCAAAATCACCGATTTGGATCAGGCCAAAGCTGCCATGGTTAACCCGGCACGTAAGAAATTAATGCAGAAGTCAGGGGTAATTGGCGCACCTGAAGTCTATTATGGAAGAGACCAAATGTAGTGAGGATTAGTGAGGGGATGACTTAAAGTCAAACTCTAACTTACTTTTTGGAACAACTCTCCGATAGGCTGATGTGTATCGGGGAGTTGTTTTTGTTTTATCAATACAATTATTTTTTATCTGCTAATTTCAAACCTTCTTTTATCGCTCCAAAGACAGAATTATTTTTATCAAAAATGCTTGAAAAAATATCTTTTGCTTTCAGGAAATGTTCTTTTGCCAATTTCTTATCAATGTTTAGATATAACTGACCTAAATAGAAATGTAAATTGCCTGTAACTTTTGGATTTTTTTCGTATTGAGGAAGTTTTGATAAATAAAATTCTATCAATTCATTTATTTTTGAGTTTTCATGGTATGCATTTCCAAGGTCAGAATAAATTGTAGGCTTTTCAGGTGCGAGGTTATAGAAGGCTTCCACCGTTTCCTTGAGTTTTGGATCTGATGTTTTCAAGTATAAACTCATCAATGGACTCAGGTTATAGTAGTTATTAGATTCTATGTTGTTTGCAATTTCGTAATATTTTATGGCGTTCTTATCCTCTTTTTTTTCCGAATATAATTCTCCGATCATTCTGGCGGCATCTCCTTTATAGGTCTTATCTTCATACAAGTCGTAGGAATTTTTAGCATATTTCACGGCATTCTCCAAATCGTTGGTATACATATATGCATAAGCTAAATTGTAGTTAGCATCGGCATTATCACTTTTCAAATTTATTGACTCCAATAAATTTGTAATGGATTCTTTGTATTTCTTTTGTTGTACCAATTCCAATCCCACTTTATAATAAACAGTATGATCAGCAATATGATTGTCAATAGCCACCTGGTAGTTTTTCAACAACAAGTTGGATAACTCATTATCCTTCTTCAACCAGCCACCCTGATATCGTAATAATACGTCGTTGTAATAGTCCCCTAATCCTTTATAGAGTTTATAGTTTGAAGGATATTTTATAATTAGTTTATCTAGGATTTCATTTATAGCGAAAGAAAACATCTCATATGATCCCTGTTTGCCTCTGAAATCCATTACATCTTCATTTTTTTCAATATCTTTGAAAGCAAACATCTGATGCATTATGCTCGTGACAAAATAATTCAGGGCTATATCTTCTTTAAGCAAAACAATATCCGGTTTTTCGTTTTTCAAATCAAAGTCGTCTAATGTTTTAAAAGCTGATGCGTATTTTTTATTGGCAACTAATTCGTTAGCACGGGATACGATTTCGTTTTCAGTTTGTCCGAAAGCACCGATGCAAAAAACGGTCATAAACATTAATAATGGTGTGATTTTTTTCATGATTATACTTAGTTCTTATTAATAATTCCACAAATATAATCATTAATATATTAACTTTAAACATTGATATTTATAAATATGAATAAAAGATAAAATAACCGCCATTCCCTTCAAGAAGTGGCGCTCTATTTTTTATTCAGCCGAAGCAGCAGGAATAACTTCTTTCCTGTTTTTAAAGCACCCTATCCTATCTCAGAGGGACAATTTCCTACCTAAAAGGTACGCCATCCTACCCCAAAGGTACAATTTCCTCCCTTTTATGTACCTCATCCTACTTCAAAGGTACAATTTCCTCCCTTTTAGGTACCCCATCCTACCTCAAAGGTACAATTTCCTACCTTTAAGGTATCTTATCCTACCTCGAAGGTACGATTTCCACCCTTTTAGGTACCTCATCCTACCTCCAAGGTACAATTTCCACCCTTTTAGGTACCTCATCCTACCTCAAAGGTACGATTTCCTACCTAAAAGGTACGTCAGCCTGCTTTAAACATAAAAAAACGCTGCCCTGAACTATGAGCAGCGTTTAAGCACCTGTAAACAACCCCGATTGATATTTATTTTACCGCTACCTTTTGAGGTTTCACGGCAAAACGTTGCTGCAAATCATTATAAACAGCTTCAGAGCCCGGCACGTTACCGCGGCTTGCTCCTTTTACCGAGTTATAATAAATAAGTGCAGCATCATACGCTTCACTTCCGGCCACCATCATCGTGTCTTCGAGGGCACGTTGCAGGGTGTTAACCTGTTGTAAAAGCGTGTAAAGATCACGCGAAAAAGCATAGTCTTTTTTGGCTTCTTCCAGATCGAGATAATTTGGCAACAATGATGGATTGCTTTGTGCATATTCCAACGCTTTTTGTACAAAAGCCATTGATTTATCGCCTAAAATACGCAATCCCATCCTTTCGGACGCAGTCAGATTGAACTGAAGGAACTCTGCCATCGATGTGCTGACGGCATTCAAATTACTAATCGCAGCAGCCAGTTTATCGGCCGGTATTGACATAGAAATTTTATTTTCTTGAGCCATAATTGTTATTTTTTAATAGTTAGTATTTAGAAAATTCACACCAATTAGAGCCGTTTACAGGTTTTTAGTTATTTAGTTAATTAACAGTCTGCAAATGTAAAAAATTATTTTATAAAAACAAACTTTTATCTTAATTATTTTAGATAAAGCATTATACCTTTGGTTCTTGATGGTTTTAAATGAAGGATTTTGATTTTGAAATAACGGCTATAAAATGAAAAGATAAAAAAAAACAACAAATTTTCCCATCTCCGTTAAACCTATTACCTTTGTACACGTCCAATAACGGAAGAAATTCCGTTGGTTCATGTAATCTCGCAAGTGGAAGTATAATTTTCTTGCGATTTTTTATGTTTCCATTTTCATATTGCAATATAAATCTCCGATTCCCATTTTCATATGAAACATGTACTCCTTTCTTTTTTCATTCTTTTCAGTTTATCTGTTTTAGCCCAACACAGCGTACAATCCTCCGTTTTTGATTCTAAAAACGCATTCCCCATCGAAATGGTAACCGTTCGTTTACTTCAGGCCCGCGATTCGTCACTGGTTCAGGGTTGCCAGACCGATTCAAAGGGAGGCTTTATTTTACATAAAGTAAAACCGGGTAATTATGTTTTGAAAGTAACCATGGTGGGTTACGTGGATTATCGTCAGAAAGTTTTGGTTGTAAATAAAGATGTTATTCTGAAAAACATCGAGTTGGCTGAAGATTCACACATGCTCAACGAAGTAAAGATAACCGGAACGGCTGCACAAATGGTGGTGAAAGGCGATACTTCCGAATACAATGCACTGGCATTTAAAACTACTCAAAATGCAGTGGTGGAAGATTTATTGAAACGATTGCCGGGAGTTGAAGTGGGAACCGATGGTAAAATTACGGTGAATGGTCAGGATATAAAGAAAATCAGGATTGACGGAAAGAAATTTTTCGGAGATGATGTGGAAATGGCTACCAAAAATATTCCGGCCGACATGATTGATAAAATACAGGTATACGATCAGAAATCGGATATGGCAAAATTAACCGGTTTTGAAGACAATGACACCGAACGAATCATAAACCTTACTACCAAATCCAACCGCAAGAAGGGAGTCTTCGGGAATGTAACGGGTGGTGCAGGACTCGATGTGAACAAAGACGTGCGTTATGATGGAAATGCATTCTTAAATATAATGAATGGAGATGCACAAACAGCTATTACTGCCGGCGGCAACAATACGAACACGTCACGTAGCGGACGGGGTCGTTCGGGCATGGGTAATCCCAGCGGAGGTATAACATCCATGCAGAATCTGGGAGTGAACAACAATACCATTTTAAATCCGAAACTAAAAATAGGCGGTGACGTTTCATTCAATCATTCCGACAATTATTCGGTTACCGAAACCAACAAAGAAAGCTACCTTAAAACAGATAGCATAACTCAAAAGAAATATACCGACCAATCAAATAGTACGTCCAATATTGGTAATTATTCTGCAAATATGCGACTGGAAGTTGAATGGAAACCCGATACGCTCAATACGATTGTTTTACAACCGACAATCGGCTATAACAACGGGTTGTCATCTGGAAACAGTACCTACACGTACCTTACCGGAACCGATGTAACCAGTAAGGTGAATTCGTTGAATGAAGGATACAACAGTTCGATCGATGCAAGTCTGAACCTTATTTACAGCCATAAATTTACCTCCAAAATAGGGAGAACATTTACGGCAAACTTGCAAACAGGTTTGTCGCACAGCAACAGCGAAAGCTGGAATGTTTCCAATAAAATTTCGTTGGGTATCCCAACGAACATCAATCAATATACGACCAATTTGACCAATAACTACAGTGCCAGCATACGTTTGTCATATGTTGAGCCTTTATGGAATGTAAGGAACTTACTGGAAATGGCCGTTTCGATGAAAACCACAAACAATGAATCGGATAAGACACAATATAACAAAGATGCGGCCGGTACCTATATGGTAAGGGATAGTGCGTATTCAAAAGATAACGCCTTTAGTAACAATTTCCAAAATACTTTTTTAAAAGAAACACTGGAACTGAATTACCGGTATGTAGCAAAAGACTATAACCTGATGTTGGGAGTGAAAGCAGAACCATCGCAAACATCCTACCTGAGGAGTTACTCCGACGGTGCTGTAAAAGATACTACTTATGGCGTATTTAACGTGTCACCTACAGGACGTTTTCAGTATAATTTCGGGAAGAAGAAGTTTGTACGTGTTGATTACCGGGGACAAACAAATCAGCCAAGCATTAGCCAAATGCAACCGGTGAAAAACAATTCGAACTTAATGAATGAAATTGTTGGTAACCCGACATTGAATCCTGAATTTAATCATAACCTGCGTATGTTTTACTCGGCATTTAATGAAGTCACATTTTCATCGTTCAACGTCATGCTGAATGCTTCGGCCACTAAAGATGCACTTACTACAAACAGCATTTACGACAAAGCCCGAAAACAATACAGCCAAACGATAAATGCCACAGATGTTACGCCATTTAATTTGTTCGGCAATATAATGTTTAATACACCCATTATTCAAAAACGGTTACAGTTCAGTACCAATACTTCTTTTGGTCTTGATCAACGTTATGGATATTCCAAAAAAGATGTTGATTCAATTAATACCAGCAATCTTTTAAAAGGCGACCAAAGTGAAACACGAAAATATTCGGGTTCTGAAACAGTTTCTCTGACTTTCACAACAGATGTAATAGAAATTGGTACTCGTGGAACGCTAAGGTATTCAAACACCTATAACAATCTGGTCAATACCACATCGCAAACCTATGATTGGACTGCCGGTGGAAATGTCGTGCTGCACTTGCCATACAACATTAATATTGCAAGCGATTTGAATTTTACTACCTTACAGGGCTATTCGAATTTCGATAACAATCAGTTAATATGGAATGCAAGTGTGGATAAATCTTTTTTTAATAACAAAGGTGTACTTTCGCTGAAGCTATTTGATATACTTCATCAACAGCTTAATATTCGTCAGACCATTGGCGATAACTATATTCAATACAGCAAGTACAATACACTCACAACGTATTTTCTGCTAAGTTTTTCCCTTAAAATCAATAAATTCAACGGGAGTAAAAATCCTGCCGACCAACGACCTGATTTTAATCGATTCGGTCCCGGTGGCGATCACCCGCATCACGATCATGGTGACAGACCTGGTGGATTTGGTGGTGGAGGCGGAGGACCTCAATTTTAAAGAGGGTTAGTTCAATAAATCCGAAAGGGTTTCTTCAATTTTCGGGAATAGAAATTCATACCCGTTGTCGAGTAGAATCTTTGGCAGCAGGTAGGAACTGTTCAGCAATAATTCAGGTTCGGTACCAATAATCGCGGCGCCAATAATTGCAGCAAATCGTGGTGTGGGAATTCCAAACGGAATGCGAAGTGTTTTGCGTAAGGTTTTCATCAATTTTTCATTCATAACCGGATTCGGAGATGTGCAATTGCAAATGCCCTGAATGGACGGGTTTTCGAGAAGAAAAAGTACAATCCTGAAATAATCCTCGATATGAATCCAGCTAAACATTTGTTTTCCATCTCCCAACTTGCCACCCAATCCACCACGGCATAAAAAAGCAAGCTGCTTCAATGCCCCTTTATCCCGTCCCAATACTACTGAAGTCCGTAGTGCAACTTGTCTTGTTTCCGGCAAATTAAATCCTAAAAAAATACTTTCCCAGTGAAGAACCAGATCAGCTACAAAATCCGATGCAAAATCAGCTCTTTCTTCGGTCATGGCATGAAATTTTGAAGGCTGATAAACACCCGAAGCACTTGCATTAATCCAGAGTTTCGGTGGGTTCTCGCAGGCTTTAATGGCATTTCCAATCCATGTTGTGGAATTTGTCCGCGATTCGATAAGGATTTGTCTGTTCTTTTTGGTGTGTCTGCAATTGATTGATTTTCCGGCCAGATTGATGACCAGATCGGAATCTTCAAGTGCTTTTATCAGATGTTTTGGACGCCACGAGGTGTGACCCGGTTGTCGTGAAATAATGACAACATTATATCCCAATTGAAGAAAACGAATTGCAAGATAGCTGCCTATAAAGCCTGTTCCGCCGGCAATAACTACTTTTTTCATTTTATTCAGTTGGAGTATAATTAATGACTTTTTGAAAATCATACAAATGTAGTCCAAAAAAAATCTCCACTGCGGGTTAAGCAGTGGAGATTATATATTTTTAAATTAAAATTATCTATTCGTGAGCACCCATTTTAAGCATGGTTATTTCGCGTTCGTTCAAAAAGCGGTATTTGCCGCGTGGCAGACTTTTCTTAGTCAAGCCGGCAAAATAAACGCGATCCAGACGAATCACTTTGTAACTCAGTTTTTCGAAAATACGACGAACAACCCGGTTTTGGCCTGAGTGAATTTCAATGCCAACCTGTTTTAAATCACCTTCTTTTACAAATTCCAGTGCATCGGCGACAATGGTTTCTTCGTCAAGCTGAATACCAGCCATAATGGCATCGTAATCCTCTTTCTGAAGTGGTTTATCGAGAGTTACATGGTAGATTTTCTTTTTGTCATATTTTGGATGAGTCAGTTTGGATGCCAAATCACCATCATTGGTCAGTAACAGCACACCCGTTGTGTTTCTGTCAAGTCGACCTACCGGATAAATACGTTCGCTGCAGGCATTTTTTACCAAATCAAGCACTGTCAACCGATCGTGAGTATCCTCAGTAGTTGTAACACAGTCTTTTGGTTTGTTGAGCAGTAAATATACTTTCCGTTCGGAATGTACCGTTTGGTCGTGGAACATGATTTTGTCGGTAAGCAACACTTTCACACCCATTTCGGTAATGATTTCTCCGTTTACCGAAATAACACCGGCCTGAATATATTCGTCAGCTTCACGGCGTGAGCAAATTCCTGCATTAGCCAGAAATTTATTCAAACGGATTGGTTTTGTGAAATCTATAACTGTTTTCTTGAATTCCAGTTGTTTCTTTTGGCTGTATTTTGCATTCGGATCGTAATTGTCATCTTCTCTGCGGGCAGGTTTGCGGAAAGTTACGCCATCTTTTTTGTTGTCATAACGGGTTTCCGTAAATTCCGACTTTCTTGTTTCTCCGGGTTTTTTGAATGAAAGTTTTCCATCGCGTTGTTCGTCATCCGAACCATTTTCTCTTCTTCCGTATACTTTTTCTCCATCACTTCCTATGCGGTCTTCCCATGGCTTACGTTCACCATAAGTAGGTTTACTATCTTTATTTTCCCATGGTTTTTTAGGACCAAATGATGGACGACCACCTTCTTTGTTTTCCCATGGTTTCTTGGCTCCAAATGCCGTACGGCTTCCTTCTCTGTTTTCGTAAGGTTTCCGGTCACCGTAAGCAGGTTTGTCGCCACGGCTTTCAAACGATTTTTTCTCTCCATACGATGGACGGCTTTCGCGGTTTTCGTAAGGTTTTTTGTCTCCGTACGAAGGTTTGTCACCTTTTAACTGGAACGATTTTTTTTCACCAAATGACGGACGATCATTTTCCTTGTTTTCCCATGGTTTTCTGTCACCATAAGCAGGTTTGTTATCGCGGCTTTCATAAGGTTTTTTATCTCCGTAAGAAGGTTTGCTGTCGCGATTTCCAAAAGGTTTTCTATCGCCATAAGCAGGACGATTGTCATCGCTTGCTGGTTTTCCTACGCTAAATTTTGCTGCTCCTCTTGAGCCTTTCAATATCGATTTCACATCGCGTTTCTCAAAAGATTTACCATCACGGCCGGCACCTGCATTCGATTTTGGTTTCGAGCTGCCTTGCCATTTTTCATTATTTGTTTTCATTCAAATTTTATATTTGTATTTGGGGTGCAAAGGTCGTAAAAAATCCCGAATAAACAGCACATTTTTAGCCTAAAAGAAAGTTTATTCAATAAAAATTCAGAAACAAATCAGGAATAATAAGAATTTCTGGAAACGACTTTTATTTCTGAAATGAACGACATTACTTGTCAAAGTGTTTAATTGAAATATATTAACTATATTTGTGCAAAATCAATCACACGCATGAATCTATTTATCTGCTTATTGAGAGGCATTAATGTCAGTGGAAAGAACAAGATCAAAATGGATCTTCTACGACAATTATTTATTGAAACCGGATTCGGCGGAGTTCAAACATATATTCAAAGCGGTAATGTTATTTTTCAATCGGATGTCACAGAAACCGGACAATTAGCTCTTGTTATTTCCAAAAAAATAAAGGAAGCGTTCGGATTTACTGTTCCTGTGCTGGTTTTGACAGTTGCGGAACTAAGAAAAGCTTTGAAATACAATCCGTTTATTACTGACCTGACGAAAGATCCGGTTTTTCTTCATCTGACTTTTCTTTCTACGGCACCTGATGAGGCTAAAATTGAAAAAATGCTTCAAAAACAATATTTCCCGGATATATTTGAATGTATTGAAAATGTGATATATCTCTATTGTCCTGCAGGCTACGGGAATACAAAACTAACAAATACTTTTTTCGAAAATAAACTAAATGTAACTGCCACCACGCGAAACTGGAGAACTGCCAATGAATTACTCAGGCTGGTTGAATTAGATTTTAAAGTTTGAAATATTCCGGTTATTTGCTGATTTTTTCATCTTAGCATTTTGCATATCGTCTTAAAAAAGTGTACTTTTGCGTTTCAAATCAAATTTTATGGAAAACGAGAATATGGTGCTTCGCACCGAACATTTATTCAAAAAGTATGGGAAACGAATGGTTGTTGACGATGTTTCCATCAATGTAAAACAAGGTGAAATTGTAGGTTTACTTGGTCCGAATGGTGCCGGGAAAACCACCACGTTCTACATGACAACTGGACTTGTTGCACCGAATTCCGGTAAAATTTTCCTGAATGACGAGGAAATAACCAAATTTCCGGTTTATAAACGTGCCCAAAAAGGGATTGGTTATTTGGCTCAGGAAGCTTCCGTTTTCCGTAAAATGACGGTAGAAGACAATATCCGCTCAGTGCTGGAAATGACCAGTTTCACTAAAGAATATCAGAAAGAATCTCTGGAAACGCTTATTGCTGAATTCAATCTGGAACATGTGCGTAAAAATATCGGTGACAGGCTTTCGGGAGGTGAACGCCGTAGAACGGAAATTGCACGTTGTCTGGCCATTGAGCCAAGGTTCATCATGCTCGATGAACCTTTTGCCGGCGTCGATCCGATTGCCGTTCAGGATATTCAGGATATTGTCTGGAAATTAAAGGATAAAAATATCGGAATTCTGATTACCGACCATAATGTGGATGAAACGCTCACCATAACCGACCGCGCTTATTTGCTTTTCGAAGGCAGGATTTTGTTTCAGGGAACTTCGAAAGAACTGGCTGATAATCCGATTGTTCGCGAAAAATATTTGGGTCGCGACTTTAAACTTAAAAAGAAGACAAGATTATAAATTTATATTAAGAATTGGTAGATTAAACCTAAATCAAAAACTACCTATGAAAGAACTTATTGTCAGCAACCAAATCCGATTAAAAGAAATCGGAATGGATGATGTTGATAAAATTTTCCACATTATTGATTCAGAACGTGAGTATCTTGCTGAATGGCTGCCTTTTGTGAACGAAACCCGCAAACTTGCCGATACAATGACTTTCGTAAAAAATTACGTAGAAGCTGAATCGAAGGAACCAACTTTTGCCATTCATTTCAAAAATCAACTAGTAGGGTTGATTGGTATGAAAGATACGGATTTGGATAATCAAAAAACTGAAATAGGTTACTGGTTATCAGAAAAATATCAACATTTTGGAATTGTTACTAAATCGGCAGAAACACTTATAGATTATGCATTTTACAAATTAAACCTAAACAGAATTCAATTGAAAGCTGCAACCGGTAATTTGAAAAGTCAACGGGTTGCAGAACGTTTGGGATTTATTCGTGAAGGTATTGAGCGGGATGGTGAACTTCACGAACGTGGATTTGTTGACTTAGTTGTATTTGGATTGTTGAAAAATGATGGAATACGAAAAGGCTGAATATTAATGTTATGAATAAGATTTCCGTTATAAGAAACAGCATACATGCAAAAAGTTTTACTCACCATATTAGGCTGTGGATCAGCGTTACCAACCCGTAAAAATTTTCCAAGTGCACAATTGCTGGAACTTCGTGATAAACAGTTTTTAATCGATTGTGGCGAAGGAACTCAAATCAGAATGCGGCAAATGGGCGTGAGAACAAATCGGCTTGGCCATATCTTCATTTCACATTTGCACGGCGATCATTGTTTTGGGCTAATCGGTCTTATTTCTTCGTTTGGAATGCTTAACCGAACCGCTGACCTTCACATTCATGCTCAACCCGATTTGGAAAAAATATTGCAGCCTCAATTGAATTATTTTTGTGCTGATTTGCCTTTTCAGGTGATTTTTCATGCAATCAATCCCCGGAAGCATGAACTGATTTATGAGGATCGTTCCGTTCAGGTTTTCTCTATTCCGTTAAAACATCGTGTGCCGTGCTGTGGTTTTTTGTTTGAAGAAAAACCGCGTGATCGCCATATTATCAGGGAAATGATTGATTTTTACGGTATTCCGACCTGGAAAATTCTGAAAATCAAACAAGGAGAAGATTTTGTGACCGATGAGGGTGAAATTATTCCGAATTCGCAGTTAACTTCAGCCGGAAATCCTCCCAAACGATTCGCATATTGTTCGGATACAGCTTATTCCGAAAAAATAATTTCAATCATCGAAGGTGTAGATTGTTTATATCACGAAGCTACTTTTATGGAAGATGAAACCGTCCGGTCAAAAGAAACTTTCCACAGTACTGCTTTTCAGGCAGCCACCATTGCTGAAAAAGCAAACGTGAAGAAACTGATTATCGGACATTACTCAGCCCGATACGTAAATCAAAATGAAATTTTAAATGAAGCAAAAAGAGTTTTCGAAAATACTGTTTTAGGCGAAGATTTGACTGTTTATGAAATATAATTCATTATATAACAACAAGAAAGGCGGTTAATACAGCCTTTCTTGTTGTTGTTATTATGAAACGAAACTATTTTATCGCTTTTTAAAAATTCCACGAATGGATTTTATAATCTTAAAACCTAACATTACGCCATCTACCACACTTAAGCTTTTTGTGAATGCACGAAAAATATAGTTCGTGAATGTTGCCGGAGTGAACAAATTTTGAGTTGAAACTGTAATCTGTCTCTTTTGATCGTTAATTTGTGACTTTAGCTCTGCTTTACGAATCAGTAAAGCATCCAGACTAATTTCTTTTTCCCTTTTCTCAGGACTTGATGTAGGAACTATTTCCATAAGTTTTGCTGTTAGTTTTTCAAAAATAAATTTGAAAGAAATTTTACCAATGGATTTATTATGAGTCGTTTACGCAGAATAACCAAAAACGAAATTAAAAGAACATAGATTCCGGAAATAATGGCAAAACTTACAGCCAGACTTCCAAGCAATGGTTCGAGTGCATACGCTAACGAGAAAAACAAATAGAATAAAGCAGCCACTGCCAATACTGTTATTAATATAATAATCAGCAAAGTAGATACTAAAATTGTCAGTTTTTCAACAAACTCAACTTTTAAATATTCTGCCTGTAGCTCTACATACTTTTTTAAATCCGCGTAAAGTTGTTGAAAACTTTCAGCTGGTTCCGGAGTATTTTCCATAATCAATGGTTTTTATTTTTCAGAAGTTACTTCCGATTTGATTTCGTCAACCAAATCATCCATTTCTGTTTGACTCAGTTTTATACCTCTTTTTTCGAGTGCTTCAGTTATTTTTTTACGGGTTTCTTCGCCGCTTTCAGGTGCAAAGAGCACTCCTAATACACCACCTACAATTGCTCCACCTAAAAATGCAGCAATGATTCCAGCTGGATTTTTCATATTATGCAAATTTAATTAGTTAATAATAAAAACAGTTAGTAGAATTAAATAGAAAACCATCCATTTTTCAGCTCTTTTTTTGCAGAAAATGTATAATTTTAAACCATAACAATTTATGAATACATTTAGATTATTTTTTTAAAATAAATTAATCTAAATTATAACCGAAACCTTTCAATTTCAAATCTTTATTTCGCCAGTCTTTTTCCACTTTAACAAATAATTCAAGATAAACTTTTTTGTCAAAAAAAACTTCCAGATCCTTTCTTGCCTCTGTTCCTACCTTTTTCAGCGATTTTCCCCCGTGCCCGATTAGAATTCCTTTTTGAGAATCACGTTCTGCGTAAATAACCGCATTAATCCGTATTAAACGGTCATCTTCTTCAAATTGCTCAACCTCAACCTCTACCGAATAAGGAATTTCCTTTTCATAATTCATCAGAATTTTTTCCCGTATAATTTCTGTTACAAAAAACTTGGCTGGCTTATCAGTTAATTGGTCTTTATCAAAAAATGCAGGAGACTCAGGTAACAATTCTTTAACTCTTTTGAAAAGCGAATCGACATTAAATTTTTCGAGCGCTGAAACCGGATAAATTTCAGCTCTTGGAAGCAATTCCTTCCATTTTTCGACTAAAGTTATCAAACGAACTTCGTCAATTAAATCTATTTTGTTGATAATGAGTAGGAGTGGAGCCGGGTTTAGTTTTACTTTTTCTACAAAATCCTCATTTTTATCGTAAGCATCAAATACGTCGGTCACATAAAGCAACACATCGGCATCGCTCAAGGCTGAACGTGAAAAATTGAGCATGGATTCCTGAAGACGGTAATTAGGCTTTAAAACTCCCGGAGTATCGGAATAAACAATCTGAAAATCATCTCCATTGACAATTCCCAATATCCTGTGGCGAGTAGTTTGAGCTTTTGAGGTAATAATCGAAATTCGCTCACCAACCAATGCATTCATCAACGTGGATTTACCAACATTAGGATTGCCAACAATATTTACAAAACCGGATTTATGCATGATTTGAATTCTTTTTGTTTTAATTAAAGACTGATTATGAGATTAATCCTCACAAAAATATCTTTTAAATATTTTCAGCAAAGATACTACAAATTATGCATACGAAAAATTGACTTTCAATTCATACTTTTTTGCTATATTTGACGTTTCAAAAAAGTAAGATTCTAACAATTCAAATTAGTGTAATGCTTCATATCAATAAATTATACGAAATAACACAGCGGTTGAAATTGGTTTTTATATTAATTGCAATAGCTATTGTGTTGGTTTCAACACTTTTCACGAATCGTTTGGCTAAATCATTGGCTGCCGAAGAACTCAAAAAGATTGAAATTTGGGCAGAAGCCACACGTCAGATTATTGTCGCCGATGAAAATACGAATATTAACTTTATATCAAAAATTATTGAGGAAAATAACAGTATTCCGATTATCATGACAGATGATAAAGGTCAAATGCTTTTTTCCAGAAATATCGAAGAACCAAAATCAAAAGTCAATGAATTTTACGAGAAAGAAGTTGCTCGTTTAAAAGCAAAACATCCCGGAATTGAAATAAAACTGGATAACACGGTTCAATATATATATTACGATGATTCTGTGTTTCTCAAGCAATTATATTATTTCCCGTATGTTCAGTTGGGTGTTATTATCATTTTTCTGTTAGTCGCTTTTTTTGCTTTTGCCGGAACAAAAAAAGCAGAGCAAAATCAAGTTTGGGTTGGACTTTCGAAAGAAACTGCACATCAGTTGGGAACGCCAATTTCTTCGCTTCTGGCATGGGTAGATTTACTAAAAATGCGACACGAGGAGGATAAGTTAATTGGTGATATGGAAAAAGATGTGAACCGATTGCGAATTATTGCCGAGCGTTTTTCTAAAATCGGATCGAAGCCTGATTTACAGATTGTAAGTTTGAATGAGACATTACAAAATGCTGTTCAATATATGGCAAAACGTTCATCCGAAAAAGTGGTTATTCAATGTCATTTTCCATCGAATGAACCTCTCTTTATCTCGTTGAATGTGCCTTTGTTTGAATGGGTTATAGAGAATTTATGTAAAAATGCAATTGATGCAATGGATGGTGTTGGACGAATTGATATTAATATTACTCCCAAAACTGATGAAGTATATATTGATGTGAAAGACACCGGAAAAGGGATGGATAAACGAAAATATAAAGTGGTTTTCACACCCGGATTTACAACTAAAAAAAGAGGTTGGGGATTAGGACTTTCACTTGCCAAACGTATAATAGAGGAATATCACGGTGGAAAAATATTTGTAAAACAATCGGAATTGAATATGGGAACTGTATTCAGGATTGTTTTAAAAGTAAACAATAAGGAAAAATAAGTCTAAAAATGGATTGAAAAATTATTAAATTCAATTGATTTTATGATAATTGGCTTGTTTATTTGAATAATTTCACGAAAATAAAAATGAAAGTATTTCAGAATAGAACATATTTTTGTACCTTTGCGCGGTTTTAAATATAGAGTGAAAAATGTCAAAATTCGAGCAATACAATATAGTATTAAAGGACATCGATAACGAAATCCGCGTTGTTGAGTTTGATCTTGATGTTGCCTATTTCAAAAAAATTGATAGTCCTGAAGTACAGAAAGGAAATGTGAAAGCAAAAGTTTCGGTACAAAAGAAATTTTCGCTTTACGAGCTTCAATTTGCGCTTGATGGAACAATTTTAATTCCTTGTGATCGTTGTTTGGATAATATGGAACAACCAATTCATTACAAAGAAAAATTACAGGTTAAATTTGGAAATACATTTTCTGAAGAAGACGAAATTGTAATTGTACCTGAGGCAGATGGAGGAATTAATGTAGCATGGTTTTTATATGAATTTATTGTGTTGAATATACCAATAAAACATGTTCATCCGACCGGTGAGTGTAATAAAACTATGGTTGTGAAACTTAAAAAGCACATTACACGTCAGAAAGATGATGATGACGACAACAACACGGTTGTTGATTTTGATGATGATGACGATTTTAGCAACGATGAAGTACAGGCTGACCCGCGATGGGACGGTTTACAAAATATAACAGAAAACAATTAAATAAACACTAAGATGGCACATCCTAAGAGAAAAATCTCGAAACAACGGGCAAGAAAAAGAAGAACGCACTATAAAGCTGTAACTCCAACATTAGCAATTTGTTCAAATTGCGGAGCAGCTCATATTTACCATACTGTTTGTGGCGAATGTGGCTACTACAGAGGCAAATTAGCTCTCGAAAAATTGGCAACCGTTTAACTGCGGCAACCTTGTTAAAATATAGTTTATGATTAAAAAATTAAGCTCTAAAATTACACTTTAGGGCTTGATTTTTATGTACTTAATATTAATTTTATGTCCAAAATAAATGCTGTTATAACAGGTGTCGGCGGTTATGTTCCCGAGTACATTCTGAATAATCACGAGCTTAGTACCATGATGGATACCAATGATGAATGGATAACATCACGTGTTGGTATCAAAGAACGTAGAATTTTGAAGGAACCAAATATAGGAACCTCTTTTCTTGCTGCAAAAGCGATTGAAGTATTATTCTCCAAAACAGGAACAAAACCGGAAGAAATTGATTTGGTAATTTGTGGTACCACAACACCCGACCACATTTATCCTTCATGTGCCTCGATGGCTGCTGAAAAAGTAGGAATTAAAAAGGCATTAGCTTTCGATTTACAGGCTGCATGTTCAGGATTTATTGTTGCTCTGACTACCGGTGCAAGTTTCATAGAATCAGGTAAATATAAGAAGGTTTTGATAATTGGAGCCGAAAAAATGTCTTCCATTACTGATTATACCGACCGAACAACTGCTCCTTTGTTCGGAGATGGTGCTGGAGTAGTATTACTTGAGCCAACGACAGAAAGCTATGGTGTAATTGATTCAATGATTTATACCGATGGTGTAGGGTACAAGCATTTACATGTGAAAGCAGGTGGTTCAGCCATTCCGACATCAAAAGAAACAGTTGAAAACCGGTTACAATATACTTATCAGGAAGGTACCAATGTTTATAAATATGCTGTGACTAATATGGCTGAAGTTTCGGCTAATATTATGGAAAAGAACGGGCTCAAAAATAACGATGTGGCTTGGCTTATACCTCATCAGGCTAATCTCCGTATTATAGATGCTGTTGTTAATCGCACTAAAGTTGAATATGAGAAAGTGATTATTAATATTGAACGATTTGGTAATACTTCGGCTGCCAGTATACCGCTTTGCATATGGGAAGCAGAAAAGAAATTTAAAAAAGGAGACAATATAATCCTCACAGCTTTCGGAGCTGGCTTTACCTGGGGATCCGTTTATTTAAAGTGGGGTTATTAATCTGATTTAAAAAGTATAAAAATATTTTGAGACTATCTTTTTTAAGATAGTCTTTTTTTTGCTTTGTTTTTTTGTTTATACATAAACTTTGTCTTACTTTATAAAATATATACCAAAAATTGTTATCTTTGCATTGTGATTTATTAGAATTCCAAATAGGATAATCAGTCAACTCTCAGCATAGTAGTGTGCTATAGCCATTGCTAATTAAATCTCATTATTTATAAACCACTAAAATATTCATTATGAAAAGAAAATTAATTTTGTTTTACTGTTCCATTGTTGGACTGTCTGCAATCAATTTAACGTCTTGCGTAGATATTGATTTATCGGCTGTTTCTAAAGATGTTCAGATCAAAGAATCACTTGTTATGCCTATCGGGGAGGCAAATTTAAACATCGGAGATTTATTGACTAAATTAAATCTCTCGGATTCAATTGTTATGAATGCGGATACAATTAATTTTGTTACTGAATTGAATAGTCAGTATCAGTTCTTAAATGTAAATTTATTGGCAAATCCCGTAACAACAAATTTGCCTTTTACCATTGCTCCTATACCTCAAGTCACTGCAAATACAGAAATACCAATTACGGGTACAGTTATGGATGTAAATTTAGGTCTTGACCCAAACTCAACGACCCAACGGGTTGATAAAATTGAGATTACAAAATTTGTCTTTGGAATAAATATAAGCAGGAGTAACTTGTTTGTTTTTGGTACTACGCTGCCAATATCTGAATCGGATTTAAGAATCGTAATGACATTTCCTAAGTTCTATAAATCTAATACTACCACGCCAATTGATCCGGTTGAAGTACCAATCGGTCATTTTGATCAACTTTCTAATGTAACACTTAATGATTTTTACATGGATACAAAAGGTTTAACGGGAACTCCGATTCAGGTTAAATTATATTCCGGTAACCGTGATATAACAGTAGCTGCGTCTGCAACTCTGAATTTAAGTGTGGTAATCAGTGAAATTCAAAATATTGTTGCCTATGGAAAGTTCCAGTTAAATTCAACTGCTCCAACAAGTTTAAAATTACCACTTGATATGCTATCGGCAATTCCAATCGGATTAAATTTTGCTAATCCAAAGGCAACAATTACACTGACCAGCGATATCGGAACGTACTTGCAGTTTAATATTGAATCAATTAAAGCATATTCAAAGGATCGTTCTGTCTTTAAGCAAGGGTTATTTAAAAATGGAAGCACGTCCACAACAGAAGTCATTGATGTTAAACCCATGACTCCAAAGGATAAAGCTGTGACTAAACGATTGCACACACTTGATAGGAATTATGGTTCTTTAGATCAACTTTTTGATAGATCTCTGGATACATTAGAATATAAATTTTCACTTACAACAGCTGATGCTCTAAACGATACTTCAGCAACTCCATCTTTTATAACTCCGGGGATGAGTATGAAAGCAAATATTAAAATTGAAGTTCCACTTTATTTTAAGTCTGGGAGTAACTATACTTTAACTGATACAATATCCAATATTAATATCCCATTTGGCAACGTTGATAATGCCATTCTGGTATTGAAAGTTACAAATGCACTTCCTGTAAAAGCAACTTTTTCAATGAAATTTTTGGATGCTTCGAATAATGTGATAACTTCTTCACTGAATGCTTTAACTTATGTGATTAATTCTGGAGAAGTAAATAGTTCGGGACTTGTAACGGCAGAAACTATTTCACCGATTAATATAGAATTGACAAAAACCCAGGCAAATGAAATAAAGGATGCAAAGAGCATGATTTATTCACTTGTAATAGCAGGAAAAACTGATAATGACCCTATTCAAATTACTAAAAATAATTATATAAAAGTGAAATTGGGTGCTTATTTAAAAGGTAGTATTACAACAACAATCGGATCAGGTAATTAATAAAAACACAGAAATATGAAAAGGAATATTAATAACAAATTGGTGATTTTCATTAGCTTCTGCTTGTTCGCAATTAATGTAAATTCACAGCAAGTTAATACAATGTATTTTATGGACAATGTACCATTCAGAAATTATATGAATCCGGCACTTCAACCATATAGTAATTTTTATCTTGGTTTTCCGATTTTGGGATTTTCTCAGTTTGGTTTTGGAAACAACTCATTGACTCTTAAAGATTTTGTATATAAAGATGCAGTCGGAAATCCAATTTTGTTTCTTAACCCCAATGGAGGTGTAGACAACTTCTATAATGCTTTAAGTTCTGTAACGTCCCTAAAAGCGGATATACAACTTAATCTTTTGAACTTCGGATTCAGAACCGGAAAAGCATATTGGAATTTCTCTGTTACTGAAAAAATTGATGGTCAGGTAGGTATACCGAAGGATTTCATGAAATTATCCTTATATGGTATGCCAGATATAAATACGAATATTTATGACCTGAAAAATCTGGGAGTTGATATGTCGGTTTATACCGAAGTTGGTTTGGGTTATGCCCGTAAAATAAATGATAAATGGGATGTGGGTGCCAAGCTAAAATTCTTAGCCGGTAGTGCCAATGTAAATACTTCAATTAAGAATCTTGATTTGCAAACAGGAATTGATCAATGGAGTATTAAAGGTCAGGGTTCGATGAATGTGGCAGTTCCCGGGAGTTTGCTAATTGGCAATAATTTTTCATCGTTTTCTTATACACAACCATCCGGTGTTAGCGACTTTATACAACCAAGTGGAATGGGTGCCGGTATTGATTTGGGAGTAACATACAAACCAATAAAAGAATTGACAGTTTCTGCGGCATTAATTGATTTAGGTTTTATTAATTGGAATAAAAATGTAAATAATATTGGTTTCACGACTGACTATACATTTACCGGGTTAGGAACAATTAATATTGACAAAAATATGGATCCTGCGGTGCTTGGTGATTCAATTCTGAACGCACTCAAAGCGTCATCCACAACCTCACAAACGACTAATGCTTATACAACTTACACTTCACCAAAATTGAATGTGGGTGTTGAATATGGTTTTTTTGATAATAAATTAAGTGTTGGCGTTTTGTCAAGAACGATAAAACACAATAATGTTTATGATGAGGAACTGACTGCTTCAATAAATGGTAAACCCATTGATTGGTTTGATTTATCGGTTTCGTATTCAATTTTCAATGGAAGGATGAGTAATATCGGTGCCGGTCTGGGACTGAGAACAGGATTTCTGCACTGGTTCTTATCAGCAGATTATATTCCATTGCGATATGCTTCAGTTACACTCCCAGCTGGAAGCCCAATTTCAACAGCATATGTACCTTATAATACAAAAGGCGTAAATGTGGCGTTCGGGTTGAGTTTCGTATTTGGAAATAGGAAAGATGCCGATAAAGATGGAGTTGTAGACAGGAAAGATAAATGCCCAGAAACTCCTTTTGGTGTAATCGTTGATAAAAAAGGATGTCCGGTTGATACAGATGGTGATGGAGTTCCGGATTATTTAGATAAATGTCCGAACACGCCTCCTGAAGCCTACAGTAAAATTGATCAGAATGGTTGTCCGCTTGATACAGACGGTGATGGAGTTCCGGATTATTTAGATAAATGTCCTGATACGCCGAAAGCGGCAATAGGTTTTGTTGATCAAAATGGCTGTTCGCTTGATACCGACAAAGATGGTGTATTTGATTTTATGGATAAATGTCCGAATACACCTGCCGGAGTGCAAGTTGATATAAAAGGTTGTCCTATTGATTCTGATGGAGATGGCGTTCCGGATTATCTTGATTTATGTCCAAATACACCAAAGGCTGCCATAGGATTTGTGGATAAAAATGGTTGTCCGTTAGATTCTGATGGTGATGGAGTTCCTGATTATCTTGATTTGTGTGCAAATACTCCACTTGAGGCACATGGATTTATCGATAAAAATGGCTGTTTGCTTGATTCTGATGATGATGGTGTTCCAGATTATTTGGATAAATGCCCAAATACTCCAATTGAAGCACGCGGAAAGATAGATCAAAATGGTTGTCCGAGAGATACTGATGGAGATGGAATTCCTGATTATCTGGATAAATGTCCGACAATTCCGGGAGTAGCATCGAATAATGGTTGTCCTGAAATTAAAAAAGAAGTAAGAACATTGTTCCAGAAAGCATTGCAAGGAATTCAATTCCAAACCGGTAAATCTGTTATTCTGAAGAAATCTTTTAAAATTTTAGACCAGATTGCAAATGTGCTAGTAACGAATCCAACTTACCTGATTGAAATCCAAGGTCATACTGATAATGTTGGTAAACCGGATGCAAATATGGTTTTATCGGACAAACGTGCTGAAGCAGTGAAAAATTATTTAATTTCAAAAGAAATTGATCCGAAACGAATGACTTCACATGGATATGGCGATACAAAACCTGTAGCTAGCAATAAAACAACTGCAGGTAAAGCATTAAACCGACGCGTTGAGTTTGTTGTTTCTTTCGAAGAAGTGAAAACAGAATAGATTAAATTAAATATATGCTTAATAATAAGGGAATTGAGATTTCAATTCCCTTATTTATTTAAAAAAAATCAAACAAATGATGGAGAATTGCATGTGTTTTAATACTTTTGCAGTTCGATTTACAATAAGTTGATTTAGAATAGAATTTTAAAAATAAGATAATAAATAACAATGGGAAGAGCATTTGAGTATAGAAAAGCAACCAAAATGAAGCGTTGGGGCAATATGGCCAGGGTATTTACAAAATTAGGAAAACAAATTACTATTGCGGTTCTTGAAGGTGGTCCTGATCCAACTACAAATCCGCGTCTACGTATGGTAATTCAGACTTCCAAGAAGGAAAATATGCCGAAAGAAAACGTCGATCGTGCTATTAAAAAAGCTATTTCGAGAGATGAATCTGCTTATAAAGAGGTTGTTTATGAAGGATATGGTCCATACGGAATTGCTATAGTTGTGGAAACTGCTACTGATAATCCAACCCGAACAGTGGCTAATGTGCGTAGTTATTTTAATCGAAATGGAGGGTCATTAGGAATAACCGGCTCGTTACAGTTTTTGTTTGATCATAAATGTGTTTTCAGAATTACTCCCAAAGCAGGTGTTTCACTGGAAGATTTGGAACTTGAATTGATTGATTTTGGAGTAGATGAATTAGTAGAAGATGAGGAAAGTATTTTGTTATATGGCGATTTTCAATTTTATTCTTCCATTCAAAAATATCTCGAAGAAAATAATTTTGAGATTCTAAGCGCTGAATTTGAACGAATTCCAAATGATATGAAGGAACTTAATGAAGAACAGAAAGCTCAGGTGATGAAATTACTTGATAAGATAGAAGACGATGAAGATGTTCAAAATGTTTTCCATAATATGGTGGAATGATAAAATTAAAAAAATCCCGAAAGTAATCTTTCGGGATTTTTTATTTAATATATTATGTTTTTAATATTGTTCCTTTTGATTTGGAAAATCGCCGGATTTCACATCGGCAACATAATGTTCAATGGCTTCATTCATAATTGATTGAATGTTAGCATATCTGCGTAAAAATCGTGGAGAGAAGTCCTGAGTTAATCCAACCATATCGTGAAGAACCAATACCTGTCCATCAACACCACCACCAGCTCCGATACCAATAATCGGTATTGTTAATTCTGACGAAACCTGTTGTGCCAGTTTAGCAGGTATTTTCTCTAAAACAATAGCAAAACATCCGGCTTCTTCAAGCAAATGAGCATCACGTATTAGTTTCTCTGCTTCATCCTGTTCTTTTGCTCTTACTGTATACGAACCATACTTGTTTATGGACTGG
>Ga0302215_10000619_pt1 | contig 25841 bp, 22 predicted proteins | sample II_Fen_N3_1_FD_194580 | JGI IMG/M metagenome (GOLD analysis project Ga0302215, IMG submission 194580) | Peat permafrost microbial communities from Stordalen Mire near Abisko, Sweden - II_Fen_N3_1 | ecosystem: Environmental > Terrestrial > Soil > Wetlands > Permafrost | place: Sweden: Abisko... | reverse complement strand
CAGCTGTAAGTAGTCGATAACAATTAAACCTAAACCTTTTTCCATCTGTAAACGACGACATTTAGCTCGGATTTCCATAATCGATAAGGTTCCGGAGTCATCAATATAAATTTGAGCTTCAGCTAGTTTACCCATTGCATCAGCAATCTTAGTGAAATCATTATCATCTTCTTTGTCACTTAAGTTACCGGTACGCATTTTCCAAAGATTTACTTGGGCTTGGGCGCACAACATACGATCAACTAACTGTTCTTTACTCATTTCTAAAGAAAAGATACCAACCCCAACTTTATTCTTAATTGCCGCTTGTCGGGCAATATCTAGGGCTAGGGAAGTTTTACCAACTGAAGGACGGGCCGCCAAGATAAGTAAATCAGATTTCTGTAAACCAGCTAGTAAATTATCTAAATCATTAAAACCAGTTGAGAGGCCTCGCAGACCACCACCAGTTTTTTTATGCAAATCATCAATACGTTCAAACGCTTCACTTAGTAAACTGTCAATTGGTAAAAAAGCATTTTTTAAATATTTTCTAGAAACGGCAAAAACTTTTTTTTCAGTTTCATCTAAAACTTCATCAATTTCTCGTTCTTCATCATAACTTAAAGCCATGATTTCGGCGGCGGCTTGCTGTAAACGTCTTAAAGTCGCCTTACGTTGAATAATATTAGCGTAATGGACAATATTAGTGGAAGTGGCCACTAAATTAGATAAGTGAGCTAAAAAGGTGCGTCCGCCAATATTGGTTAACTGCTTCTTTTCTTCTAAACGGTTAGACAGGGTAATAATATCAATCGGTTCCTGATTACCATAAAGTTCTTTAATGGTTTCAAAGATAATCTTATGAGCATCTTTGTAGAAATCTTGAGGTAAAATACTGTCCGCCACCTTAATAATGGCATCTTTATCAATCAGCAAGGAACCTAATAAAGACTCTTCCGCCTCTAAACTATGAGGTGGAATTTTTTCTAAAGGGTTTTTCTCTGATTGATTGGCCATAATTTTTTATTTTTTGTGTTTATATCTTAGCTCAAGAAGCGTCATAATTCAAGCCATGAATATTAACAGTTTATTAACTAGTTATCCACTGTTTTTGCTAATAAAAAACACTTAATCAAAAGAGTAAGTGTTTTTTTTGTGAGCCGACTGTCGGGTTCGGACCGACGACCTGCTGTTTACAAGACAGCTGCTCTACCAGCTGAGCTAAGTCGGCTTTATAAACTAAAATCCGTAGTAGACGGATTATTGTGCGCCCAGCTGGACTCGAACCAGCGACCTTATCCTTAAAAGGGATCTGCTCTACCAACTGAGCTATAGGCGCGTCATACAAACTATGAAGATAGTAACAAAAAAAAATTCCTTTGACAAGAGCATTCTAAAAAACTAAAAACAAGGCGTTTATGTGGTAGAATAAAGCTGTTACCTTTTATATTTGCTTACGTTGTATATATTATAAGACTATAGTCATATTTATGTTAAATCACGAAGAAGAACTTAATTTAGCACTTAAGGCCAAGTTAGGCGATAGCGATGCTTTTGCGCTTCTTTATAATGCCAATATTAAGAAGATTTACGATTTTATATATTTTAAAACTTTAAATAAGGAATTGGCCGAAGATTTAACTAGTCAGGTATTTTTGAAAGTTCTTAAAAATATCAGTAAGTTTAAAAGTGATAATTTTTCCGCCTGGATATATACGATTGCCCGTCATACCGTTATTGATTATTATCGATCAAGACATGATACTAAAAATATTGAAGATTGTTGGGACTTAAAAGATCCATTCAATTTAATGGACAATCTAGATGATAATTTAAATTTGGAAAAAATTAAGGTGGCCATGAAAGATTTGTCTAGGTCTGATCGAGAATTACTGATTATGAGATTATGGCTAGACTTACCTTTTAAAGAAATTGCGAGTAGCTTAGACAAAAGAGAATCGGCTGTTAAAGTATCTTTTGGTCGAGCGCTTGGTCGGTTACGTCAAAACATTTCTCCAGTTTTATTCTTATTAATTTCCTTTTCAACTATATGCAAAAAGATAAATTAAATTTAATTCTCCAAGAACTCTACGTTTGGAATCCTCGATTAAAAACCAAGGAAACCGAATTAATTGAGTTAATTGAGCTGATGGTTAAAGCCAAGCCAGACACCAATTTTGATATGGCTTTTGCTGAATCTCTTAAAAAGGATTTACTGAGCCATCGAATATTATTAGATAGTGATGAAGGACTTAAAGATGATAATTTGTTAATTAATTTTAAAAATATGAATAAAAAAATTTATATTATAACTGGATCACTGGCCTTAATGGCGGTAGTGATTTTTGCAGTTATGATAAACAAGGTTCCTAAAAATAGCTTGTCATTTATAAACAGTTCTAAGGAGCAATTTGTGGCTGCCGGTCCAGGGGCTTTTGGTAATTTAGCTCTTTTAAGCCCGACTAACAGTGCTGCTCCTCAGGAGACAGCCGCTGGTAGTAAGACGAATAGCGCTGTAGCGCCAACTACCCAAGATTCAGTCGCTTCTGTGGGTAAGATGGCTTCACCAGTCCTTGGTTTGGGTGGTGGCGGTGGCACAATCTCTTCTAGATTAATGATGCCAGTTCGTTCTTATGATTATGTTTACAAAGGTGATCCATTAGAATTAACTGAGGCGACTAGTACAGTTTATCGTCGAATTAAAGGTGACGGTAATTTAAGTAGTAATTTAGATAGCTTAATTAATACTAAAACTTTTGGGCCAATTAATTTAAGTGCTTTTTCTAATCTGCAGACTGGTAGTATTTCTTTAATGGAAAACAAGAAATTGGGCTTAAATATTAATATTGATTTTAGAGAAGAAACAATTTATATCGGTCAAAATTGGTTACAGTGGCAAAGTGCCCGAGATAACTGTGGCGATAATCAAGCTTGTTGGGATTCTTATCGCATTAAAATTGGCAGTATCCCAGAAGATTCCATTGTTATTCAAAAGACTAATGATTTTCTAGCAGAAAAAGGTATTAATTTAGACCATTACGGAGCTGCTAAAGTTGATAATAATTGGCGAGTAAACTATGAAGCTTCAACTGATAAAGCTAATTACTATATTCCAGAAGAAGTTTCCGTTATTTATCCTTTGGTGGTTGATGGTAAAACGGTTTATGATCAAAATGGTAATTTAGACGGTTTAAGAGTAAATTATAATCTTTTACAAAACGCCGTTTCTGGTGTTAATAATTTAACTTCATACCGTTTTGAGACTTCAGATTATAATTTAGAAACCGATAGCGCTAAGATTTTAGGCTTAGCTCAGAAAGGTGGTTATGGTTCCGGTATTTTTTACAGTCAAGCTCAAGATAAAGTTACTTTAGAACTTGGGACCCCAACTAAATCTTTAATTCATTTCTGGCGTTATACTAATAACGTTAATGAAGAATTATTAATCCCAGCTTTAATTTTCCCAGTTAATAATCCACCGGCTGATTACTTTGGTTCTAAATTTATTACCGTGCCACTTCCTCAAGAGATGGTAACGGAATTAATTAATAATAATTCGAACGGTAGCTCTGGCGGAGGAATCACGCCAATGATGAGATAACTTGTTTTAAAAAAGCCTCTAAATAAAATTAGAGGCTTTTTTATAGCTTGACCATCTGCTTGTTATCTGGTAGTTTATTTCTACAATAATAGTACATACAACAATTAAAAAAGGAGGCAGAAATGAACAAAATTAATGTTTTAGTGAACGACGTTTTAGATTATATTGGATCGGTCACTGCTCGCAATGTTTTAAAGATGTCAGATATGAACTTGATTCCTGTGAGTATTACGTCTTGTGGGGTTTACCGTAAAACTAAAATTAATCAAACCTCAATTGATTTGATTGATCCTGGTCAGGTTGACGATGATTTAGTGCCATCCTCGTCTTTATTGGTTCATGGTCGACCAGATGTGGTAGTCGATTTTAGTTTAAAGTCTTACTTTAAAAGTAGAATTCCGGCTTATCTGGACAGTAAAACTTCGTATATCTTACGCTCTAATGGTAGTGATGATGAAGAAAAAATGACTAAGCTAATTAAAGGCCTGGGTGTAAACGTTATTTTTATGTCTGTAAAAAGTTCAGAACAAGAAGTTTTATCAGCGATTCGTTTTCTTTATGAAAAGAATGAGCAAAAAACTTTCAGCCAAGTGTTTGCTTTAGCAGATATTAATATTTAAAAATCTTAAATTTATAATAAAAGGATTAGTACAATACTAATCCTTTTTTATTTAGTAAAAATCAAGCCTGGCTTTGATTTTTTGGTCTATTTTTGTTATATTTTGATTAGTAATTCGGAGAAAAGACAGCTAATTAAACCGCAAGGGCTTAAATTTATTATGTTACAAACCATTTTAGGAGTTATTTTAGTCGCTTTTCCATTTTTGTTAGTTTTTTATTTTAAAAATAGATTAAATGGATTTGTATATATTTTAGGAGCTTCATTGGGTGTCCATATTTTGGTATCATTTTTAACTCAGTTTTTTCATATTTTTACTTATTCGCTTGTAGTTAGTATTTACTTGGTGATTGATTTGGCAATTTTATTTTTTATTAAACAAAAGTTTAGTCAAATATCTTTTAAAATTAATTTAAATTGGTTAGCCATTTTTGGTTTTTTAATTATATTTTTTGAGCTTTGGTCGGTTCATTTTTTTTATACGGGCACAATCAGTACGATTAATGGTTATCAAGAGGCGGTGCGGAGTTCTTATTCTTATCCTTATTTTTCCGATGAATGGGTGGGAGCCTCTTTATCTAGCTACTCAATTAATAATAATACTTTACCCTTAGTAAATTCTCTTGCTCTCGACCGCAAAGACAATAATTTTCCTAATATTTTTGTTAGCTTTTTTTCACTAACTTCTGAGCTGTTTTTAATTTTTAACATAATACCCTTGTTGGGTTATGCCTATTTTTCTATTGCCACGGGTCTTGTTATTTGTTTGTTAATTTTTATATTGTTAAAAACTAGTGGCGTGCGATCATTTCCTTCGCTAATAGCGACCATGAGCGTCCCCTTTATTTTAAATGGCGCAAATTTACCAGGTATTTGGTATTTATTACCTTTTATTGGCGGTCTAATTTTATTTTTATTAAGTTTGATTGGTTTTACTACTAAAAATAATAATTTTGCTGGGTTAATGGCAGTTTTAGCAATATTATTATATCCACCAATGGTGGTATTTATTTTGCCAACTTATTTAATTTATCTATTAGTTGAATCGAAATTAAAACAGACGGTAAAAATAAAGAAACTTTTACTTAGCTTTGGTCTTATTTTTTTAATCTTTATAGCTATAGTTTTTAGTCAGACGTCTAGAACTAGGGAACTGTTTGATATTGCAATTAGTAGTATTTGGCGTTTAAGTCTTGATGATGGAATCCCAGCTTATTATTTTTGGCGAGTAATTCCTCTTATAGTTTTACCCTTTTCTTTAGTGGGGTTGATAAAAATTATTAAACAAAAAAAATTTATTATTTTAACTCCAGTTATTGTCGGGGTATGTTTTTGGTTATTTTATAGTTTTTCTAGTTATTATATTGTAATTGATTATGCTCGGGTGGTGATAATCACCTCAATTCTATTGGTAATGTTGTCAGGACTTGGTTTGCAAGAGCTAATAAATAAACTTTTAAATAAATATCCGCTACTTTCAAATAGAAAAATTATTTTGTCGGTTAAGGTTTATTTTTTATTTTTATTTTTAGTTTTATCATTTTTTTACACTAATTACTCTGGCTGGGAAAAAATAACTCTAAAAATTAATGGTTCAAATTATTCCTTATCGCCAGCGGCTCCCGCAAATAAATATTTAACTGCCGATGATCTGGAGTTGTTTAGAGAAATTTCCCATAAAAGATTTCTATCACCTCCTTGGAAGGGTTTAGTTCTGGGAGTAGCAACTGATAATTACCCCTTAAATACTAAAGATTCAATTGTGAGTACTAATTTTTTGTATTATAATAATTTTATTAATGAAACCTGTGAAAATAAAGCTAGTATAGCTAAAAAGGCTCATTTAGCTTATGTTTATTCCAGTGAATTTAATTGTGATAAATTTAATCTTTTAGGGGTTAGTCAGGAAAATCTTTATTTATATAAGTTTAGTCAATAATTATGAATCCAGTTGACGTAAGTATTGTTTTGCCATGTTTAAACGAGGAGAAAGCGATTTCTTTTTGTTTAGAGGCAGTCAGAAAAACTATAACGGCTAACAACTTGCAAGCTGAAGTTATTGTGGTTGATAATAATTCAACTGATGCTACTTTATCAATCGTTACAGAAATTAAAAAAACTTTTTCAAATTTAATTATCGTTAAAGAAGAAAAACAAGGTTATGGGTTTGCCTATTTAACAGGATTAAAAATGGCTCAGGGTAAGTATGTCTTTATGGCCGATGCCGATGGAACTTATGATTTTTCCCAAATCCCAGTTTTTATAAAAAAATTAGAACAAGGTTTTGATTTAGTAATTGGGAATCGTTTTTATGGATCAATGTCTGATAATTCAATGTCTTGGTCACATCGCTATATTGGTAATCCTTTTTTATCTTTTTTAGTTCGTTTATTTTTTGGTGTTAAAATAAGAGATATTCATTGCGGAATTAGAGCTATTACCAGGGATGCTTTAAATCGACTCACCTTGTATACCGGTGGAATGGAATTTGCTTCAGAGATGATAATAAAAGCCGCTAAAAGTAAATTGAAGATTACTGAAATTCCGACGGAATATAAGGTTCGTATTGGTGATTCAAAACTTAACACCTTAAAGGATGGTTGGCGTCATTTGCGATTTATTTTACTTTACTCGCCAGTAGCTTTATTCTTTTTGCCTGGAATTATTCTTTTTTTAAGTGGCATAGCCTTAATGTTTATTTTTTATTTTTATGAACTAAATATTTTTGGCATTAAATTTTATATTCATCCATTTTTTCTTTTCTCTTTGATGATTTTTTTAGGTTATCAGTTGATTACTTTTGGTTGTTTTGCAAAAGTTTATGCCATTAATCATTTTGGCGATAAAAGTCGGGTTATGGAATCTCTTTTTAAGTATATTACGATTGAAAAAACTGGTTTAATTGGAATTGCAATAACTTTAATTGGGGCCTTTATCTATATTTATATTTTTATGACTTGGCTTCAATCTGATTTTGGACAGTTAAATGAAATTAAGGAATCAATTATTGGTTTAACCTTGATAATGCTTGGTGCCCAAACGTTTTTTTCAGCCTTTATGTTTAGTATTTTAGGAATTAAAGAAAAATGAAAATAGCAGTGTTTCACAATTATATGGACAATATTGGCGGGGCTGAAATAGTCACCCTGACTTTAGTTAGGGAACTTAAAGCCGATTTATATACTACCAATATTGATGCTGATAAAATTTCTAAAATGGGTTTTGCAGACACTCTGGATAGAATTTTTTCTATTGGCAGATTACCCGCTAAAGCTCCTTTTCGTCAGCAGTTAGCCTTTTGGAAATTTAGACAATTAAACTTATCAGGTAAGTATGATTTTTTTATTATTTCTGGTGACTGGGCTATGTCTGGGGCGGTTAATAATCAACCCAACCTCTGGTATGCTCATAGTCCGCTTAATGAACTTTGGGAGTTTCGTGATTTTATTAGAAAAAATCTTTTAAGTTATTGGAAAGTATCACCATACGATCTATGGGTTTGGTTTAATCGTAAATTAACTTTAAAATATGCACGGTCAGTTAATTTGTGGGTTTGTAATTCAGAAAATACTAAAAATAGAATAAAAAAATTCTATAATCAAGAGGCTGTAGTGATTAATCCGCCAGTTTCTACTAGTGATTACACCGGGCGAAAATCAGAGGGTTATTGGCTATCAGTTAATCGTTTAGTAATGCATAAGAGAATTGAGCTTCAGACGGAGGCTTTTAAATCTTTGCCAGACGAAAAATTAATAATTGTTGGTAGCTATGAAGAGGGCGTGACTCAATTCGAATCTTACAAAAGTTATATTGAAAAAATTAAGCCGAGTAATGTTACAATTGTTCATTGGGTGGACGATCAAAAATTAAAAGATCTTTACGCGGGCTGTAAAGGCTTTATTACAACCGCCAAGGATGAAGATTTTGGTATGACAGTATTAGAAGCCATGGCCGCTGGTAAGCCGGTTATTGCCCCTCAGGAAGGCGGTTATAAGGAAACCGTTACCAGTTCAACTGGAGTTTTAATTGATAGTATTGATTCAACAAAAGTCTTGGTAGCTATTAAAAATATTTTAGAAAATTTACAAAATAATCCTGATAAATATAAAGAAGCCTGCCTGGCAAGATCTAGTGAATTTGACACTTCAGTATTTATTTCAAAAATTAAACAAGAACTACAAAAAATTCTTTAAGCTAGTAAGATATTTTAGTGATTTTTTGAGCTTCGAGGTTGATATTTGTACGGATTAGATTTAACTGGCCTTCATTAAAAGTTATTGAACCAGTTATTTTTTTTGGTTTACGACAAAATATAGTATTACCGATAAGTTCTTTTTGTTCGATTAAACCCTCGTTTAAAAAATAGTTTACAAAAAGATAGGTGGTATATTTTTTTCCTAAAGGGTTATTCTTACTATTAGGTGTTAGAGTTTTAGAGTTTTCATAATCATCAATAATAATATAAGACCCAGGTTTTAATAAGTTGTAGAAAAGCACAAAATCTCTATCAATTGCTCCGTCAGCGTCAATTACGATAAGAGATAATGGACCATAATTACTTATTTGGGTTGCCGCCTCTTTTATTTTTGTTGGAATTACAATCGTGTTGTGGTCACAGTTAAAATATTTTAGATTATTTTTGAGAGTGCTAATATTTAATTCTTTTGAACCAAATTTTTCCATAGAACCATTTTTCCCATTGCCTTTTTCCACTGTTAGTAAGGTGGCTTCTTTTTTAGAATCAATAATTCCTTTAGCAATGCAAATACTAGCCGCTCCGTGGGCTGAACCGAGTTCCAACATATTACCCTCAGACGCTTCACGGGCATATTTATAAATTTTTGAGTATACATCAAATGGTAGCATCCCATCGCAATGAACTATTATTCGATTTAAGACTAGGGATATTGGTAATGGTTTTTTGGAATAAATTCTTTTATCAGACTCACTACCATCAGTTGAGGTTTTTTCGGAGACATCTTCAATTTGATCAATTTTTGTTGACCAGAGATTATTCAATTTAAATTTTTCGATAGTTTCTAGAAAGAAGAAACTTAATTTTTTAGCTTCATTTTTAACATTAAAATTTTCAATGATTGTTTTTCGACCTTCTTGGGAAATTCTTTCAGTTAACTTTTGGTTATTTATAAGTTCTCGGATTGCTTCGGCTAGAGCAGTGGCATTCTTTTCTGGAACCAATATACCATTTTGTCTATCGATAATTAATTCTTCAATTCCAGAGATATTACTCGTTATAACCGGGATTTTCATTGACATGGCTTCTTTTAAAACATTAGCCATGATGTCTCGGTCACCATTTTCAGCGACAACACAAGGTAACACCATTAAGTCGGCCCCCGCTAAGGCTGATTTTATTTGCTCCTGTTTCATGGGATGTAATATTTTTACAATATCAATAATATTTAATTCTTGGATTATTTTGTTGTAGGTATCAAGCAATGGGCCATCGCCAATTAGCAGATAGTCTAAATTTATATGATCTTTTTTTAAAATTGAAAGAGCTTCTAATAAATAAATAATCCCCTTTTTTTCAACAAACCTAGAAATAGTTATAATTCTAGTTTTGGATTCTTTTATTTTTTGGGATGCCGGTTTAAATTTTTCTGGATCAATGGAACTGTGAATAATTGATATTTTTTTATCAAATCCAAAAATTGTTTCGAGTTGTTGTTGATTAAATTTGGAAATAGTTGCTATACCAGATATTTTTGAAAATATCTTTTTGTGAGACAGAATCTCTTTTCGACAATTATTGCCATATAATTCCAGGGCTCTAAAGGCGGTAGTAAAGGGAACTCCTAAAATATTAGCAATTGCCAGACCTTTATCAATTTTTTCTAAATGAGCAAATGGAGAGTGTACAATATCAAAATTTATCTTTGGTAGTTTTCTTAAAATAAGATAATTATCTAGTTTTGACCAAATATTTTTATTTTTATAATAAGGGTTATTTAGAAGAACGAAGTATAAGTTTTTTAAAGTGGTTTTTGGACGGTTAGCAAAGTCATTAGTTACTTTTTTAAAAAAATCAGCTAACTTATCTAGGCCCCTATCATATACCTCGCCAGTAATAATTTTTTCCATAAAATTATTCTCTATAATCAGTGAATGCAGGTTTTCATTACTAATATTATTAGTTATGTCAGTTAATATCCACACATCATGTCCCATTTTTTGAAGCTCAACCATTTCATTTAAAATGAAAGCTTCAGAACTTATTTTAGGAAATTGTTGGAGTAAGTATAGGATTTTCATTAAGGGTTTTTGTTATTTGGTGAATTAATTTTTGTTTTTATGCCATAAGGCAAGCTCTTTAATACCATCTTCTATTTTTATTTTTGGCAGCCAATTAAGAAGAGTTTTAGCTTTAGTGATGTCGGCAAAAGTTATATCCATGTCGATGTCATTTTTTGTGGTATATATTTTTTGAGTAGTAGTATTTAGATTTTTTTCCAGCAGACTAATTAATCTTTCTAAATCAATTGGATTATTGTTCCCGAGATTTATAATTTCATATTTAGAATTAAGATCGGCAGCCGATATAATACCAATGACAACATCTTTAACGTTGGTAAAATCTCTCATGGTTTGTCCGTTGCCATTAATCTTTATAGCTTTATTATTGAGCAAAGCTTCAGCAAAGATATAAAAAACTAAATCTGGACGGCCATAAGTTCCGTACACATTAAACATTCTGACGCCGACAATATTTAAACCATATTTATCGCTATATTCCTTAGCTAGTAGTTCGTTCTTTATTTTTGTGTGGGCATAAATAGATAAATCACCCTTAATAACTGCATCTTCTTTAAATGGTGTTAAATTGTTTCGATAAACGGAGCTAGATGAGGCAAAGACGGTATTTTTTACATGATATTTATGGCAACATTTAAAAACATTTGAAGTCCCTAGAACATTATTTTCTTCATATACTTCAGGCGTTTTAAATGATTGCAACACTCCAGGTTGAGCTGCTAAATGAATTACTTTATCAATGGCGTGTCTAGAGAATATTTCATCCAATTTTTGATAATTTAATATATCCTCTTTGTAAATAATAGCGCCTGATAAAAGTTTGGCCCTTTCTATTTTTAGAGCTGGGTCATAAAAATTATTAAAATTATCAATAATAATTACTTGTTGGTTTCTTTTAAGAAGCTCTAGCGCCACATGAAAACCTATAAAGCCGCAGCCGCCAGTTATTAAATATGTCATAATAAATAAGGTTAAATAGTAATCGGAGTTTTTGGTTTTTTGATTAAAGTTAAATAGGCGTCTATAGTTTTTTCTGGATCACCGTCAGAAATAATTTGGCCATCGTGAATAAAAATAACTCTATCACAATATTTTCTAATAATATTCATGTCATGGCTTACCAGGATTACTGTCGCGTTACTTTCTATAAACTCTTTTATTTTTTCAAGAGCTTTGTCTTGAAAAGAGATGTCACCACCACCACCAAACACCTCGTCTAACAAAATTATTTCAGGTTTTTTATATTCCAAGCAATGAATTGTAACTGAAAATCTTAATCGATTAATCATTCCTGAGGAAAATTTATAAACCTTGGTATCTAAAAATTCATTTAGTTCAGAGAAGGAGACTATTTCGTCAAAAATTTCATTTATTTCAGATTTACTTAATCCCATGATAAGTCCAACTAGATATATATTTTCTCTCATCGTTAACCTTTGTCTGAAACCAAGGCCGAAACCATTAGTATAAAATAATTTTCCATTAGTTATTATTTTTCCGTTATGTGGGTAGATATTAGCAATTAATCTCAGTAAGGTACTTTTTCCTGATCCATTTTTTCCAATAATACCAATATTTTCACCGTCATAAGCGTCTAGGGAAATATTAGTTAGGGCCTTAAAAGGTTTTTGCAATTCTTTTCCAGTAAATAATGACAATAGACGAAGTAAAATACTATTATTACTAGTATCAGTATTAAATACTTTAGAAATATCGTTAATTTGAATTCTCCTTAGCTGTTTATTTATCATAGGAATTAGATAAGCTCAGTGAATTTATTTTTAAATCGATTAAAGACCAGTAGCCCAATAATAAGAGAGCTAAAACTAAAAAAGAACATTCCTAGTATTATCCACAAAGGAGCGGTCGTAAAATTAATAACCGCACTTCTGGCTAAGGTTAAAAAATAAAATAAGGGGTTTATTAAATTAAAATAATAAATAAAATCTCCTTTTTTTATAACATAAAAAATTGGTGAGATAAAAAACAATAACTGAGTCAGAATAATCCAAACATTATCAAAATCATAAATGTACATTCCAATCGTTGCAAAAATAAACGATAATCCAAGTGTTAGTATCAGAAAAAAGAAGAAAATCAAAGGGTAAAATAGTAAGCCGGCTAAAAATATTTTATAATATATCATAAAGCCGATGATCAAGATAAACTCAAATAAATGAGAAAAGACTACTTGGAAAACACCAGACACAACCAGCACCTCTGGCTCCAAGGTATTAATAGATTTAATGTAGTCAGTGTTCGATCTGATGGATGTGATGGCATTTGATAGGGCTTGTTTAAAAAAATTAAAACCGGTTATGCCCATAAAAAGATAAAGGGGATAATTTTCTACTTGAATATTTGAAAGAGCATATTTTTTAATAGAAATAATAATTAAAAACATTATCAAAGGGTTCAAGAGATACCAAAAAATACCCAAGTAACTGCCTTCAGTTCTTAGAATAAAATTTATTTTAGCCAAAGAGATGCTAACCTTAATAATTTTTTTTATTTTTCTCCAAGTTTTTATAATATTCACTGGTTTATTGCAATACACAGCATTTAATTACTTGGTAATTATACCTATTGATTGCTTAAAGTGCAAAAATAAATAATACCTGGGTATAATAAATATTAATTACTAAAGTTAGCTAAAAAATATTAGACAAAACTAAGTAAATTCGATATCATTTTTTTGAGAAAAAAATTTGTTATAATTTTTTAGACTGATAAATCAGCTTGTCCGGAAGCAATTAAATCGCCAATTTTTATAGCAACCATTTCTGGGGTATCAATAATCATATCTTTAATTCTGTCTTTAAAAAATTTGCTAGTAGTTTCTGGCTGAGCTCCAATTGAGTTTACCATAAAGTTTGTGGCGGTCATTTTCGGCAGAACAATACTCACGATAATATTATCAGGAGCTAATTCTTGTCTAGCAGTTAAAGAGATAGCGTTTAAGGCATATTTAGTTGAAGCATAGGCCGCTAAGCCAGGGTAGTAATTTTTGGTGACTGCTGAACTAACATTAATAATAATGCCACCACCTTGTTGGCGCATAATTGGAATCACCGCTTGCATGGCGTTTACAACACTGTAAAGGTTGAGATTCATGATTCTTTTATAATCATCAATATTAATATTTTCAACTGAGTTAAGACTGCCTTGACCAGCATTATTAATTAAAATATCAATGCGGCCATATTTACTTACAGTTTCGGCGATTAGATTTTTAATATCAGAAACTTTAGTCATATCAGTCTTAATGGCTAAAGAATTTGGAAGTTCTTTTTCTAGTTCAAGCAGTTTATTTTCTGATCTAGCCGCTAAAATAATCTTGGCTCCTTGCTCGGCTAAATATTTGGCTGTGGCTAAACCGATACCCTGAGAAGCGCCAGTAACAATAATAACTTTATCTTTTATGTCCATATATTTATAAGATTAAATTAATTAAGTATCAATAATTATAGCAAAAAAATGATGTTTTGAATATAGATAGCTAGATAGTAAATAATGATTTATAATATATTTATGCATAAACAGGAATTATCAAAGATTGGTAAAAAATCAACTTTAGCTGATGTTATTTTGGGTGGCCAAGATGGCTTAGTTAACGTCCTAGGCGTAATTTTAGGCGTTGCGGCTGCGACTAGTAATTACAAAATAATTATTGCGGCTGGTATGGCGGCTACTTTTGCTGAAAGTATTTCAATGGCGGCAGTGGCTCTTACCTCTAAAATGGCTGAGCGTGATCATTATTATTCAGAGCTAGAAAAAGAAAAACGTGAAATAAAAGAAATGCCTAAAGTTGAAGAAACAGAGGTAAGAGAAATTTATCAGGCTAGGGGCTTTAGCGGGAAGACACTAGATGATATTGTAAAACAAATTACTGGTAATAATGAACAATGGTTAGAGTTCATGATGAAAGAAGAATTAGAAATAAGTGAAGTAAAAAATAAAGATATTTATCAAGGTAGTTTTGTGGTTGGATTTTCGGCCTTAGTTGGTTCGTTTGTGCCACTAACACCTTTCTTTTTGTTGCCGATTAAATCAGCTGTTATTTGTTCTTTGATTGTATCGGCCACCGTTTTATTTTTTATTGGTCTCTATAAAGCCAAGGTTACCGTTGGTAATCCTTTTAAAACCGGGTTTCAGATGGTTTTAATTGGTATGGGCGCGGCTTTAGCCGGTTATTACATTGGACATTTTTTTGGACAATAATTATCTGATTTTTTAAATGAGATATAATTATTAAAAGATTCAAAATATATGATAGAAAGTTTCCCGCAACTAAATAAACCTCTTAATACTGAACCTGAAAAATATAATGAATCCCAGAGTACCCCTTGGAAAAGAGACCTAACCTTGAAAGAAAATTTTACCTCTAAAGAAAAAATATACGGAGAAACTTATGAGAAAGAAATCTCGGTTTTTACTGATGAATTAAATAAGAATTGGTACGAATTACAGAAACAACCACAAATGCAAATGTTTACTTCTTTGGTATCTTCAACTTTTTGTAACATTTCCCCGGTGATAAAAGAAGAAATGTATACAAAAATAGCCAAGAAAATTAATAAAATTAATGAGTTAATTCCATTTTTGAAATTATCGGAAAAATATCAAGATCGTGACTGGTATAAAAAGGAGGTTTATTTATCAGCCGGGGTTAATGTCGACAACGTCTCACCTAAAAGTTTTACTGAAGCTAACTTAGAAAAAGATTTTTTAAGGGTAGTGTTTAATGATAATGATCATGAATTAGGTTTTGACTGGGCTTACCCGAAAAGAAATTTTTCATCAATTTCTAAAAACAATGAACTATATTATACTTTTTTTGACTTTGATCAAGCCTCCATTGATATAAATGATCTCGATCAGTACAAAGAATCCTGTTTGTCTGAAATAAATATATCTTTAAAATATTACAACAACGATGCCGACAGTTTAAATGGTTATTTAGATTTAGCTAAAGAAAAAATAAAAAACTGGAAATTTTTTATAAGCAGCGAAGACGGAAAAGAGTTTATTTTAGCGGCTTATAAAAAATCTAATTTAGATAAATTTTATCAAAATCGCACCGTAGACTTGGTTGAGGAAAAGGAGTATATCCAACAAGGGGCTTCAAAAATAGAAAAGGAGGCCATTGAAAGCACGTATAAAGAAAAAATTACTCAAACATTGTTAAATGAGGAACAGGTTTACTCTATTTTAAAAGATAGAATTAAAATTTTTGAAGAAATTATTCTGGAAATTTCAAATAAAAAATTAGATAAATAAACCAGCCAAACTATAGATAACTAAAAAATGCTTGACATTGACTTATTTGGCCTTTATTGTTAATCTTTCATGAAATAATCGAACGTTAAAATTCTAAATATTCACCAAAAAACTAGCTGAAATGGAAAAAATTAAAGTTATTGTAAATGGTTTGCCAGGGAAGATGGCGACAGAAATCGCTGAGGCGGTAATTAATTCTAAAGATATGGAGTTATTGCCCCATAGTTTAACTGGTTCGGAAATTGAATATAAAATGATTATGATTCGTCCAATTTTTCCGGTTACTTTATATTGGCCAGATGAAAAGGATCAATTATTGTCAGGAGGCATTCCCGATATTATTGTTGATTTTACGCATCCACTGGCGATTAATGAAAATGTTACTTTTTACACCGATAACCAGATTCCTTTTGTTTTAGGAACGACCGGCGCTGATTTAAAGCTAATTATTGAAAAAGTAAAAAAAGCTAATACAGTGGCAGTGGTTTCTCCAAATATGGCCAAAGAAATTGTGGCTTTTCAGGCTATGATGGAATTTGCGGCGGAAAATTTCCCCGGTGCCTTTAAAGGGTATTCTTTGGAAGTAACTGAAAGTCATCAGATCACTAAAGCCGATACCAGCGGTACAGCCAAGGCGGTTATCGCTAGTTTTAATAAGCTGGGCATTCCTTTTACAGTTGATCAGATTGATAAAAAAAGAAGTGAAGTTGATTATGAAGCCTTAAGTATTCCGCCAGAATTTTGGGGCGGACATGGTTGGCATACTTACACTCTTAAAAAACCAGATGATAGTGTTTTTTTTCAGTTCACTCATAATGTTAACGGTAGACAAGCTTATATTTCCGGAACCCTGGAAGCAATTAGGTTTTTGAATTTAGTTAATAGTTTGCCTTTTGAATATTGCGGCGTTTATTCAATGAAAAATGTTTTAATGAATAAATTTTAAAAACAAAAAAGCGGTGTAGTAATTACAACCGCTTTTTTTATGGGGAAAAGAAATTTTTAAATGATTTGTTTCCTTGTTGATATTTTTTTTATTAAGTTTCTTCCAAAATTTATTCCTGGCCTTTCAATTAGTCTATAGGAAATCATGGAAATTATTATAACAAAAAATACTGCACCAAAAATGCCGAGTAGTCTAGTGAAAATATTTTGATTAAAAAATAGTAAATTAGAATTTATGACTAATTTAGCAAAAAGTCCTAGAACCATAAAATGGACTAAATATATCGAGTAGCTGATTTTTCCAACAAATCTTGTTAGTTTATTATTAAAAATATAAGTCAAAGGAAATTTGTAGCGCATTAAAAAAACAAGTAGGGCTAGAGGAATTGATGATAGCAATGCTCCAAAATGAGTTGGTTGAATGATTAAGATTAATCCTATTAAAATAATAAAAAAGATCCAGCCAATGGTTAATACATTAAAGTTGTAATGTTTATTGTCTTTAAACAAAAAATATAAAATAATTCCAAATGTAAAATAACAGTAATTACTTAATATGAAAAGTGATGACCATTCATATAATAAAGAATCACCAGGGTAAAAATATTGAATAAAATATTTAAAAATAAAAGATATAAAAACAGAAAATAAAGCTAGTTTAATGGCTGTCTTTTTATTTTTAATATAATTAAATAATAACGGCAAGGAAAGATAGAAAAAAACTTCGCAGAAAACTGACCATTCGACACCCACAACACTATTTATCCAGTATTTATTGAAACCAAAAAGAAATAAGAAATGAGAAATTATATTACTTATAGTAATTCCTTGAGTCGGCAGTCGATAGTCTATCCCCCCCATTAATATCCACGAAAGAACCACGGCGATATAAAATAACGGAGCAATTCTAAAAAAACGACGTATAAAAAATTTAAGAGACGCTTTGCTTTCTGAAGTAAATCTTTGAGATGAACTTAAAAATAAAGTTAAAGCACTTAAAATGTAAAACAGTTGAACGCCGTAAGCACCAAAACTAAAACTTTTACCATTAAAAAGGTTTATTATTTGCAGTAGGTGAACAGATAAAACTAATAAGGCCGCCACTCCTCTTAATCCGTCCAAATAGTTATAATGCTCTATAATAATTTCTGATTTATCACTGCTCATTTAGTCTTTATAGTAAATTTAGTTTAAACTTTATTTAAAATTAACATAAAATTATTAAAATGACAAAAAAAAGAGAACTAGCAAGTGCTAGTTCTCCGATAGTAGTCCCTAGGGGAATCGAACCCCTGTTACCAGAATGAGAATCTGGTGTCCTAACCGTTAGACGAAGGGACCATTTAACTATTCAAATTTTTGACCAATACTATCATGGTGGCCAGCTAAAAAGCTCTGAGAGTCAGTCGCCTTTTTGCCTTCAAGTTGTAAGTCTAATATAAGCAGGGCGTTTTGTCCACATTTAACTAAAAGCTCTTTATTTTCGCTAAATATTTGACCAGTTATTAAATCACTATTATTTTCAATTACCTGAGCTTTAATAATTTTAACTAATTTACCTTTTAGATAAGTAAAAGTTCCTGGCCAAGGAGTAAAGGCCCTAATTTTTCGTTCAATACTTTCGGCTGAGTCTGACCAATTAATTTGGCCATCTTTCTTATCAATTATTTTAACATAAGAAGTTAAGGCTTCGTTTTGTTTTTGGCCTTTAATTTTACCTTCAGCTAAATCAGTTAAAGTATCGCCTAGGATAGACGCCCCTAATATAGTTAATTTATCGTGAACAATTTCTAAAGTTTCACTTCCATCTAAGTCAATTTTTTCTTGGCGTAAAATATCACCAGTATCTAGTCCTTTATCCATTAACATAACAGTTACTCCAGTCGTTTTGTCACCGTTTAAAATCGGGGCCTGCAAACAAGCGGCGCCACGATATTTAGGTAATAGGGAAGCATGAACATTAACACAAGCTATTTTAGGAATACTTAAAATTTCTTCTGATAAGATTTGTCCATAGGCAATAACTACAATAAAATCTGGTTCTAATTTTTTTAACTCATCAGCAATATTTTTTAAACGATTAGGTTGAAGTACTGGCAAATTAAATTCTAAAGCCGCTTGTTTAATTGGGGTAGGGAGTAATTCTTGTTTGCGTCCCACTGGCTTATCTTTTTGGGTTACAACAGATATTATTTCAAAACGATTGTCATTATATAAAGACTTGAGTCCGGGTACGGCAAAATCAGGGGTACCCATAAATATTATTTTGTATGTTGGCTGGCTCATGCTATCATTATATTAATTAATTTTATTTAAATCCATGTTTACATCTCTTATTAGTTGGATATTAGTGGTTACTAAAGGCTTTGGTTATGCCGGTATTACGGTTTTAATGGCAATTGAAAGCTCTTTTATCCCCTTACCATCAGAACTTGTTATTCCGCCAGCAGCTTGGCTAGCCAGTGAAGGGCAGTTAAATATATTTTTGGTTGTTTTTTTCGGTACACTAGGCAGCGTAATTGGCGCTTCTGTTAACTACACCTTATCAATGTGGTTGGGTCGTTTAGTAATCTATAAATTAGCTGATCATAAAATAGCTCATTTTTTACATATTAACAAAGAAAAAGTTCTTAAAGCGGAAAATTTTTTCTTAAAAGATGCGAACTATTCAACTTTTATTGGTCGTTTAATTCCTGTGGTGCGTCATCTGATTTCAATTCCGGCCGGCTTCTCTAAAATGCCTTATGGTAAATTTGTTTTGTTTACGACTCTAGGCTCTTTTGTGTGGGTCTCGATTTTAGCGGCTTTAGGCTATTTTGCTGGAGCTAACAGGGAGTTATTAAATACTTATTTTTCTGAACTAAAATGGGCCCTAATTTTTATCGGTTTAGTTTGGATTTATTTTACCTTTATTAGAAAACGTAAATAATAATCTTAAAAAATCGGGACTTTAATCCTGATTTTTTATTTTACCAATCGGTCAATAAATAAGATGCCATCTAAATGATCAACTTCGTGTTGAATGATTCTGGCCAGTAATTTTTCGGCTTGAATTTTTTTCTTTTCACCAGTTTTATCATAATAAGTACAAGTAACTTTTTTATGTCTTATCACTGGTCCGTAAATTATTTTTCCTTTATCATCAAGCACTGACAAACAACCTTCTTCATCAATTTCTTGCCCCCAAGATTTTTTAGTAATTTTGGGATTAATCATGAAAATAATCTGATTAGTTTTTTCATCATTAATAACAATTAAGCGAATATTCAAGCCAATTTGTGGGGCCGCCAGGCCTGCGCCATCAAGTTCTTTCATGGTATGTTGCATATCGGCTAGCAATTGCTTCATTTCGGGTTTCTTAAGATCACTTAGAGGTATCTCTACTGATGGTTCTCTTAAAGAGGGGCTAGGATATTTAATTATATCGAGTATTTTTGGCATATGATTTTGGTTTATATTCGGTGCCGGCGGGAATCTCAATAATTTTGAAAAAATATTTCCATTTGTCGCCGCTCTTACATAATTCTTTGGTATCATTAATTGCTCGCTCAACTGTTTGAGCCGGTTTATCTTTGCAAATTTTAAAAACTGAAGAACGCTTAAAAGGGGGAATATCTAATTCTTTAATGACTCGTAAAGCTAAGTCTTGCCAAGAATAAGCCGGGGCCTTAACTATTGGTTTAGCTTGTTTAGCTTTAAAGATATCAGCGAGTGAGGCTGGCTCAGTTTTTTTCATAAACTATAATTTAAAATTCATAGTTAAATAACCAATTCCAAAATCAGTTTGATAAGCTAAGACTTCTGGTTCATAAGTCCGGTCACTTAATGTGCCAAGTAAGGTAACAATTGATTTAAGCCCGCATTCACTAGCATCAGTAATCAGTTTAGCGTCCATATTTAAAATGTTTTCTGTAGCGTCTTGGGGATTATTTAAGAATTCAATTAATTTGCTATCAAACTTGGCTCCTTTAGGCGAATAGCCAGTGGGTGAATTTTTTTTCAACTTATGTGACAGGTCGCCAGAAGCAATTACGGCAATTCGTTTGGCTGAGTTGTTTATAATTTGATTAATTCTGGTACCAAGATTTAAATGTTCAGCTAAACTAAGCTCGCTAGCATAATTTATACTAACGACTTTTACATCAGGCATGGCAGCAGTTAGTAGATATAAAGGAATTGATGAACCGTAATCTAATTTAGGGTTACTAATTAATTGGATTTCGGTGCCGTCACTTTGTTTTAATTCATCAATAAAATTTAAGTCACTGTAAAATTTTCGAGTGTTACCTAAAAAACCAAAACTACTTAAATCAATTTGTAATTCAGGACCTAGGTTAATTGTAAAATAATTAGCCTGAACTTGCCCGTGCGGTGAAATAATTATAATTGTTTCAATGTCATTGCCTTGTAATTCGTTAGCCAATTCTTTGTAAGAGTCGACTGTCTTTTGGAGAATCTGTTGATTTAATTTTCCGATTTCCGGAATTAAAATTGGTGAATGCGAAACAATGGCAGCGTTGAGTAAAGGCATATTAGTTAGTAGCGGGAGCTTGAATAATTATGGAGTCGCCAACTGGGTATTGAGCCAGTAGTTGAGGTGACACAGTGATGATGTTAGAAAATTTATAACCAAGACTTAGAAAAACATCGCCACTGGAGAAAGGTCTTTTTTGTCCTTGAGAAATAAGGTAAACAGCCGCCGAACTATTAGACATTAATAATTCACCATCACCAAGTAATACGGGACTGCCTTTAATATATTTATTAAGTTCAAGAGTTGTGCCTTTAGTTATTTTTTTACCTTTAAATTTGGTGCTAAGTAAAACCTTATCGGTGATTGGGTATTTGTAACCACTTTCAACATAGAAGACACCACCTGATTTTGGATCTTGAATTAATTTTCCAGTTGGATAAGTCGAAGTAGCAGTGATCTCTGATCCGGTAGTATAAGAACTTAACTCGGCATCAGTAGCGGTAATAATTTCATCGGTGCTAAAGCCAATTTTTTTGAAGATATCTTTTGATGAAATTGGTCTCTTTTCGTTATTAACTAATAAATAAATACCACCGCTAGGAATTTGAACTAAGGAATAATTAGGGAATTTAATTGGGTCACCTTTTGGGTAAGACACTAAAGCTGAGCTATCAACCATAACGATTTTTTTCGGATCAAAACGAGAGATTAAAGCACTGTAACTAGAGAAGGGTCGTTTTTGTCCGCCTTGTAATAACCAGACGCCAGCCTCACCGTTTACTTGAAGTAAAGTACCGTCAGGATAATTCATAGCACCGACTGGGAAATATTTTTTATATAAGACGAAAAAATTGTAGTTACCATTGTAAACATGAGGGGTGTAATTGTATAAAGCAGCGGTGGCTTTATTTTCAGGAATAACCGTGGTACTAGTATCGCTACAATAAGCGTTGTAGGGATTAGAAAAAACATAAGTTTGACCTATTTTATAAGGGTAACGTTCATGTTCGTTCATGTAGGCTAAAAATTGTAGCGCCGCACTGTTTATTTGTTTACCTAGCCCTTTGTAATAAGGATTGCAGGCATTACCGTCAGGACAACCGTAGCCAGTTGCCCAATCTAATCTAGCTTGAATTGGCGCCGTGGCTTCAACTAAACTAGATTCTTTTTGTAATAAAACTAATAAAAATTTAGGATTAATAGTAGTAATATGAGGACACATCGCCGCTCGAGTGGCCTCGGTAGGGTTATCACCTAGATCAATATTAGAACAGTCATAATTATTATTGGCCGCATCATAAATTATTTCGGCCACACTTTTTAGAGTGCCGTAAGCACTTAAAGTTGTGTAAGTGGCTAAATAACTATTTTTACTAACTAGAAACTGTTGAATATCAGAAACCGACATGCTTCTAGAATTTAACATTTCACTATCATCAATAATGTGGTTAGGGTTAAAAGCGGGATCTAAAGTTTGGGCAGAAACTGGCAAAACTGATGCTAGAAAGACCAAGAGCATCAAGATACTATAATAACGATTTGACATATGTTAAATATTTTATTTATTACAAAAATGACTACTTTATTATAGTATAAATAGACCTTCTTGGCTACCGAGTTTAAAAAAGGACCCTGAGGGCCCTTTTTTAAATTTAGATTACACTAATAGCCAATTCCTCGGCAGTCCCAACTTCGATTTTTACTTTATCGCCTTCTTTGATTTTACCTTCGATAATCTCTAAAGCCAGTTCATCAAGCAGCATGGTTTGAATAACTCGTTTAAGGGGCCTAGCTCCATAAGTGGGGTCATAACCTTTTTCGGCTAACATTTTTTTAACTTTGGCACTAATTTTAAGAGTAATGTTTTTATTATGTAATCGGCTTTCTACTTTAGCCAGTTCTAGATCAACAATACTTTCTAGAGCTTCTTTAGACAAACTCTTAAATAAGACAATTTCATCAATTCGATTTAAGAATTCTAATTTGAAATAATCACGTAAAATTTTATCAATCTTTTCTTTCATTTCATCTTGGCGCCAATTCTTTTTATTATCTTGTTCGCCGGTATTGAAACCGATAGTATATTGTTTGATAATTTCATTACCTAAATTAGAAGTCATGATAATTATAGTATTCTTGAAATTAATTGTTCGTCCTTTAGCATCAGTTAATCGTCCATCATCTAAAATTTGAAGGAGCATATTAAAAGTATCAGGATGTGCTTTTTCAATTTCATCAAACAAGACTACGGAGTAAGGGTGACGACGAACTCGGTCAGTTAATTGTCCACCTTCATCGTGTCCAACATAGCCGGGAGGGGAACCGATTAATTTAGCTACGGAATGTTTTTCCATATACTCACTCATATCAATTCTAATTAGTGAGTTTTCGTCATCAAAAATAAAGCGAGCCATAGCTTTAGCCAGTTCGGTTTTACCGACACCGGTTGGTCCGACAAATAAGAAGGAGCCAATTGGTCGTTTTTCTTCATTAATACCCGCCCTAGAACGACGAATCGCGTTAGAAACGGCCTTAATTGCTTCGTCTTGACCAATTACTTCTTTAGTTAAAACGGATTCAGCTTCGCCTAACTTTTTTGCTTCACTGTCTAACATTTTTTGAGCAGGGATACCAGTCCAGCGAGCAACAACTTTCGCCACATCTTCTTCATCAACCTCTTCTTTTAAAATTCGTTGTCCCTTCTTTTGAATTTTAACTAACTCATCTTGGAATTTTTTAATATTATTTTCGAGTTCTGGAATTAAGCCGTATTTAATTTTAGCAACTTCAGTTAAGTCACTGCCTTGGCGTTGAATAATTTCTCCTTTAATTTTAAGTTCTTCAATTTCTTTCTTAGAATTTCTAATTTCCGAAATAATATTTTTTTCATTATTCCAATGTAATTCTAATTGAGAAGCTTGTTCTTTTAGCTGAGCTAGTTCTTGATTAATACTGCGCAGTTTAGTTGATTTTTTATCAGTTGTTAAAATAGCAGCTTTATTAATTTCTAATTGTTTAATTTTTCTTTTTAATTGATCTAATTCTTCAGGCATAGAATCAATTTCCATGCGTAATGCCGAAGTGGCTTCATCAATTAAATCAACCGCTTTATCTGGTAAAAAACGATCACTAATATAGCGATCAGATAATTTAGCGGCGGCGATTAAAGCATTATCCGTAATTCGAACACCGTGATGAACTTCATATTTTTCTTTAAGACCACGAAGCATACTAATTGTATCTTCAATACTTGGTTCATTAACCATGATTGGTTGGAAACGACGTTCTAAGGCAGCATCTTTTTCAATATATTTTTGATATTCTTTAGTGGTAGTGGCGCCAATGGTTCTAAGTTCGCCGCGCGCTAAGGCCGGCTTTAACATATTAGAAGCATCCATTGAACCTTCACTAGCACCAGCCCCGATTAAGGTGTGAAGCTCATCAATAAATAGAATAATCCGGCCATTTTGTGATTTAACTTCACGAAGCACCGCCTTTAAACGGTCTTCAAATTCACCTCTAAATTTAGCACCCGCTACTAGGGCCCCTAAATCTAAAGTAACTACTTCTTTATTTTTTAAATTTTCAGGCACATCACCCGCAATAATTCGTTGAGCTAAACCTTCGACAATTGCCGTTTTACCGGTTCCTGGTTCGCCAATTAAAACTGGATTATTTTTTGTTCGTCTTAGTAAAATTTGCATGATCCGACGGATTTCGGTGTCGCGACCAACAACTGGGTCCAATTTTTCTTGACGAGCTAACTCGGTTAAGTTAGTTGTATATTTTTCTAAAACTTTAAATTTAGTTTCTGGATAAGGATCAGTAATATGAGAGTCGCCTCTTAAAGTATTTAAAACATTTTTAATCGCCTGGTAGTCAGCTTTAAATTTTAATAGGATAGTTTGGGCTGGGGAACTGACGCCAATTAAAGCGAGGAAGATATGTTCAGTTGAAATAAATTCGTCACCCATGCCATCGGCTTCTTTTTGGGCTCGCTCTAAAATCATCGCTGTTTCGTTGGTGCCGGACACCGCTTGAATCGGACCATTTTGAGGTTTGATTTTTTCTTTGGGTAATTTATTAATTTCGCCAACTACATAATCTTCAATTAAATCAGGATCAATTTTAATCTTTTCAAGCAATGGTTTGATTAAACCTTCATTTTGTTGAAGTAACGACAAAAGAATATGAATTGCTTCAATATTGGTTTGGCCATTTTGGGCGGCTATGATTTGAGCATTAATGATTGCCTCTTGAGATTTATCAGTAAATTTATTAAACATATGTGTATTTTTAGTGTTTTAATTAGCAGTCTAACATTCTGAGTGCTAATTTAATAATACTATAGCATTTATCTAGTGTCAACCCTTATAAATATTTTTTTAAACGAATTATTTGTGTTATAATTAAACCAAGTTATAAATAAAATATGGAACACAATTCATTTACTTATTTTGGCAAAATCCTAGCACGGGTCATCTGGGATTTTTTGTATTTTCCGATTTGGTGGTATAGCGCTGGTTTAGTTAAAACCTTGCGGGGAGTCGGTCATTTTTACCATCACCAAGAAGTGTCTTTAAATTTCTTGGTTTGGCTGAAAAATATTTTTGTCCCAATGTATGGTCAACATGATTTGGCCGGACGTTTGATTTCTTTTTTTA
>Ga0302215_10000618_pt1 | contig 25845 bp, 15 predicted proteins | sample II_Fen_N3_1_FD_194580 | JGI IMG/M metagenome (GOLD analysis project Ga0302215, IMG submission 194580) | Peat permafrost microbial communities from Stordalen Mire near Abisko, Sweden - II_Fen_N3_1 | ecosystem: Environmental > Terrestrial > Soil > Wetlands > Permafrost | place: Sweden: Abisko... | reverse complement strand
GTTCTTTAACAATCTTGATTTCGTTGTCAGTCGGTGTTTCGTGGAAGTCAATATGGAACGCCGTGTTGTTTTCTGTGTTTTTCTGCGTTGAAAATTCAGCTAGGATGTCTAACGCTGCGTTGACTTCACTATCAGCATCCATTTGCTCATACTGATTGTATCGTTCAATACGATTTGGGTGCCCGATATAGACATCTGGCAGGTGACTTTGATAATTTTTGAAGCCAAAGGATGCGGAGGCTACTGATGTAGTGTCGCGCCCGCCGTGAATAGGGCTAACGTTTCCGCCTAAGTTTGCTGCCTTAAAGTGCTTTTTCCATCCGGCCATTTGTTGTTCCTTGTGTGTTATTTATCCAATTAGGACATATGCTTACTTAAAATGTCTAGAGCACGGATTTGATCGCCTGCTAATGACACTAATTGCTGTTGCGCTGCTAATGTTTGTTCTGATGTCTTAACTGATTCAGATATGATTTCGCTGATTTTCTTTAGCTCTGTTAAGGTGCTTGAATCTGAACTGTTTGTTGAAGTAGGGTTCATTACTGCCGATGCAGCCGCAGTTTCGGCTGGCATTATAGACAGTTTTTGCATAATGTTTGAAATCATGCTAGTGCTTGATGCACTACTAGACATATTAGTCACTGTTGACGATGACGGCAAACTAGTTTTGTCCATTGTCTTCATCAAGTCGGCGTACCCCTGTGACGCCATATCGAGTGATCCACCTACCATCGGCACAATCAGTTCAGTGCCGTGAAGTTTTTCTAGGTGACCATCTGGTGAGCCAGAGGATATGCCACCGTTAGCGTAACCTAATGCAGATATACCACCGCCTACAGTAGCGGTGGTTAACCCACCGCTAACCATACTTCCGCCGTATGCCATCATCGGAACTCCAGCTGCTGCACCGATGCCCGTTGCAGTAGCTAATCCACCTAACACAAATAGACCTGCACCAACTGCTGCTAACCCGAGGCCTACCTTAGAAACATCTTTACCTAAATCGTCAGTGACTTTTTTATCAGCACTTTTATCTTTACTACCTAACCCTAAGTCTTCTAATTGCTTTTTAACTCCTTCTAGAATTTCAGCAGCAACCTTTGCATACGCCTTAATCGCTGGAGTCAACGTTGTTTGTAAATCAACCGCTAACCCTTGAGCCGCAATCGCTGCAGAATGTACTCCAGCAGTTAAATCGTCTGTAGTAGTTTTTTGACCTGCTACACCTTTTTCAGCATTAGCTTGTGCTTCCTTAGTCCAAGCAATACGGTACTGCAATTCTTTCCCCATAGACTCTGCTAGTCCACCAACTAGTCCTCCTAATCCTGCAGCGCCTGCGGTTGCGATAGAAGTGTTAGCTAGCATATCTTTCTGCACTTGCTCACCGTTCTTAGCCTGATTGGCTCGTTCTGTGTGCTCGTCCATTATTCCGTTATTGTAATCGCTAAGCGATTGCAACGTCATATCTCGCATTCCTGCGCTAGCCGAGTTAAATACTGCACCTTCTCGGTTAATAACACTACCAAAATTTACCATGTCCATAAAATTCTTACGTTGAATGTCAGACATGTTTTCCATTGCTCTACCAATAGCAGCTTGCTGTTCTGGAGACTTTTGTGCTAGCTTTTGTTGAAACGCTAACTGGTTCATCTGCTGCTTAACTGCTTCTGATTTTTTCTTAGCATCTTCTCCTGTAATTGCTGTTATTACTCGAAGATTTTCTGCGTATTTTTGCGTCTGTTCAGCAATAACAGCATTGCTCGATCCTAGCGGTCCAACTGTTGATCCTTTCATACGCTGCATAGTCTCTGCTACTAGACCTGCTTGCTCCTCAAAGCTATACCCTAAATTTAACAGTTGATCTCGCATCGGATTACCACCAGCTTTTAAGGCAGCTCCCATTTTTTTAGCGCCGTCTGATACCCCTAATCCAGCAGCAGCTATCGTCGACGAATGAGATTTTAACACCCCAGAAAATTGTTCTACTGTTAATCCTGCATCCCCTGATGCATTACGCATCCCGGTCATGCCGTCAGTAAATAATGCTCCCGCTGACGAAGCATCATTGAAGCTCTTAATCGTTTTCTCTACTTCTTTTTGCAGGACATTAACCCCAAACTTTGCTAACTTAGACAGGCTGTCAGAAAAACCACTAATCAACATACCTGCACCAGCAACAGCTAGGCCTAAATATTTTACCTTACCGCCTGCGGTAGTCATGGCTCCACCAACAGTCCCTATTGCATCACCTGCCATCTTACCAGCACTGCCAGCAGCATCAATGCTAGCTGTCATAATACCCGACGACAATTCCATCCCAGAGGCATTATTTTGTATGCCCGACACAAATTTACCAGCAGTTGCACCTACTGCATTCAACCCAGCAAATGCAAGCTTAACTGACCCCGAGACTGTCATCAACCCTTTGATAGATTTTGTTAGCTCGTCGTATTTTTTTAATGCATCCGCGTCTTTTTTGCCCTTTTCAATTTGTTTCTTTAACGCTTTGTTCGACTGATCGTTAAGGTCGCCCATCACATCGCCAAGATCTTCGACTTCACGCTCTAACTTGCCTAGTTCTTGGCGGTACTTATCAGCAGATATTTTGCCTTCCTTAAATGCTTTATTCAGAGCAATCAAATTGAGTTGTTGTTGACCTTGAAGTTTGCTAGCTAGAGCAAATTCGTCAGAATTGTCCTTGATGTTTTCTGTGAGATGCTTGTGAGCTGCTTCTGCGTTTTTAATAACTGCTTCAAGCTGAGTGAAACGTTTAGTCACACCTTCAGGAGAAGGACCGTCTCGTGGTGGATAACTACCCCCAGACAGGCCGGTGCCACCACGCATCATTTCGAGCATCTCAGATAGTAGTTCGTCAGTTGTAGCCATTTTCTTTTACCCTTGTGAAATTCCACCATAAATACACATATATTTATGAGGATTTAAAAATGGAGCAACAATCACAAAATCCACTTGCTGGTTTCTTTAGACAGCCGATCATTCACTTCACTTTGCCAAGCAAAGGTCAATTTTGGCTTGACGGTGCGTTAAGCCTGCCAGTGACTGGCGAATTGCCAGTGCTTTCGATGACGACAAAAGACGAAATCACTATTCGTACCCCTGATGCGTTGTTAAACGGTGCTGGCATAGTGTCTATCGTGCAAAGCTGTTGTCCAAATATAACAGATGCATGGAATATGCCTAGCATTGACGTAGATGCTTTGCTGATTGCAATACGTGTTGCTAGCTATGGTAGCAATATGGACATCGAATCGACATGCCCTCACTGTAAAGCTAAGAATGAATACACTATCAATTTGAATCAAGTGTTAGGCAATATTACATCACCTGATTACACCAATACGGTTCAGATGAACGGGCTAACAATTGCTATGAAGCCACAGCCATATTTTAGCGTCAACAAAACCAATATGGCAAACTTTGAAGAGCAGCGAATTCTAGACACTATACGAGACGATAGTCTTAGTGACGAAGAAAAGTCTGCTCGATATCAAACACATTTGCAAAAGCTTGTTGATTTGAATCTAATGGTTATGGTAGATAGCACTAATTACATTCAAACCCCAGATGGGAACAAAGTATCTAACCCAGTGTTTATTGCTGAATTCTATAAGAGTGCTGATCGTGCTATTCCTAAAGCTGTTCGGACATGGCTTGAAGAGGCAGCTAAAGTAGCAGCAATTAAGCCAGTCAGCATTGATTGTGATGATTGTCATGAAAAATTCGATTTGTCAGTTGTATTCGACTACGCTAATTTTTTCGCTTAAGGCTTTTGTCGATGGATGCTGATCGGATCGAAAAATATATCAATCAGCTAGAGAAAGAGGCAAAAGCCTTAAAGGAAGAAGCGTTAAAATTTAGCTGGTACATGCGTGGCGGATTGTCGTACGATTCAGCAATGCTGTTATCATCACATGAACGAGAATTTGTTGCCTCAATTATCAAAGAGAACATCGAAACAACCAAGAAGACCGGACTCAACTTTTTCTAATCAGCTCACCCAAAAAGAAAGACTGTGCAAACAGTCTTTTCTTTTGTCTTGAATTCCTACACTAAAATTGTTGAGTCAATCCATCGGATGAAGAGATTGATACTACGAGTTGGTCCTATCATAACGAACCAGGTCTTTGCTTTCCTATCCCATCTGGCACCCAGCTTCTTAACATCCTCACGTTCTTCATAACGGACGCGAAGCTTCACTCGAATAGGCACTGTTGCAGTGCGTTGAGTTTTGCCATAATCTGAAGGTTGAACTATGATCGTCATACAGTATTTACCACAGCAGACAATCAGCCAAAGAAATTCCTTTGTACTTCAAAGGGTTTCTATTTTATTTGCTATCCTGTTGTAAAAACGCTTCGCGTTTTTAGCTCTGCGCGATAAATCGCTTGAGCCTTTTCATTTCATATACGCTGTAAACTGTAATGAACTTGAAGAGAATACATACACTTGATTTGAATAAAGCTATTATTTACTAATGCGTCTTTCCCAGCAGCAGCAGAGCTGCTGCGTAGCACTTATTTTGCCAGAAGCCATAACTCGGTAATGTAGGTAGGCCAGAAAAAAAATCTGGACTACCTTATACGTGTAATTTTTGCCGTCGCTGTTTACTCTAACTTCTGAAATTTTCGATGTAGGGATTGTCTATGTCTCCATCACTGATTGCCGACTCAGTATCCAGGCGTGTTCGTCGTTGTGTTAGGACTCGTTAGTTAGCACTTGTCCTCGACTCGGCGGGATTACGTTATATGAACCGCCGACCACTTTTAAAACCTATATTCTAATGCTAAAACATCGCTCCGGTGCCCTTGGACCTCGGGGTTGATATTTTTTAAGGACTGCTCATCGCAGTGCATTAGATCGTGTTGAGCACACTTACACCAGCGGCCCACATTCATGTAGAGGGGCTTGGCACCACAGATATGATAGACTCTGGGCAAATCTATAACTCAACTAAGATGACGACTGATTGCTAGAGATGGTCTCGGGATAATACTTAGAGGGTGTGTGGCAGAGCCACACTTAGTCCATGATGAAGAAATATGAGTTTGGTGATGTAAGTAGGTCTTGAAGTTTGTAACCGTATACCGCCTTGTATTGCAGCACCAGTTGTAAGTCTAACACAGGTGCTGATACAAATACAAGCTCGTCAACGCCATTATACTTCATTATGAGCATCATAGCCTTTTTAGAGCTTTCTGCGTCTTGTGATGCTTGTTTGATCCAGTCATCCCATTGTGTGATCTTGCCTTTTACAATCGAGGCAAAGGATGGACCAGACTTATAGCTTTTGCATTCAACTGAAAATTTAAATTTTTCAGGACAAATGAGATCACCGAAGAACGCATGATCTAAATCGTGCGTCTCGGTTCTCTTTTTGTTTGTGCCGCCAAAGAAAGACCCAGAATCCGGGTTCCTTCGGAAGCCTTGTGCAATGCCAGTAACTGGTTCAAATCTTGCTGAAAACAAGTTTGCAACTTTGCGTTCGAAGCTCGAACCCTTCGCTTTACCGTTGACTGGCATTATTTCTTCTTAAAAGTGATTGAGCAAGGTGCGCTCATTTTTGCTGTACGATTGCGAACCTTCAATGATAGGTTATGCAGATTTTTACTGCGCCGCTCTAGAAAGTCAGCAACCTTGTCTAAGAACATAACCCCACCGCAAGAACTTTTTTCCTCGATCGAGTTAAGTTTAGAAGTAATCGCCAACATGGCTTTTCTTTGTGCCTCTTGCTCGGGAGATAGAGAGTTGTCAATAAACGCCGGTGCTACCGGTATTGTTACTTGACCTAATGTATTCTCAGTAGGCACAGTGCCGAGAATATCTATAATCTTGCTTGGTGAGGTAGTAGCCATGATTACTTAGCGGCTAAACCGTTCTTTTTTTCTTGGATCTCTGCGCGACGAACCTTCGTTAGCTTGCCTAAGTCGCCTAATGCTGCGCGAGCGCGGGCTGCTGAGGCTTTTACGCCTTTTTCTTCGAACTTAGCGTGTTCTGCAACATAGAGTTCAAATGCTGCGAGGATGGATTCATGAGTTGACATTGTATTTCCTTTTAAAATAGCATTGCTGCTTACTATTAGTTATGACTTATTTATGCAGTGCGAAATATTTCATAACCAAAATCATATTGCTTCGTCGTCACGGTACTCAGTGAATCCGCCCGACTTAACAACACGGAGGATGTTACCAACGCGACTAGTGAGTTCGTCCTTGTGCGATACGAGCCACACGCTCTTATGAGTGTCGCGTGTCATCTTTTTCAGGATGCCCATCGCACTTTCAACGCCACTAGCATCAAGCCCGTTGTCAATCAATTCATCGATGAACAGAAGGTTAACTGAGGAATACAGTGATTCCCAAACGTTGCGGAACGCCCACGACAGCGATAAGATCAATCGACCACGTTCGCCTCGACTAAGATTGTCAAAGTCTAGTTCACGCCCGAGCTCTTCGATACTAACCGTAAGGTCATTCTGGAATACTACTACGTGCGGTAAGCCGATCTTGCCTAGATAGTAAGATAAGCGAGCATTGAGATAGGTTAAGTTCTGATCGATGATACGTTTGCGTATGAAGCTATCTTTGTTTGTGAGCAGTTTGAACAGAAATTCTTGATGCTCTCGTAGCTTAGTAGCCTTGTTGATCTCGGTGTAGTCAATTTCAGTTAGCGCCTTAGTTTCCATTTCGACGATTTGGTCATCGTATGGATTCTCATCTGTTTTCTTTTGCTCTAGCTGAGCCCATTGATGCTCGACTGAGGTTTTGTGATTGTAAGCATCACCGATGTTCTTGTAGTAAGTGACGGGCTCTACCCCTAGTTCTCCTAGGAGCTCAATGCCTTGCTCGATCTGTCCGTTGTACGATAGAAGCTCGACAATACGCCCTTGTATCTCGACTAGCTGTTGCTCTTTTATAGCAAGATTTTCAGTTTGCTTCTCGTTGTGTAATGCTTGACCACAAGCATGGCATTGGTGATTTTTAAGAGCGGTGATTTCCGGCTCTAACTTAGCTACCGTCTTTCGTTCGCGTGCAATGTCTGCATTCCCACGAGATAAGGCTAACTCTAAGTCACTAATGTCTTTCTTCTTTTGAACGTATTCTGCTAACTGTTGATGCAACGATATTTCAGATTCGATGTCGATTGTCATTAGCTCGTTGATCGACGTTTGCAGCTTAGTGAGTTCTTCAGCGTGCTTATTGTTCCACATTGTTTGGCGTCGACGCAACGATACAATCTGTTCCTCGATCTTTTTGTTAGCTTCGAGCTCTGCTTTGATGCGGTATTCTTCGCTAGTGATGATATCTTTCGAGATCTTCGATTGCTCTTTGAGCTTCTCTGCTTTCTCACTGAGGACTGTGATGCCTAGCAACTGCTCGATGATAGGTCGTTGATCGTTTGCGCGTAGGCTGAGAAATGGTTCAGTGTAGGTGTTTAGCGCGACAATGTGTTTAAACATGTCATGACTCATGCCAACAATACGGTTGATCTCGTGTTGTGTTTCACGTGAATCGCCTTGTGCATCATTATCTTTGGCTGCGAAGGCAGCACCACCACAAAACAGAGCTAGGACGTTAGGACGACGACCACGCTCAATTCGATAATCGATGCCATCCTTCTCAAACTCGATAGTGACCAGCATTCCCTTGGCGTTAGTCTTGTTGATTAGGTTTTCTCGCTTGATGTTCGTTAGCGCCTGCCCGAAGATACCGTAGCTCAGAGCGTTGGCAATCGTTGTCTTCCCGGTACCGTTTCTGCTACCGTTATCGTCACCACCTAAGTCTAGGTTTTCTCCTAGAACCAGCGTTAGGTCTGACCGGTCAAAACTAATAGCTTGAGTTACATTGCCGACCGACATAAAATTCTTGGAGGTCAATGTCTTAATTTTGAAGGTCATGGGTTACAGGTTCCGATAGATATTGAGTAGCACTGCTGGATCATAGTGTTCGTTTGCGATGAGTGAAATTTGGTCTGACACAATCTGGTCAACAGACAAAAATTCTATCGACCCTGGTTGAACGTCGGCCCCTTCTAAGTCTCGTTTGTTTGGGAGTAACGTAATTTCTCGTAACTTGTAGGTTGTTGCAAACGTGTCTTTGATGAATGTTGCTTCTTCGTAGCTAATGTCAATGTCGAGATTAACACGAACGTGCATTTTTGGTTTCAGAATGATGTCAGCACTGTTTAGAACATGACTAAGATTGTAGACGCGATATTTGGGCTGATCTGGCCATGTGTGAAATTCGTGTGGCTTGCCCCACTCTAGAATCATACAACCACGTTCATCGTCACCAACGTCACTGTAGTTGTGCGGGAAACAATTGCCAATGTATGTGATATTCTTGCCTGCCATACGATCGCCAGTTTGTCTCTTGTGGAAGTGCCCACTGTAGACTGCGCCTACGCCCCCAAAATGTTCGTGCTGGATTTCGCCATTGTCTGGCATCTGTACCATAGCATTCATGTAAAAGTGTGGGAGCTCAAAGTGACCAAAGCAATAGTCTGCACGAATCTTCTCGATCTTTTTGTGATCGTCCTTCACTAGCCACGGCACAATTGATACATCACCCTCTTTGAAAAATTCATTGACGATGTGAACGTTAGGAATATGCTTTGCCCATGCTGCGCTTTGGATGTCCCTCTTGTCCCGAAAATACAGATCGTGATTGCCTGGGATGAAAAATACCTGGAATGCTTCTGACAGTAGCTCTAAAGCCTGCAAACTGTAATCTAACGTGACTAGATTGATGCTGGACCTGTTGTTATGCCAATCCCCGAGAAAGAAGCAGGTCTCACAACCTTGCTCCTTGCCGAGTTGAATCATCCATTTAATGAATGACAAGCAATCTTCATTATGAACTTGGCTATTTGACTTGAGACCAAGGTGCAAATCAGTCATTACGATTGCTTTTTTGAATAAGTTAGTAGTCATGCGTTAAGGTTGTTCCTTAAATGTCGGTTAGTTTTACTCTTACCTTGTAAGTATATAGCAAATCTAACAGGTGAAGCAACAGCAATGTCACCAAAAGAAATTGCTGTTGCTTATAGTGCAGTTATTCGTCTGCGCCATGCCCGTAATCACCAACACCAGAATTTTGACGACTGTAACTAGGTGTTAAATTATTCATTTCAAGAATGTCATCGCGAATGTTTTGGTTTTTCTTCTCGATGTTGAGAACCCTAGTAAACGAGTTGGTGATAGCTGCTGTGTAATACGCAAACGGGTTCGCTGACTTAGATTCGTCAAATTGTAACCCGATATGCGCCAGCTGTAGCAACGCCTGAGCCCGCATTTCATCATTGTACGTGTAACCGCGCCAATTGCTGCGTGTAGCGTACCGCTCGCACAATTTCATATACATTAGAGCTAGTTTATTGGTGATTTTGCCATGATCCCGGTTGAATTCACCAGTGATTAAGTCGCCTTTCCAGTGGCTTTTGCCTACTACTTCGAGGTCGCCATCTTCTCTGAGCTTGTAATGCAAAAATGGTGGAAAGTTGAGTTTGACATATTTGACGGCGGCTGTAGGCGGCGCAATGTCTGGAATTTCTTCGTCGTATTCGGTCATCACAATGTCTGCATCTTCGTCGATAACAATGGCTTTAGATTTCTTACCTTTGACTACCTTTGGAGCAGATGGCGGAGCCTCTGGAATATGACCCCAAGATGTGATACGGAAGACAAGATCAGTGACCTTGATATCTTCGTGACTGATGCCAACCTCGTCAGCCTTTAGTTTCTTTCCTTCAAGCAACGCTGCGTCTTGCGCTGCTACTGTGAGCCTCTTTGCCCTCGCGGCTTGCGCTGCTGGCGGGTTCACGACAGTTTTTTCATTACCAGCCGCATCAACGATCACCTCTGTAGTAGGTAAAAGTGAAGCAGGAATATCGTCTACGCTTGATAAGATGATGTCGTAGTCGGCGTATTCAGGTTTTGAAAAATAACAGTATGCGGTTTTGCTCTTGTGTATCTCCTTCAATATATCTTTGTTGTTGAGGTAATTTTGTGGTCTCACTGGTGGGTCCTTTTAAAAGCGATTTGCATTGGTTGACATCAATGCAAATAGATAGTATTATTATAGCAGTCGACTTTAGTAATAGCAATGAAATTTATAGTTTTTGGATAAATTTCTAAAGATTTCTGACGGCTGAATGATCCTGATAGAATATCTCCGATAAAGTGCAGGTATTATTTTAATGATAAATACTTTACTAAGTAGGAGTAAGGTATGGGAGTAGTCGATAATTATACTGCTGAGACAGGTAAGGCTGGGGGTAATGGCGCGGCCACACCGATAGTAAAGATCGGCGCGGTAATCTCTAACGTAGCAACGTCGGTAACTAAAGCAGTCAGCAGTTTAATAAATCCGAGTCAAGCTAGATTGCAGTTGGCTGGGTTAGCATCCGGGGCTGACATAGCAAAAAATACGGGATCACCTCCAACAGCTTGGTTGAACTCCGCCGGCGAAACCCAAAGCTCTGGTGTATCCGGCGACGATTGGCGTTTGCGTCTGTCAGTTGCCCCAAAATCACCTTTACTCTATAACATCAATACCAGTCAGTTATTACACCCGTTACGAAATACTGACGGAGTTATATTCCCCATCACGCCTAATCTGCAAATTACACACAACGCAAAATATTCTTCGGCCTCACTAACCCACAGTAACTACGGAATGTTCTTTTATGAAGGCAGTGAAGTATCAGCTCTTACTATCGCTGGAGAATTCCCGGTGCAAAATATCGAAGAAGGACAATATCTACTCGCTGCGATTTATTTCTTCAGAGCTGCAACAAAGATGTTTTGGGGTGGTGTCGGCGAAAGCACTGGCACGCTAGGTGCGGCAGGTGAGACTGACATATTTGCTGGTGCTCCTCCACCAATGCTATTCTTGAACGGTTACGGCGCACATTACTTCCCAAACGTGCCGTGTGTGGTTACGTCGTTTATGCATACGATGCCTGAAGGGGTTGACTATATCAACGTGCCAGCATTTGGAGGCAATGGTGAATCTACGCGTCTTCCAACACAGAGTACGCTGCAAGTAAATGTTCAGCCGATGATGAGTCGAGTTAAAGCGGCCACCTTCAACCTTGAAGAATTTGCTGCTGGCAGAATGATAACAAAAGGATTTATGTAATGGCGCTTGTAAAATATTCAAAATCTAGTCCGTATGCCACTACTGGCACTTATGGCGGATTCTTAGACATGCGAGTTGATCGTCCTATCTCAAAGCTTGCTACTGACACGCGATACCAGATCGACAGAGTGTACCATCACCGTCCTGATATGCTAGCCTACGACTTATATCAAGACCCGGCGCTGTGGTGGGTGTTTGCTGAACGCAACCCAAACACGCTGAAAGACCCGCTCTTCGATTTTGCTACAGGCGTCATCATCTATCTACCGACTAAAGAGACCCTCATTAAAGATTTAGGACTGTAATATGGCTCAATGGGCAGAATATAAGGATACTACAAATCCCACTAACGAGATGGAGTACACCGGCAATGCTGAACATGATAAAAATGTTGAATATTATGTTCGAACGGGGCAAGCCAAGTTAAAAGATCCGAACCAGGTTCGACCACCGCCTAATACTCCAGCACCAGATACTCGCCCTACAGTACCTGAGCCAACGCCACAACCAAAAGTAGCTGAAGAAACATCCTCAACGCTGCCACCACCTGATGAATCTACTTCAACCCCTACATCTACTCCTATGACGTCAGCAGAAGCAGACCGAGTAGAGGCAGCAAAAGATGCAGGTTCTGAATATGTACCTAGTACAAACACTACATCACTATCTGGTGTTGAAGATGCGTCAAAAGCTAAGCCTGGAGCAAAGGTAGAAACGATTAACGAAGCCTCTACCATTCCAGAATACACAGTTACACCAAACCAGTTGCACGAATACGCTTCATATACTTACAGTCTAAGTCTACATGCCCTAACTCCTGATGATTATTCGGCGATTATAGAAAATCCGAGAATAGACTACATTCCAAAGGCGGTATTGATTGCGAGTGCTGGCCGGTATCCAAAAGAACGGCATAAAGAATTTGCTGGAGTGGATTTCTTCTTTGATAATCTAGTCATCGAGACAGTGATCGGTATGACTGCTCAGACAAGAAACACTAACGCGATATCATGCTCGTTCACAATCATTGAACCGTATGGCGTCACACTACTGAATAGAATCATGAACGTGAGCACCGACATCGGAGGTCAGAATTTCCGCGAAATGCCTTACCTACTCCAGATCGATTTCTTTGGCTATAAGGATGACGGCGTCCCTACTAAGATCCCAGGGATATCGAAGATGATCCCGATTCGCTTCGGTGAGTTCAAAATTAAGCTGTCGACGAAAGGCGCTGAATACGCCATCACTGCCTTCCCGTTCAATCACATAGCGTTTGCTGAAACTATTGCATCAACTCCAACAAAATTAGAGGTAGTGGCTCCTACTGTGGGGGACTTCTTCTTATCAAAGACTGGCGTCTCAGAGGAGATGAAGAAAGCCGATACACAACGAGTAAAAGATAATGTGAACAACGCGGCTAGAAAAGATATTGTTGATAGAGAAGTAGCTATGGCAGAGAAAGCAAGAACAGCTCAACAAAAAGCTGACGGCACTCGAGGTCCTCCAGCTAAGTCCCAGGTGCAAATTGAGTTAGAGAACGAACAAAAAGTATTATCAACTTCAGTGAGTAACGCATTAGTTCGAGTACATAGTTATACTGGGGCGGTTAATGCTTGGTGGGAAGCTCTTAGGGATGAAAACAAAATTGAATATCCGAACGTTATTGAGTTTGAGATAGATCCGGAGATAGCCAAAGCTTCATTCCCGGGTGAGAATGTATTACCTCCAGCAGATATGCCAATGCAGCAAACTAAAACTGACGCAGATAAAACTGCTACTGATGTTTTGCTAGCGAAGAATTTTACCTATGTGTCACAAGTGAACACTTCGTCTATAGATGGTATTACAGCAGCGTCTAGCAACGATATACAAAACAGACCAGAAGGGCAAGCTCGTACTGCCCCAGCGTTAGCAAATACTGCAAACACTAAAACAACCGCAGCAACAACGCCGGTGATATATGCACGCCCACAAGATGACCCAAACTTTGATGCTAGCGCCTACGGTACCGACCCAGTAGGATATACTGCTAAGTGGAAAGAGGAAAATGCAGTGAAGCAGGCAGCAATAGATCAGGCTGCAGGTGATGCAGCCTATGCAAAAGCTACTGAGTCACAAAGAGTCGCAGCCGCCACAGACATTGTTAAAGGTAAAGAAAAGACTCAGAACGGATGGTACACAAAATGTTATGAGGGAGATGCCAGAACTCGAATCATGTCGATTAATCAAGGCACCTCGATTGTAGAGGTCGTTGGTCTTGCGCTAAGATCTAGTTCATTCATCACGGGTCAGATCCAAGATCCACTAACTAGTTCTGCTACCCCAGACGAGTTAGCAAAATTAGCCAAGACTGCGCTCAAGTGGTTTAAAATAACGCCGAGGGTTAAGTTGAAGCAGTTTGACCACACGCAAAACTCATTCGCAAAAGTGATCACCTACAAGATTGAAATCTTTACTGTTTACAATACAAAAAATAGGCTTGCTCCACAAGGAGAGCCAAAGGGGTACGTTAAAGATTATCAATATATGTACACCGGACAAAATAATGACATTGTAAATTTAGATATCAATTTTGATTCGTTGTATTATGTAGCCCAAACTACTGCGGCAGTGAATAGGGAATCAACCTCTGGTGCCCAAGATACTAAAGATGATGCAGACATCAAAGCACAAGAAAGCTCTATTAAAGCAGCAGAGCAAAAGGCTCTGCGCGATTCAAAAGCGAACTACGGATATCAGCCAACGTTTTCGAACGTGAATTCTACAGTCGGCCTAGCTAGCTTAACCAGTAAGGATGACCAAGCGAAACAGTTACACCAACAGCTTCTAACCTCACCTAGCGGAGACATGCTATCTATAAAACTAAAGATCGTCGGTGATCCAGATTTTATTAAGCAGGATGACTGTTTTTATTCTACGCCAACATTAACTGCAATGAAGGAAGCTAACTACAAGCTACCAAATGGCAGCATAGTTATGGATTTAGGTGAGATTTTTGTTAACCTCACCTTCAAGACTCCTGGAGATTATAGTGAAGAGGGTATTGCGTATCCCGGATACGCTAATTACAACTCAAGTATCTTCTCTGGGCGATACAAGGTGTTAACGGTTAAAAATACTTTTTCGGGAGGTAAGTTTGAGCAAGAGCTCGATTTAGTCTATTATCCAAATCAACCTACACAAGGTCTGAATGCGCCAGTGAAGGCTACTGATTCGAAAGAGCGGTCCACCGGAGATTACCGTCCGGGAGATACTCGCACAGCTAGCGATGATACTTCGTCGCCACTACTAGCCGATTCAGCAAAGACTGATGGCACTAAGATGCTCAACGATTTCCGTAGCCCAGAAGAATCGCCGTCGCCTAGACCACCAGAAATAGAATGGGGCGATGGAGAACCTGACCTCACAGAGAGAATCACAGCAGTTAGAAAATTAGCCACTACTTATCCTACCTTGCATATTGGAGAAGATTCGATCCAACGTCAAATGTCTGCGACGCAGGTCGGGCTTACCCCGACGTTAGACAACCTACTAGGAAAGGTCCCGTCTACTATTCCAACGATGCCGATGTTGAAAGATGCCAGCTCGCAACTCACCTCCAGTCTGGCCTCTGCTCAATCAGCCGCCTCTACGGCGCTTGGTAATGTCCAAGCAACCCTGAAGGTACCAACACCCCCAGCGTCTGGCACCGGTGGACAATTCTGACCCCTACCCTAATCTAGATAAGTATACTCATGAGCTCAGATAAAATCCTAGGATCTAAAGCGTCGAAAATGTTCGACCAGAACAATACGATGGGTGCCCTGCCAGTTACGCAGACATACATCGGCATCGTTAAGCACAACACTGATCCAACACGAGCAGGTAGATTAAAGGTGTGGATCCCAGAATTCACTGGTCGTCAAGAGGATGAAGCAGGGTGGATCACAGTTCGTTACGCTAGTCCGTTTATGGGTGCAGTCCGAGGCATGGACCCTACTAAACGAACCAAGGAAAATGACTATACCCATGTAAACCATACCTACGGCATGTGGTTTGTCCCGCCCGACCTCGGCAATTACGTTTTAGTCACGTTTATTGCTGGTGACATTACTAAGGGATACTGGTTCGCCTGCATTATGCCTGAACTCAGTCAGTATGCGATCCCTGGTCAAGCTGGCGGCGTAGGCTCACAAGGAGCCGCCCCTTTTGTAGATCCTGCATTAGCTGAAGTGCTAACTAACCCGCCATATCCGTGCGTAGAATTCAACGACGAGAATGATGATCTAAAGAAACATTGGAACGACTTCTTGTTAATTAGCAAACCAATCCACGAAGAGCAAGCTAAAATATTATTGCGCCAAGGGCTAGAGGACGATAAAACTCGCGGGGTCATCTCTAGCACTTCACAACGAGAGAGTCCGAGCCGTGTATTTGGTATTAGCACTCCGGGAGCTCCAAGCACACCTAAAGATCCAAAAACTGGCCAGCCAGCATATCGTAATGGTGGACACACCTTTGTGATGGATGACGGCAACATTGATGGTATAGACAAACTAATACGCCTACGTACCGCTGGTGGTCATCAGATTTTAATGAACGATACAGAGCAGGTCCTATACATTGGTAATTCTGTAGGGTCGGTCTGGATGGAATTCACTGGTGACGGACAGATGCACGTATTCGCCGACTCTAACATAAACTTTCGTGCTAAGGGTAACATCAACTTCCACGCAGACAAAAACATCAATTTAGCAGCAGCAAAAAAGATCAACTTAGTATCAACCGAGGGTATTGTCGAGCAATCAAAATCGATCACTATTAACGCATCAGTAGAGTTAAATCAATTCGGCCAGAAGGTGGGTATATCCTCCGGATCCACTCTCGGCTTACAGGCTAGCACTATAGGGTCGTTCGGCTCTGGAACAGAACTAGTTTTTGGCTCCGGTAAAATTTACATCAATGAAAAACCTGCCCCATCTGTAGCACCTCCGGTAACTATGCAACCGTCTAAGTTTAAAGATACTAAGCCTACTAAACCAGCACCATATTACAAATTTAAGCAGAATGACAAAGTGTTCTCGATTAATGAGTCTGAAGGTATGGTAGTCCCGACTCACGAGCCGTGGACGACCCATCACCCGACCGCCGCCACACAAGCTACTGGCTCGTCTGGGTCACAACCTACTGCTACCTCCGCAACAAGTAAGCCGACTAGTGGTGACCAAGTTGGCCCAGCGATGGCTCAAAATTCTGGAGTATCTAACCCGGCTTCGTCGTCGGACCTAGCTAACCAACCAGCTAATACTACCGGGATCGGATCACTAACATCGGAAGAAGTAACTGCATTAAAGACTCAAATTAGCAAATCAGAATCAGGCGGTAACTACTCTGCAGAAAATCAACTAGGCTACATTGGAAAATATCAATTTGGCGCCCTAGCATTAATTGACCAGGGTTATATTCGATCCGGTACTAGCAACCGAGGATTAAGTGATCCAGCAAATTGGATCGGTAAAAATGGTCTCTCTAGCAAACAGGATTATTGGGGTGCTCAAAAAGTACAAGAAGAGATTATGGACACTAATCTTTTAGCTAACTACAAAACGTTGATGCGTCTCGGAACAATCAACGCTTCGTCAACAGCAGATGATGTAGCCGGCAAATTGTCTGTATCACATTTGCTTGGTGCTGGTGGGTGCAACAAATGGGCTAAGGGTCTCGGCGGCTCAGATGCTAACGGCACGTCCGGCGACACATACTATCAACGAGGCCGATATGCAATTATTGTATTAGCTAAGGGTGGTAAATCAGACACTACAGGATAATTTACATGTCTATCTATAATGGGTTCTCGACCGTCAATCGAAGAAAAAAATACAGAGTCACAGACTTTGAGCTTGCAAAGCAAGATCTAATTAACCACCTGCACATCAGAAAAGGTGAGAAGCTGATGAACCCGAATTTCGGAACGATCATTTGGGATTTATTGTTTGAACCGCTAACGCCAGACGTTAAAACTCTTATCCAGGATGACCTTAAATCTATCATTTCGTATGACCCTAGGCTTTCGATTGACAGCATCGCTATTACAGAATTTGAAAATGGAATTCAGGTCAACGTCGATTTAACCTTCGTAGTAACGAATCAAACTGCCCAAATGAAGTTTGCATTTGACCGAAAAGACAAGTCCTAACACAATCTAGCTATTATATACGCTGTTTTCGTATGCCCATAAATACAACATACGAGGGTATGAAATATGTCGTCAATTGATCGCCAAAACAGCTTATTAGCAGCAGAGGACTGGAAAAAAGTCTACCAGACATTTAGGGAAGCCGATTTTCAATCTTATGATTTCGAAACATTGCGTAAAACAATGATCGACTATCTAAGACTGTACTATCCGGAAGATTTTAATGACTTTATTGAGTCGAGCGAATACATTGCCCTCATTGATTTGATTGCATTCTTAGGTCAGAGTCTTGCTTTCCGGACCGACTTAAATTCACGTGAAAATTTCCTAGACACCGCAGAACGACGAGACAGCATTCTTAAACTAGCTCGCTTAGTGGGATACAGTCCGAAGCGTTGCATCCCGGCATCTGGACTCTTAAAGATTACCTCAATTGCAACAACAGAATCTGTAATTGATTCGAACGGTTATGACCTAGCGAACTTAGCAATTACCTGGAACGATGTTACGAATAGTAACTGGCTCGAACAGTTTACTATCATCACAAATGCAACCTTGCTCAACAGCCAAGTGATCGGAAAGCCAGGTAATTCGCAGTCGATCAACAGTATCAAAACTGATGAGTATACGATTAACATTACTCCGAATACCTTGCCGGCATTTCGATTTTCGGCTACAGTAGGTGGAACCTCAATGCAGTTTGAAGCAGTATCGGCAACCAGCGTAGGACAACCGTATATCTACGAAGTGCCACCTAAGCCACTAAGCAAGTTCAACGTGCTGTATCGTAACGATAACCAAGGCAATGGTAGCATTAACACTGGTTTCTTTATGTACTTCAAACAAGGTGCATTACAGTCTGCCGACTTTACAGTGTCGGAAGCATTGCCTAATCGTGTCCTTAGTATTGGGTTCAGCAACATCAACAATTCTGATGTGTGGCTGTATGATGTAGCCTCCGATGGTACAGCAAATACTAAATGGACCGCAGTCCCGGCAGTAGCAGGGATCAATGTCATCTATAACAAGTCAGCTGAGCGCAACCTTTATCAAATCAATACAACAGCTGGTGATCAAATCGACTTAGTCTTTGGCGACGGGTCTTTTGCAAACGTACCACAAGGCGCATACAGGTTGTTCTTCAGAACAAGTAACAGTCAGTCGTACAAAGTCACGCCTGACGAAATACAAAATGCAACGATCACAATGCCATATATCTCTCGTGCAGGTCAGCAAGAGACACTAACGATTCGTGCTAATCTGAACTACACTGTGGCCAACGCAACATCGAACGAATCGTCTGAAGAAATTCGTAGCAAAGCCCCACAACAATACTACACCCAGGGTAGAATGATAACAGGTGAAGATTACAACATCGTACCGTTTACTGCATTCTCAGATATTTTGAAGGCTAAGGCAGTCAATCGTACCAGCAGCGGAGTAAGCCGATTCTTAGACGTAAACGATTCTAGCGGCAAATACTCTAGCACAAACATTTTTGCTCAAGACGGATTCTTATATCGTGAATCGAAGCTAGACTCTACTAGCTTTACGTTCTTAACATCATCTGGCGTGCAACAACTGATTCAAGATGAACTCACGATTATCTTAGGCTCAAAAGAGATTCAACACTTTTACTACGAGAACGTTCTTAGGACTGACCCGTATATGACTGAGCTAGTCAATGGCGTTACTACCTACCGCCCTGTATTGTGGAATGTAAATTCGATCAATTCAGATGGCTGTACTGGATACATGTATTATGACACAACAGCCCTAGATCCTGTAACAGGTAAACCTACTCCTGTAGTGATACAGGTAGGCGACAGCACTAGCGCCACCACTAAAGATGTGAAAATAGGATCAATATTAAAGTTTGCGGCACCAGAAGGATACTACTTCAACACGCAAAATCATATTACACAAGGAACACCAAAGTTTAATGGCGACAAGATGTTTATCTATACGTCAGTGACTAGTATTGTTGGCGACGGCACATTCGGTGGCGCGATTTCTCCTACAAGCAAACAAGGTCCAGTAACACTAAGCGTGAAAGTTCCGTCGACTGCAACCCTAATAGAAATCATCCCAGTGTTTAAATCTAGACTGCCAACTACGGTATTAACAACAATTGTGAATAAGATCTTGTCCTTTAATAACTTTGCATTGCGCTATGATTTAAGGTCGGCAAACTGGGTAATCGTTGAAGACTACAATTTAACTAACCCGATCAGTACTGATTTTTCCTGGACGAATGCTGGCGGGCCAGCAGATGACAGCTGGCTGATACGATTTGAATACAGCACCAACGTAGGGTACAATATCTATTGGAGAAGTACAAATTACTACTTTGAAAGCCTGCTGGAATCAAAATTTTACTTCGACGAGAAAGTCAAAATCTATGATAGCAAGACTGGTTCTACGATCAAAGACATTGTGAAAATCTTGAAAGTTAACCAGGCACCAACTACATCGTCAACTTCGGAATCTATGCCGTTAGGTGTTGACTTTGTGTGGAATGTCCACAAGAATGTGATCGACTTAGACGGATATGAAAATCAGAGTAAGGTGTTGCTGACCTTTACTGATACTAATGCTGATGGTATTCCTGACAACCCAGATATCTTTGATATGGTGGTTGCTCCTGAATACGACGCACAGAACAAGTTAGTATTCTTCGAGCGAGAGATCAACTACACAGGATTTGTGTCGTATGCTCCAACACCTAAGTATATCAATTCTGCCTATGAATTTAAGAGCAGTATTGATGCTACTCTATCGTCGGTGGAGGTGTTGATTGGTGATTTGTATTACACAACCGGAGACAACAAATTCTACAAGGTGATAGCCAGCAACGCATCTAGCGGGAAAGCCTTAGAAGAGCAGGTCAATATTTACAAGGCGTATGTCGGGCGCGGTGGCGCATCTCCAGAATCCGGGGGGTTGTATTTTCAATATCGTCATAACAGCCCGAGTTATCGACGCATTGACCCAAGTCCGAGTAACATCATCGACTTGTATATGCTAACAAAAGTGTTCGCTTCGGATTACCAAACCTGGGTTAGAGATACAACTGGCGCTATTGAAGAACCACAACCGCCTACTACTGATCAACTTTCGATGTCATATGGCACGTTAGAGAATTATAAAGCAATTAGTGATACAATCATCTTCAACAGTGCAAAATTTAAGTCGCTGTTTGGCGCTAAAGCTGATCCATTGTTACAGGCCACCTTTAAGGTCGTGAAAAATGCGTCGTTAAACCTGAGTGACAACGATATTAAGTCAAACGTAGTAAATGCGATCAACACGTATTTCTCTGTAGACAATTGGGACTTCGGCGAAACGTTTTACTTCAGCGAGTTGAGCGCATATTTGCACTCTAGCCTGAGCCCGAATGTGTCGTCGATTATCATTGTGCCACTGAATCCGACTTCAATGTTTGGAAGCTTGTATCAGATCAATGCAGAGGCAAACGAAATATTATCTAGCTCAGCAACAGTAGACAACATTGAAATTATTAGCGCGATTACCGCTGCTGCAATTAACGCTAATTTTTCCTCGGTAAATAATAGTATCACTCTCGGAAATATTTAATGACGACTCGAACAATTGGTTTTCTGCCGGACATATTCAAAACACCGGCAAATAAGAAATTCTTAAACGCAACGTTAGACCAGCTCGTTACAGAACCTGATCTGCGTAAGCTCAACGGGTATGTCGGACGAAAATTCGCACCGACCTACAAACAATCTGATAACTACCTCATTGAGGATTCAGCCGACCGTCAGAATTATCAACTTGAACCGTGTGTAGTATCTACTAATGACAATAAGAATATTCAATTTTTAAGCAGCTACACTGATACGATCCAGAAATTGAAATTTTATGGCAGTATCGATAACAACCATTCTAGACTATTTTCGAATGAAGCCTACTCGTTCGACGGCCTAGTTGACTTCGACAAGCTAGTCAACTTTAGTCAATACTACTGGCTACCAAATGGTCCTGATGCAGTAGATGTTTACGCGACTGTAGATTTAGAGCAAGAATACGTAGTAACGCGAGATCAACAATTATCGGCTTACACTATCTCGGGATTCGGCACTGCACAGAATCCAGATTTGATACTAGCCCGCGGCGGTAGGTACACCTTTAAGGTCAATCAACCAGGTGACCAATTTTGGATTCAGACAGTGCCGGGATTATCCGGCACAGTTACTGGACAAACAAACCTGAGCAGCAGAAGTGTATATGGAGTAACCGACAACGGCGCAGCGAATGGCACAGTAACTTTTGAAGTGCCAACTCTTGACGAGCAAGATTACTACATCAATATGCCGAAGAGTGAGGCAGATTTTGCTACTACGTTAAATTTTGTTGACATTCACCACAAACTGTTGCAAAATCTTAACGGTGGGGTAGATGGAATAACCTCTAACCTCAATGGCAAAACAATTCTGTTTGTTAGTAACGATTTTTCTGATCCTGCTTGGGAAAATAAAGGTGTGTATGCTCTTAACGCATATGATAACGATACTAACCTAGTAGACAACAAAGACGAAGATCCGTACGACGATGGTGCATATATTCCGATAGCGAGAAGATCTGGGGTATGGAGAATCAACCTACGATTGATCGACGGTAACGAGTTGATCGAACTGTCGTATGACCGGGATATGCCGGTAGAGTCTAGGGTATTAGTTAGCGCCGGCAGCAATTTTGCTAACGTTGAGTTCTATAAAAATACCGTTGGTGATATTGTTAGAATGCCGATGATTACTGCTACATTGACCCAACTCTATTACAATGATGGACAAGATCAACGATTCTATGGGCGCATCTTGTTAGTAGATACCCTCAATGTTACAATCAACGTCGATGAAAGCATATTAGGTAAGAAGTCATATACTAGTCCGAACGGCGTTGTATTTACTAATGGACTAAAGGTAAGGTTTAACTCAGCGGCATTGCCGGCAAAATATGCAGGTAGAGAATGCTATGTTGAAGGGGTTGGGGTTAGTATCAGATTACCGTTAGTAAGTGATTTAGTTGTCCCGGATGTGTCGGATGCATCGTCTATTCCATTCGATATATATGGGTTTAGCGACGACTTTTTTGACGAGTCGCTCAACGGGCCACTAACTTCAGACTATATTACAATCAACAGATCAAGCATTGATGCAAATAGCTGGTCCAGGAGTAACCGTTGGTTCCACAACGATGTAATCAAATTAACAGCTGACTACAATCTAACGGTTCCGATGTTTGATCAATCAGCTAGGGCGGCGCGACCGATTATTGAATTTGATCCAGACCTACAGTTGTTTAACTACGGATCAATCGGAAAACACGTCGACGTGTTAGACTTCACAATAACTGACGCATTTAATGAAGTAGAAGGAATTAGCAACACGTACTTTACAACCGCAAACTTTAGAGATGGTATGACAATCATCTTTGTTAATGATAAAGATCCAATTGTTAGGAATCAAATTTACAAGGTTAATGTATTAGACATAAATGGTGCAACAAAAATCCATTTAACTGAAGTAGATGATGGCCAACTGTCAGCTGGCGATTCAGTGATACCAATTAACGGTTGTACTGTGTTAATGGATCCGATCACATCAAATTCTACGTTAGCTTTAAACCCTATATATCGACGAATGAGTGCTAGCAACAATATTGCTATTGTTCCTTTAGACGGCGTATTGAGTCCTACAGTAGGATTAATCTTAGGATACACTTTCTGGTACAATGGTAACTCGTGGATTCAATCCCAGCACAAAGTTGGGGTTAATTGTCCACCGCTATTTGACATTTTTGACAACGAGACTATTAGTTTCTCAGACGCTACAAAATACGCTAACTCATCGTTTGTTGGATCTACTATCTTCTCATATAAAATCGGAAAAGGAACCAACGACACTGTGTTAGGTTTTCCAATTTCGTACAGAAACTTCAACAATGTCGGCGACATCGAGTTCGAAAATACGTTTGATAGCTCTACTTTCACTGAGTTAGTGAACAACTCAACAATTTCACACAAATTAAATACTGGCACGCCGTCAAAGATAATTGATCGTTCTTCACGTACTAGCGTCAACATCTGGACGACGATAACTGAGAAAACCAAACAATATCAGATCATATCAAATATCTGCGATGGCACCACCTCATACTTTGAAATTGACATCTTACCGGCAGCACAAGAAGTAGCTCCGAACATCAAAGTGTTTGTGAACAATGTCAGACTCCCGTTAGGTGATTACTCTATCGTCAACGTCGGCGCCCGCACTGCGGTTCTAGTATCTGCACCGTTACAGCTAAACGATAAGGTCGATATTTTAATCTACTCACTGTCAGTCTCTGATTTCGGGTATTACGAAATTCCACAGAACTTAGATTTTAACCCGCTGAACGAAAACTTCACATCATTGACCTTAGGTCAGTTCAGAAACCACTTAATCTCGATGAGCAACAACAATGGGTACGTGGTTGGGCAAGTTCCTGGGTCAAGTAACCTTCGAGACGTTAGTGTCAAAGAGAGCGGCGGTAGTATCCTACAACATAGCTCACCGTCGATTTACAGTTCGTTGTTCTTAATCGAGAAAGACATAAATTTCATTGACAGCATCACTTTTGCCCAACATGAATACCAGAAATTTAAGACACGTTTCTTAGAATCGACGCGTTCGGCCATAGATGCAGGCATCACTGATCCAAAAGATGCTGTAGACTTTATTTTGCATAATCTCAATGAGGTGAAGAGTGTCGCATCGCCATGGTATTACAGCGATATGGTTCCTTATGATCAGAACAAAACTGAGATCGAATACACGGTTCTAAACATCGAGCTTACTGAGTACGAGATCGACACGATATTTGATGATTCGGTCCTTAGCAACAAGGCTATTCTTGTATATCGTAACGGTGTTCAAATGCTTCGCGGCATTGATTACATCTTCAACCAACAACGTCCATCAGTAATCTTTAAGACGACATTTGATTACGACGATACGATTTTGATTCGGATCTACCACAACACTGACGGATGCTATATTCCAGAAACCCCGTCTAAGATGGGCCTATATCCGAGATTTACACCGGAGGTTTATTCAGACACAACCTATCAGAACCCAGTAGAGATGATTCGTGGCCACGACGGAAGCTTAACACCTAAGTTTGGCGACCTGCGTGACGGCCTGCTGTTAGAGCTTGAAAAACGTATCTACAATAACATCAAGGTGTCATACGACGTCAGCAACTTTGATGTCAACGACGTGATTCCTGGACGATTCCGTAAGACGGGATACTCGATAGCTGAATTCAATCAGATCGTTTCACGATGCTTCTTAGATTGGGTCAGCACTACAAGAATCGATTACGCAACGAACGAATGGTTCCAAAGCAACAATCCGTGGACCTGGAACTACCGTCGATTCTTAGACGTAGGCGGCGAGACCATGATAGGATTCTGGCGCGGCGCTTACAAATATTTCTTCGACACTGATGCCCCTCATACACGTCCTTGGGAGTGTTTAGGCTTCAGCGAGATGCCATTGTGGTGGGTCGACACCTATGGACCAGCACCATACACTGGTGGTAACTTGGTCTTGTGGGGCGACTTAGAGAAAGGCTTGATCCGTCACGGTGATAGAGCCGGCATTGATGCACGCTATGCTCGCCCCGGCTTGTCAACTGTAATTCCAGTAACTGATTCGGGCGAGCTTCGATCACCTGACGAATTTATGGCAAAAGTAACAGGGAGCGCCGATGCATCTGGTGCGTTCTCGATCGGGGACCAAGCGCCGGTTGAAGCAGCATGGCGAAACAGCAGCGCCTATCCGTTCGCAGTTCAACAAGCAATCAGCTTGATGGTTCCAGCACGATACTTTGCTCAGCTTGCGTCGATTGCATCGTACAAGAAAAACCTTGAGTTAAATCAGTTCACAAACTTAATCACCAAACAGCGCATTACTCCTGCTGATTTTATCATCAACTCAGCAGGCTCACGTAACGCTGGCTACCTGAATTGGATCGCAGATTACATTACTGGATACGGTGCTGATCCAGTCTCTAAAATATCTGGATATCTTAAGTCGCTAGGGACACAACTAGGATATCGAGCTGCTGGATTCACAGATAAAAACTACCTGCGCGTGTTAGCAGAGCAGAGCAGCCCAGGTAGCACGAACGATTCGATTATTGTCCCGAATGAGAATTACAAGATTCACCTGCACAAATCAACTCCGGTCGACCGTATCGTCTACAGCGCCGTCATTGTTGAAAAGACAGTTGCTGGCTATTCGGTGTCTGGCTATAATTCAGAGAACCCAATATTCACAATCATCCCAAGTGAAGCGAATTCAAATCAGCAAACAATCACTGTTGGTGATTCGACCGGAGTAGTCTACAACAACTACCAATCTGTAAAAATTACATTACCGTACGGTTACGAGTTCCACAATAAACAACAGGTTGTAGACTTTTTGATTAGCTATG
>Ga0302215_10000617_pt1 | contig 25889 bp, 23 predicted proteins | sample II_Fen_N3_1_FD_194580 | JGI IMG/M metagenome (GOLD analysis project Ga0302215, IMG submission 194580) | Peat permafrost microbial communities from Stordalen Mire near Abisko, Sweden - II_Fen_N3_1 | ecosystem: Environmental > Terrestrial > Soil > Wetlands > Permafrost | place: Sweden: Abisko... | reverse complement strand
GAATATTTTTAGAGATAAATATCTAAAATTGGTCTTTTATTTTCAATTTCCAGCTCTCTAACATTGGTGAAAATTAGATTAAATCTTTTATTCTAAATCTCATAGCATTACTGATTAACTGTCAGTTGATACAATTGAATCGTCTTAAATTATGTAAACTGAAAGAACTTTCATGACAGACAATTTTAAAATAGATTTTATCTTTAGTGTTATTTGACATTTTACATAAATTAATAATTAATACCTTACATGGTATATTTTAATATTATTTTAATTTGATTCAAAAAAAAAAGAAACAAAACAGATGAACTATTTTGTTTCTTTTATATGTCAAAGTTTAATCGGTTTTAAACTTTTGATTTAGAAATTATCTTTTAATAATTTTTACAACAGTTTCAGAATTATTGATTCGGACAAGATAGATCCCCTGAACAAGTGAAGAAACATCTGTCTGCGTATTTTCAAATTTACCGGATTTCACCATCTGACCTGAAGAGTTATAGATTTGATAGTAATAATCTTTCACATCACTTGATTTAATATACAATACATCTTTTACCGGATTTGGAAACAGAATGATTTTGTTCTCTTTTGCAATCTGAGAAATCTCTTTTTCCGTGAAAACATTCGATGCTTTTACTGTTGCACCTGCTGTTACAGGAATTGCAGGAAGAGGACCTGCCTCACTTCCGTTTTGGTCATATTTTACTTTCACACAACGACAGTTCATCCCAAAATAAGGATCATTATTGTCATGGAAGGCAATCATCGCATTTGAAGATGCATTGAATATCAAATTGATTGGTCTGCCGATGTAGTTTGAATTTAAAGCTGCCGTCCAAACGCCAGGAAATTGAAAATTATTGACATTAAAAGTTCCCTGAGCAGCTTGATTAGCCGTTACACTTCTGAATCCGCGAGATCCTGAATTTGGATAATTACCTACAGAATAATTTGAATCATTAAAAGTATAACCTATCGTAGATCCTGTTGAGTTTTGAACTCTGGCTCCTAAGTAATCGTTAACTACATTATAACTGGTTGCTACTTTTTTATCTTTTTTGTACCACGGTGAAATTCCGTAATCACGATTTGTAACGATAGCAACCCCGCTAAGATCTGGAATTCTCCAACCTTCCGGACAAGGATCAAATGGAGATTTCTTACCACCTCTTCCCCATCTGTCTGCTGCCACATTTGGCTCATTGAGCAACCAGTCTGTGCCGTTTGTGTAATTCGGAACCGCAGTATTGTACGGCGCAAAAGCACTCGGAATCATATAAACCAAAGGATTTTTAACTGAATAAGACAATACTTTGGCCACTTTATCTGAAGTTTTATCTGTCGTTAAAACATTTGAATTCGAGGCGTTGGTATAAGTATCGTAAGGAACAATATAAGATCCTGATAAATTATTATAAACAGCCGGAGTCAACGTTGTATAAGCAATTGCTCCGTTGGCATTCACATTTCCTAAAAAAACATCATAAGTTGCACGATTATCAGCATATTGAAAAGATGGGATAGGATCTTTTCTTCCCCACTGATATTGTAAGCCTGTAGATGCTCTTATTTTTTCGTATTCAGCAACAGTCGGAGAAACAGGATTTGCAATCACAGGAAACGCATCGGTTGCTCCAAGATTTCGATCCATAAATTCAGTTTTTAAAATATCACCTCTCTTTGCGTAATTTATATAATTTGACGCAGCAGGATTCGGCATTTCGGTTGCATAAGTATAAGATCCGACTGCTGTATCGGTCACCCAAATATGCCATGACCAATAGACAGGATTTGAAACACTTCCATTATGCAAAGTCACCAATGCATTTCCGCTTTGATTTGGATTTAATGATACTACAATCTTAGAATTGGTAAGATCTGAAACTGAACCCGGAGAAGGATTTGTTACGGTAACCGTACTAAATAAACCTGTATTGGTTGTCCATAAAACATTTGCTTTAAGATCATTGTAATTCGATGGACTCAGAATTTCGGGATTATTTAAAAGCTGACTTTGAGCAGAGAAAGCTTTTGACACAGGAATTTCTAACAAAGAAGACGTCGCTGATTTTACTACCTGATAAGTATTTGGATTATTTAAACCTTCTACATACTCAATATTTGCATTTAAATACTGTGTTGGGAAATCGTACCCGTTGACTACATACAAAGGATCTTTAATACATCTGCATCCGTTCGCGTCCGATGTTTTGGCACTTGATGTTGGCTTATACCAATATCTTCCTTTTATAGTTGGATTTGCCGCATCAGGAGTATCTGTTTGATATCTATCCGGTACCATAAACAAAGCTCGCGCACTTATTGCAGGAGTTGTATCAAAAAAACGGGTTAAAGTGGCCGTCCACAAGGCTACATGATGCTGATCAGTATACTGCCCTCCCTGCGTATTAATAGCCAATAAGCCGGTTCCCGGAAATACTCCCATATTATATCCTCCTACACTTGATAGATCAAAACCTACATTCGGATACAGTTTGAAACCAGCCATAAAAGCCGGAACATTAGTGTCGTTAGGTTTGATAATATGATATCCATTTGCTTCAAATGCACTTTTCCCTAAAGTAGTCTGTACTCCAAAGGGAGAATAATCTATTCTAATATCATCAACATAAGAACCGGAAGCAAGATTTGGAACCAACATTGAGGGGATTCTCCATCCATTTGGGCAAGGATCAAATGGAGACTTATCACGGTAAGGCGCATTGCCGCTAGATGAATTATAATTTGTAGGCGGTATTCCTTTTGAATTATCTGACCATAGATTCAGCTCGGTTAATCTGCTGTCTGCCACACCAGCAGCTCTTCCAAACCAATTAACCATCAGATTCAAATTATTGTTATAATAAGCAGGACCTGAATTATCATCCTTATTCACATAAATTAAACTCAAAGGGTTTTTTACGGAAAGCTGAAGATTATTATCTAAAGTAGCATTAGAAAGCAATACAAATTTTCTTAGAACATCAAAATTCACTGCATTTGTGAAATTTTTCGCTCCTCTGTGTCTTACTCTTCCGATAGAGCCGGAAACTTCATAAAAATCATCGCCTTTCATTACCAAAGGAGGAATAGGATCTTTTCTTCCCCACTGATAAAGAAGCCCTCCACTTCTGTTCCATTCTCCACTTGTATTGGTATTGGTGATAGCTCCTAAATTTCTATCCATCCATTTCCAATCGGCATCAGGAATATTTTCTACTACTCCATCACTTCTTTGTCTTCTTACACCTGCAAAACTTTTATAAGTTGATCCATTCGTAGCATCGTCTGTCACCCAAATATGCCAAGACCAGAAAATCTCACCATTGAGCCTGAACGCCACAACAGCATTTCCTTTTTTGGCTTTGTTGATCATGACTTTTATTTTGCCATTTTCACCAGAATCTACAACTTCCAGACTATAATCACTTCCGGATTTTATAAGACCGGGAACATCTTCCCACAAAACATCTGCGCTCACTTTGCCTTTGATTGCTCCTGCACTTGCCAAGTATTTGTAACTGCGCCACATTTCATAGGCTTTTTTTACAGGAATATACAATCCTTCACCATTTTGCGCGGGGTCAAAAATATAACTATTTGGCGCTTTCGTCCAATCTAAAACTACAGCAGCTCGAGATTCACCAATTACAACTTCATTTGCACTTCCGGAGATTCTACCTATCGTATCCTGTCGTATAAAATCATATGCACTGATATTAGATAGTTTAAAATCTTTCTCTGTTTCTAAATTATTTTTAGAATACGCATTTAAAGAAACTAAGCAAAATATTGCTATTAGATTCTTACACAATTTACCTCTCATACTTAAAACGGTGCTTAATGAATAATTTTCAAATTTTAAACCAAATAGAACAATAATATATTTGTTTTAAATATTAAAATTACGAAATAATTAATATTTTATCATAGTTTAACAAATTTTATTTTATCAAACTATAACAAAAGTACAATATTATAAGAACAACAGTATATGCATAGAGTGAATTTTTCTTAATCTTAAAAAAAATGAGATACACCCTACAAAAAGATGAATTTTGTGATAATCAAAATCCTAAAAAAGCATGAATGAAATTATGGTAAAATGTAGTTTTTATAAAGATCTATAGTAAATCTACCACCGATAATATTTTTGAAACTTGCGAAGACTATAAAATTAAACATAACTAACGCAATAATAAAAGTATAAATTAATCTTTTGGTATTTTCCGATACTACATACATGGCATTTGGAATAATAATATAAGAAAAACCAATAAAAGCCCCTGCCATTCTTGAGGAAAAAATAGGATTGTTTCTGAAGATGAAATACATACAAATACCCATAACAGCATACACTTTGTGGTACTCATAGTAAGGATACTTTTCCATCATTTCGTCATCGAATACAAAAAGAAAGAATGTAAGGATCATCATCATTGCTTCCGGTATACCAAAACCTCCGTTTAGTCTTTGAACTGATTCATCCATATAACCATTAAAACCTTCTACAAGCATACTTTCCGAAGACATATTAGTCAAGAAATCACCGAAAACCCTATAAACCTCAAAAGGCGACGCTAAAACTGAAGAGATAATCAACACCAACATCGTTATTCTGTTCATAGGCAAACGAACAAGCCAATACATTGGTATAAAAAGGTAGCAAACATTATGAATACCAGATGCAATAAACATCCAAAAGAGATAAAGCAGAAGTTTCCGTTCTTTTATAAATCGTAAAGCAAAATAGACAATAAAGGTTCCAAGGTTTTGCCTGATCTGCCCACTTTCCCCAATAAAAAAGTTTGGGATAAACATAAACAATGTAAAAGTAAATGGGTAAAAAGTATTGTCATCCGTATATTCAACCTTGAAAAAAATCGCAAATATGGCAATTACAAGAGTGAGAATATAATATGGCGCATTAAAAACATTCAGCAGAACTTTGTTGATCAAAGCGTAAAGCCATTCGAGATCCACATTTTCAGACCCTTCCAAGTGTAGCGCTTTTAAGAAAATATTGATATACTCCTTTGTTCCGGAATAAATATAAATCATTCTATAACTTCCATAATCCGGACCTACATTATCACGAAGCCCCGCAATAATAACCAAATAAATAGCAAGAAACCAAAACCATTTTTTCTGTACCTTATTGCCAAAAACCTCCTGTACGCTAAAGAATAGCATATAAATCATAGCAAATATGTAATAAGGATGCAGTAAACTCATGGCTTAATGATAATGTTTTTTAAAATCATGACACGCCACGATGGCACCTGTAAGAATGAGAGGCAAAAAAAGTCTGACCTCCCAAAAAAGTCCCACCAAAGTAATCATAATAAGATAAGGCAACGAAAAAAATAAATACTTTTGAAAAACAACCCGGCTTTCATTATTCCCACAAAGCTTAAACATAAAGTAAAGCACAATTACAGAAAAAATCAATCCGGCAAGATTAAACGGACTCGAAAAATTTTGAACGATATAAAATCCTTCTACGAAAGTAGTCTCGTCATGATTTAATATAACTCTTAAGCCCATATAAGGAAGTAGGAATGCAACAACCAAAGGAATTACTTTCCAAATAAACTTAAAGTTTCTCTGTTTCAATTCTTTCAAATTAAAAAAAACAGCTGCAAAGAAAGCAATATTTAGACAAGCCGTTTCCCGCACAAAAGTTGAGGCCGAAATCAAAATAATCAATCCGTAAAAAAATATTTCTTTTTGGGTATGGATATATTTCAGGGTCAATAAAACTCCGGTTAGGTAACAGCACAAAGCTATCATATCACAATTGGAAGGTGTGTATTGTGTTATAATGATAAAAAATATCAGCAAAAGATGAATTAATCTCTTACTATTAATATTTGCAATCAAAGAAACCGGAATATATTTTAGAATACCATTTAAAATGACAGAATTTAAGATCAGAAAAAAAAGATTCATCAGAAAAAGACCGTGATAAAAAGGCGTTCCGTTTTTCAGAAGAAGATTTTTAACAGAAGATAAATGATTCGCAATCATATATTCCATAAAATCAGTCATGTAAATGCTTAGCTGATTGGGAATCATTCTGTAAGAATAAACAGAAGAGAATAGAAAATCAGGAGGTCTTTCTGATGTTTTAAATCTCGTATAGGAAGATTCAAACCCATAATAAGACATTGCAAACAACAAGATCGGAAGTATTACAATAAACAGAAATCCGTTTAATTTTTCATCAAAATTTCTCAACATACCAAATTGTTTCCCGATTAAGAATAATTTTTGTGTTTAAATATTGATTAATAGAAAGGGAACTTTTGCAAAAGTAAAAGATTTTTTCATTTTAATAGAATATTTTATCGATTTCCAGTGAAAACTTATCACAAATGTTTTAAAACTACCCTATAAAAAATTAAATTTGCAAACCTGATCTCAGAATTTCATGCATCGTTTTTTTATCTTTTTATATTATCTGATTGCCAAAAACAGAATTCTTTCCATTGCCGTTGCTTTGGGAATTGCAATGACGTGTTTGTTTTTTGCTTCTAAAATTAATTTTGAGGAAGACATCAATCAGATTATTCCGAAAAGTGAAAAATCTGACCTTACGGCGAAAGTTTTGAAACAACTCAATTTTTCTGATAAGATCATCGTCATCATTGAAAAAAAATCTACGGACGATAATTTCCAGTTATCAGAAACGGCGGATCAGTTTTTAGAAAAAACAAAACCGTTGCAGAAATACATCGGTTCTATCCAAGGGAAAGTGAATGATAATGAGATCTCGGAAACCTTTGATTTCGTCAATCAAAATCTGCCTTTGTTTCTGAACGAAAAAGATTATCAGGAAATCGAGCGAAAAATAAATAAAGACAGCATCGCAAAACAGGTCGAGAACAATTATGTTTCTCTGATCTCGCCAACCAGTCTTGTTACGAAAGAATTCATCAAAAAAGATCCGCTTGGAATCACTTTTTTAGGCATCAAAAAACTGAATGCGCTCAACATCAGCAAAGATTTCAAACTGGAAGACAGCTACATTGTCACCAAAAACGGGAAAAACCTCCTGCTTTTCATCGAACCAAAAAATAAAAGCAACGATACCAAAAACAACGAAGCTTTTATAGATCAGCTGAACGAAATCAAAGACAATCTTAACCAAGAATTCAAAGGGAAAACAGAACTGAGTTATTTCGGTTCGCCAGTTATTGCGGTTGCGAACGCTCAGCAAATCAAGAAAGATATTCAGAATACGGTCATTATCTCAATGACTTTGCTTTTGATCTTGCTGATGTATTATTTCAGGAATTTTTTCACGCCAATCATTGTTTTTCTTCCGACCTTGTTTTCGGTTTTGCTGGCGTTGCTGGTTTTATATTTTATTAAAGATAAAATTTCTGCCATTTCACTGAGTGTTGGAGCAATTTTGATTGGAATTACGATTGATTATGCGCTTCATATTCTCACGCATTACAAGCACAATAACAATGTTGAGGAACTTTATAAAGAAATCACACAACCGATCATTCTAAGCAGCGCAACAACGGCAGTTTCTTTTCTGTGTCTGGTTTTTGTGCGTTCTGAAGCGTTGAAAGATCTGGGACTTTTTGCATCGCTTACTGTGATGTTTTCGTCCGTTTCAGCGTTGATCATTGTTCCGCAAATGTACCATCCGAAAGAAAAAACCGGGAAAGCCAAAAGCAATTTTATTGATAAAATCGGGCATTACCCATATGAAAAAAACAAACCTTTGATTATCGGGTGTTCGCTGGTGATTATTGCGTGCTTATTTGGTTTCCGTCACGTTGGGTTTAATGAAGACATTGGTGATCTCAATTATATCCCGAAAGATCTGAAAATAAGTGAAGCAAAGCTGGAAAAACTGTCCGACATCACTTCAAAATCCATTTACACCATTTCTTACGGAAATTCTGAGGAAGAAGCTTTGACGAGAAATTCTGAGCTCAGTCAATTTTTGGAAAAGGAAAAAACAGAAGGCAAAATCCTGAGCTATAACTCAATGGGAAATGTGGTTTTATCAAAAGAAGATCAGCAGAAAAAAGTAGAAATCTGGAAAAAATTCTGGAACCAAAATAAAAAGAACCAAACCACTTCCGAATTAGTTTCTAACGGAAATAAATTCGGTTTTAATGCTTCTGCGTTTGATCAGTTCAATGAAAATTTAAATAAAACCTACTCCACTTTAAGCTTAAAAGATTATTCAAAAATAAAGGCATTCCAGATTTCTGAATTCCTGAGTCAGGAAAAAGGTTTTTACACCGTTTCCAATGTGGTGAAAGTGGACGAAAATAAAAGAGACGCGTTCATCAAAGACGTAGAAAAGAAGCACGACGCCATCGCAATAGATCGCCAACAGCTGAATGAGAGCTTTCTAGGATTGCTGAAAAGAGATTTCAATACGTTGATCAACTATTCACTATTAGCGATTCTTTTGACGATAGTTGTTTTCTTCCGAAATTTTGAACTCACAATGCTCACAATGTTCCCGATTGTTTTGACAGGCGTTGTGACAGCCGGAATTTTATATTTTTTAGGATTGGAACTCAATATTTTCAGCACCGTTGTTTGCACATTGGTTTTTGGAGTAGGAGACGATTTCAGTATTTTCCTCACGCAGGCGATGCAAAAGGAACATACAACCGGAAAAAACGAACTTCCGACTTACAGAATTTCCATTATCCTGGCGGTTTTCACCACGATTCTTTCCATCGGTTCTTTGATTTTCGCAAAACATCCGGCGTTGCATTCTTTGGCTTTGGTTGCGCTTATCGGGATGCTTTCTGTGATTATTATTACGTCAACATTATATCCGTTCTGGTTTAGATTTTTGATTATAAACAGAACTAAAAAAGGACTTTCGCCAATCACTTTCAGACTGTTTTTGCATTCTGTGATTCTCTTTATGTATTACGGTTTGGGCGGATTGATATTTTCAGCATTGGGAAGTGTTTTCGTGAAAAATTCTAAAGGAAAAACGTTAGACATTATCAAATTGATTCTGGCTAAATTTATGACATCCGTTTTGTACGGAAATCCTTTTGTAAAGAAAAAAATCATTAAAAATTCGAACGAAGATTTCTCCAAACCCGCAATCATCATTGCCAATCACACTTCTTTTCTAGATGTTTTGACAATTGCAATGGTAACGCACAAAACGGTTTTCTTGGTGAATGATTGGGTTTATGATTCACCCATTTTCGGAAAATTGGTAAAAGCTTTAGGGTTTTATCCAGTTTCTCAAGGTATAGAAAACGGAAAAGAAAAATTAAAAGAAAAAATTGATCAGGGATATTCTTTAGTCGTTTTTCCAGAAGCGGCAAGATCTTATACGAACGATGTAAAACGTTTCCATAAAGGTGCTTTTTATCTTGCCGAAGAATTTGGTCTTGATATTTTACCGCTTTACATCCACGGGAATTCCGAAGTTTTACCGAAAGGTGATTTTGTCATTTACGACGGGAGCATTACCGTAAAAGTTGGCGACAGAATCAGAAAAGACAATGCATCATTCGGGAACACATATTCTGAACGTTCAAAAAAAATCAATGTTTATTTCCGGGAAGAATTTGCAAAACTGAGATGCGAAATCGAAGATGAAAATCATTTTAAAAAGAAATTATTTTTAAGTTTTCTTTACAAGGACAATGATGTCGTAAAAGAGGTGAAACAGGATTTCAACAAGAACAAATCATTATATTTTGAGCTGAATAAATACATCGGAAAAGATGCAAATATTCTGCACATTGCAAATGATTATGGGCAAAAAGATGTTTTGCTGACTCTACAGCAAGCAGGAAGAAGAGTTTTCAGTTTAATTAAAAACAAAGAAAAAAGACAGATTGCGGAAAACAGCTACATCGTCAAAACGAGAAAAATCAATTACATTGAAAACACTTCTGAAATCACGAAAGATATAGACATTCTTTTGGTTTCTGATCCTGAATTTAATGTAAACGAAATCGCTCAACTTCCGAAAACGGTTATTTTTGTAAACACAGAAAACATCATTTTTAGCAATCCTGGATTTAACTTAGTGCGCACTTATGAATCAATAAGAGTATTCGGACACGAATAATAAATTTTAAAAGCATATTTTTGTAATCCATAAAAAATATTTATGCAGAAAAACGTACTTGTTCTTTATTACACACAGACGGGTCAGTTGGAGGATATTATGAATAATATTGCCCAGCCGTTTGAAGATAAAAAAGACGAATATCTAGTTACTTATTATAACATTCAGCTAAAAGAAGATTTTCCTTTCCCTTGGCAGAGTGATGTTTTTTTTAATACTTTTCCAGAATCTTATTTGCAGATTCCCAGCGAGATTCTTCCGCCGCCGGAAGATGTGCTAAACAAAAAATATGATCTCATCCTTTTCGGATATCAGGTTTGGTATCTTACACCTTCTATTCCTATTATTTCTTTTCTGAAAAGCGGTTATGCAGAAGGTTTATTAAAAGACACTCCCGTCGTTACCGTTTCCGGAACCCGAAATATGTGGATGCTTTCTCAGGAAAAACTTAAAGTTTATTTAAAAAATCTGAACGCCAAACTAGTTGGGAACATTGCTTTGGTCGACAGACACGATAATTACACCAGTGTTTTAACAATTCTTCGCTGGCTGACAACTGGAAAGAAAGAAAAATCAGGAATATTACCCGCCGCAGGAGTTTCGGATGAAGAAATCAACGGCGCAGGAAAATATGGGAAAATCATTGAAAATCATTTTGACAACAATGATTTTGCGAATCTTCAGCCGGATTTGGTGAAAAATGGCGCTGTAGAAATCAGACCATTCTTAGTTCGCGTAGAGAAAGTAGGCAACAAAATCTTTACCGTATGGAGTAATCTGATCATCAAGAAAAAAGAAAAACGCCCATTGCTGATAAAATTCTTTAAGGTATATTTGATGGCAGCAATTTGGATCATTTCACCCATTGTGTTGGTATTCCATATATTATTAGCACCTGTTTTATGGTCAAAAAGACAGAAACAAAAAAAGTATTTACAAGGAATTAATTTAAAATAGAAATGCAAGACGTATTTATAACAAAAGCTTCAACATACTTGCCGAATGAGCCGGTTTCGAATGACGAAATGGAAAGCTATCTTGGCTTAGTAAATAATACACCTTCTAAAGCAAGAGCTTTAATCCTAAGGAACAACAAAATCAAGACAAGATATTACGCTTTAGATAAGGAAGGGAAACCTACGCATACCAATGCACAGATTACCGCAAAAGCAGTGGAAGGTCTTTTTGATGAGCAATTCAAAAAAGAAGATATGCAACTTCTTTCTTGTGGAACATCTTCTGCAGATCAGATTCAGCCATCACACTCATCAATGGTGCATGGCGAACTGAATATCGGGAAATCTGTAGAAATCAATACTGCAACAGGTCTTTGTAATTCTGGAATGAATGCACTAAACTATGGTTTTCTAAACATCAAAGCAGGAGTAAAAGACAATGCAGTCTGTGTAGGATCTGAAAGAATGTCTGCATGGATGACTGCCGACAAATTCAACCACGAGGCTGAAAATCTGAAACTTCTGGAAGAAAGACCAATCGTAGCTTTCAAAAGAGAGTTTTTGAGATGGATGCTTTCTGATGGTGCTTCCGCATTTTTGCTGGAGCCAAAACCAAGAGAAAATGAAATTTCTTTGAGAATCGACTGGATTGATTTCTATTCTTATGCTCACGAAATTGAAGCTTGTATGTATTCCGGTTGTGAAAAGCAGGAAGACGGAAGCTTGAAATCTTGGGCAGAATATCCGGCTGAAGAATGGCTAAACCAATCTATTTTTGCTTTAAAACAAGACACTAAAATTCTTGATAAATATATTCTGGTAAAAGGTGCAGAAAGTTTAAGAACATCTTTTGACAAACATGAACTTGATCCGGATTCTATCGATCACGTTTTGGCACATATTTCTTCAGGTTACTTTAAAGAAGGTTTGAAAGAGGAGTTCGCTAATGTAGGATTAGATTTTCCTTGGGAAAAATGGTTCTATAATTTGTCAGAAGTTGGAAATGTAGGTGCAGGATCTATCTTCATCGCAGTTGAGCAACTGATGAATTCAGGAAATCTGAAAAAAGGAGAAAGAATTCTTCTTTGCGTTCCCGAAAGTGGAAGATTCGCTTATTCTTGTGCTTTATTAACCGTTTGCTAATGGAAGTTACCTTACCAAATTCCGATAAAAGTTTTGTAGAAAGCCTTATTCCGCAAAAGTTTCCTTTTGTGATGGTAGATGAAGTTTCAGAATATTCTGAAAGCCACGTGATCTCAGGTTTTACCATTAAAGAAGATAATCTTTTTGTACATGAAGGAGTTTTTCAGGCTTCTGGTTTAATTGAACATCAGGCGCAGAGTGTGGCTTTACATACAGGTTACAAATATTTTCTTTTGGGAAAAGATGCTCCTACAGGTTACATTGGCGCCATCAAATCGTTTGAAGCTGATGCTTTACCAAAAGTTGGAGATCAACTCATCACTGAAGCAACAATTTTAAACGAAATGTTGGGCGTAACTTTAGTGGAGATCATTACCAAAATAAATGATTCTGTGATTGCAAAATCTCAGATGAAAACGGTGGTAAAATAAGGAAAAAGAAGCCAAAGAAAAAGTGGAAATAGCCAATATAATGGAGAGATTTACAAGTTTCTGTGGCAGCCACAAAGTGGCTGAACAAAAATAGCTTCGGGTGAAACCCGGAGAAAAGAGATTTTAAAAATCAAATGATACAAACCAAACGGATTTCTGGAATCTGTTTGGTTTTAAACATAAAAAGCATGGAGCTACAGGAAGAAAACCTTATCAACATTCACCATTTTCTGCCTCATCGAGAGCCGATGTTGATGGCTGATTACATTCTTGAGCTTACTCCGGAAAAGGTAATTACTTCTTTTGAAATTACCTCAGACAATATTTTCGTTCACGAGAATTATTTTGTGGAAGCCGGTCTTATTGAGCATTCGGCACAAACCTCATCCTCGATTCTCGGACAAAGCTTTTTTGCAAATCCCGAATCAAATACTAAAGTTATCGGCTTTATCACCAACATCAAGAAGATTGAGATTTTCGGTTTACCAAAAGTTGGCGACAAGATTATTTCTAAAGCTTCCTTAATTTCTCAATATGAAAATATTTGCAATATCTTCTGCGAAACGTTTTTGGATGAAAAACTTTTGATCCGTACAGAGATCAGTTTGTTTATTCAGGAATTGAAATCGTAAACTAATTTATTTTAAAATATATAAGCTGACTTTTTGAGTCGGCTTTTTTTGTTTTAAATTTTAATTGAGTTTTACACACCATCAATTCGAGTAAAATTCTGAAAGAATTTGTATCGAGAATCATTCATCACAGAACTTAACCAAGATAATCTCGTCCTGAGGCAAAAGGTTTTCGATACATTTTTCTGCACTTTGCTCCGAAAAACACTCAAACTGACGGAAGAGCAAAGATTCGTTTGATAATCATACATTTCGCTTCCTATACTTCTCTCGAAATCCTTTATTTTCGATATATTTGATTAAAATAAAAGTATGAGCGTTAAAGTAAGATTTTATTCCTACGATATAGAATTTGAGTTTGAAAACTCCGTGGAATTTCCTGTTGCACCAGCAATTGGCGATGAGGTGAATCTGATTTCATTTTTCAAATACAAAACTTCTGAAAGATTAGAATACGTCAACAATATGGAAGATCTTTATCTATATGAAAACGCATTGGTTACTGAGCGTACCTGGTGCAAAGACATCGAGAAAGATGAGGTGTATTTGTTGGTACATTTAAAGTATAAAAGGAGAAAGTAAGATAAATTTTCTTTGTACAGGTACCTCCAATTTTCATAATTATTATTTCAGGATTACTTTCACCAAAAATTCTGGATCTTTATAATGCAAAATTCACTGTATGACCACATGTAAAAACTGCGGAAATGTATTTGACGGAAATTACTGCAACCAATGCGGACAGTCGGCGAAAACCAAGAGGATCAGTTATGAATTTCTTTGGGAAGATATTCAGCACGGTCTTTTGCATTATGACAAAGGCATTGGTTATTCTCTGAAAAAGCTTTTCGAAAAGCCAGGTTATGTAATTGAAGATTATATCGAAGGCAAACGCGTGAATCATTTCAGACCTATATCTATGGTAATTATTATGGCAACGATTTATGCTTTAATTTATCATTTATTAGATCTAAATAACCGGTCTGCATTGGATGAATCTTCAGGTGCAATATTAGAAAAGGTTTTCGAACATTATTACTGGTTTGTAGTTGCTACAATTCCTATTTATACAGTCACGACTTATATGATGTTTAAAAAAACAGGATATAACTTCTATGAATTCATCATTTTTGAAGCCTTTAAAACTTCCCAAAGACTAGTCGTTCATATTCTCTTTCTCCCCATTCTTTATTTTTTGAAAGATCGATCAGGTTTTTATACGGTATCAAACCTGCTTATCATTATAGATTTCATTTTAATATTCTGGGTCAACAAACAGTTCTTTAATAAAATGCCGTCAAAACAGGTATTTGCAAGAAGCCTCGCAAGCTACGTCATGTATTGCATTCTTGCTTTCATACTTTTAGTATTAATGATTTTGGCATTTGGATATGGTCAATAAGAATCTGTGAAACAATATAAAAAAAGTGATACAGCAATGCATCACTTTTTTATTTGGGAAATTCTTTAAATCTATTATAGTTTTCTCACCGAAACATTTGGCTCCTCGCCTTGTGGAACGATAAAAATCCCATTATCACTTACTGTATCTCCCGGATCAAGATAATATCCTGCAATCACTGGAATTACTGCACTTTCGTATTTTCCTTCTTTGGTGTATGCCCAATAAGTAACGTTGAGATTGTGTGGTTTTGGTTTCAGATCGATCTTTTTTGAAGTCAGTTTTGCTCCGGTTGCGTTGATACAGTTCACCTCAACCAAACCTATATTGGTTACGATCTGTGGAGCAGATGACATTCTCATATTGATGCTTTTTCCGCTATTATTAGTCAACGTTGCAGAAACTTTATAGCGGTCGAAATTTTTTCCACCAACACTTACAGACTCTTTATTCAGAATATTAAAAGTCACCGCCAAACCGTTGACATCCACTGTGGCTCCATCCGTAATTTTTTGACCGTAGAAGCTCGTTAAAGTAAAAAGCACAAAAAAAAGTGCTAAGAATATTGATTTTTTCATAATACTATTTTTAGAGTGAATATATTTTGGTGCTGTAATCAGATTTAAACTTTTTATTGATCCTTTTTACAGAATAAAATTAAATAATATTTTTATTATTTAATAAAATTTTCAAAATATTAATGAAATTTATTACCTATCCTGAAAATGTAATATTTATAAAAATGGGTGAGACACAAAAAATAACTGCCCAAAAACTGAGCAGCTTGTATTTACAAAAATGTGTATTGACTGTTTTTCAATAACTTTATTAAACCTAATCTTTAATACCTAAAGCAGATTTATATATTTTAATTTCCTTTTCCAGATCATAAATTTTCTCAGTTTTTTCCTTCAGCTCAATAACAAATTTTGATTTTTCGCTGAAAGAAATGTTTCCCGGATAATAATTGATCAATTCCGTTAAAAAATCGTGCTCCAACGCAATGCCCAAATTCCATAATATCCCAAATTGCAGTGACGAATTTTGGAAATACTGAGCCAATGACGACGAACTAATCTGCAGTCTCCTCGCCAATTCTGCCTGCGAAACTGCTTTATTGATCATTACTTTACGAACCATCGCACCAATATGCGGATGTGGAGACGCAGTTTTCTCCTGATACTTTCTTAAACTCATTTGTGTTAAATTTTATTGATAAAAGTAATAAAAATACGCATAGAAGAGAGTGATCTCCGTTTAAACCTTGAAGTTTACGTTTTAAATGTATCGTTCATAGTTTTACAAATAGATTTATGCGTTTTAGAATTAATTTTTTACATTTAAGATTGATTTGATTAATTTTTAAACATATCTTTTTACATATAAGACCTAAATTTATATATATAAAACGTTAAAAAATATGTAGAAAACGTAAACACATATGTCTAAAGAATAAAATTTGGTTTAAATGGTAACTTACAGATTATAAATTTGTGACCACGGGTTGTGAAGTTATTATATATTGTTTTGTTCCACAAAAAAAAGTGAGACATTTCTGCCTCACTTCAAACAATTTATATTAAATGAAAATTAATATCCGAAAATTTCTTCAAGGGTCACTTCTTTGAATTCTCCCATTTTGTTGATCGATTCCATATTCAGGTTTTCTTTTTTCCCGATGATGGCGGTGTTGTATTTCAACGGTTTGATATCAGCATTGTAAAAGCTTGTCAGCTGAGGCAGACTTAAATTCTGAATCTCTGCGTACACATCTTTTCTGATATCGTAATCTACGCCCAGTTTTTTCAACGCCAGTTGGTTGTAGAAAATACTGGTTCTGTTGATTCTGTTTGAGGCGATTTGCTTCAAAGCCGAACCTTTAGAATTCTCAAACTGTGCCGGAATCTGAGGAAAATCTGCCATCAAATCATTCATTGCACTTACTGCAAGAGGCAATTTGTTTGCCTGAGTTCCGATGTAGTTCGTCACATAGTTCGGGTGATCTTTTTCAGAAGCCGTAGCATAAGAAACATACGCAGAATACGCCAATGACTTACTTTCTCTGATCTCCTGGAAAACGATAGACGACAATCCGCGTCCGAAATATTCGTTGAATACATTTACTTTCCCCAAGTTGGCCAAGTCAACATTCTGGGCTTTTGCTACTTTCGCCATTTCCATCTGCACCATGTCGTAGGCTGTGAAATATACTTTCCCTTCCGTAGTAGGTTCCGCATATACTTTAGCTTTTGCAGGCTGCATTTTGGTGTCGGCGATGAATGGTTTTACTGCTTTCTCCAATCCTTTCTGATCTTCTCCGTAGATAAAAATCTCGTATGGATATTGGTTTAAGGTCTTGATTTTAGACATCAGCTCATTCACATTAATGCTTTCCAAACGTTGTTTAGAAATAATATCGGTCATTCTAGAATCTTTCCCATATTTAGCATAGTTGGAAAGTGCCGACATAATTCTTGTCTTATCTTTTTTAGCAACTTCTCTAGATTCAAGGATGGTTTTTACGGTTTGATCGTAAATTGCTTTATCGGCTTTCACGTTGGTCATCCAGTGGTTCATCAATTCTACTCCTTTCTTCATATTGCTTTCCAATCCGCTCAAAGTGATGATAGTTTGGTCATTTGAAGTTCTGAAGCTGTTTGAGATTCCTAATTTGTAGAATTCTTCTTTCAACTGTTCAGGAGTATATTTATCAGTTCCTAAATATTGCAAAACGCTTACACCAAGGCTCAATTCTTTGTCATTATCTGTCCCGAAAGGGAAAATATAATTGACCTGAGCTACCTTGTTGTATTTATTCTGAACAAAACTTACCTTTTTATCTTTTATCTGCGTGGTAGCAATCGCCGTTTTGTAATCAATAAACTGAGGCTTGATGTCTCCTGCTTTTGTTCCCAAAATATCTTTTAGGAAAGGTGACTGAGCTTCTCTGTTAAGTTTAATAGGCGTGATCGCAGGATTCTGTACGCGAACCAATTTGTCATTCACCCCTTTTTCTTTATAAACGACTACATAATTGTCCTTGAAAAACTCATTTGCAAATTTTACAATATCCGCTTTGGTGATTTTTTCATAATCATTGATCTCGTCTAATTCCTGTTGCCAAGTTCTTTCGTTGATGTAAGCGCCGTATAATGTTGTAGCTAAACCATCAGCAGTTTCCCAGCCTTTCATACGCTGAACTTTCATATCGTTGACGATGGCTTTCATCATCCAGTCCGGGAATTGACCTTTCTTAACTAAATCGATCTGTCCAAGCAACAATTTTTTAGCCTCATCAAAGCTTTGTCCTTCTTTTGGAACCACATATAATGTGAATGCTCCATAAGTTTTGTACGGAGATTCGTAAGCTCCTGCGCTTAGCACTTTTTGTTTTTGGCTGATATTTAAATCTATTAGACCCGCGTCGCCGCTGTTGCTTAAGATTTCACCAATCATGCTCGCCAATCTTGCGTCTTTAGTTCCGTAAGAATCAGATCTCCAAGCCATTGTCATTCTCGGTGCAGACGGACTTTTTACTATTCTTGTCACCACCTGAGTCATCGGCTCCTCAGAAACCATTTTTTTCATCGGAAGTTCTTTGTATTTGAACGACCCGAAATATTGATCAACTAATTTTATCGTTTTGTCGAAATCTAAATCTCCAACCAAGACAACCGCCATATTATTAGGAACATAATATGTATCAAAATACTTATGAATAGCCACCATTGAAGGGCTTTTCAAATGTTCTGAAGTACCGATCGTAGTTTGTTGTCCGTTTGGATGTTTCGGGAAAAGTGCTTCCATTAAAGCATAATTTACCAAACGGCTGTCATTATCTTGAGCTCTGTTGAATTCTTCATAAACTGCCTCCAATTCTGTATGGAAAAGTCTTAGAACCAATTCTGAAAAACGTTCTTTTTCAACTTTCAACCATTTCTCCAATTCATTAGCAGGGATATTGTTTTTGTAAACCGTTTCGTCTAACCAAGTGTGAGCGTTTGTTCCTGTTGCTCCCAAAGATGAAATGGCTTTATCATATTCGTTGGCAATTGCATATTTTGAAGCTTCCTGAGAAACCTCATCGATCTTTTTGTAAAGTAACTTTTTCTTCTCAGGATCTTTTTCTGCTTTGTGCTGTTCGTAAAGATCAGAAATTTGTTGTAGCAATACTTTTTCTTTAGCCCAATCCTGAGTTCCCAAATGAGAGGTTCCTTTGAAAACCATATGCTCAAGGTAGTGCGCCAATCCAGTGTTATCACTAGGATCATTGTTAGATCCTGTTCTCACCGGAACATAAGTCTGGATTCTAGGAGCATCATCGTTCTTTGCGAGATAAACTTTCAATCCGTTTTTTAGAGTATAGACTCTCACTCCTGCCTGATCATTTTTCACAGTTTCGTACGTGTAACCTTGACTGTCAGTCACTGTTTGCGTATCAAATTTCTGCGCCATTGCATTGATCATAAAAAAGAATGAAAGAGAAATAAAAACTTTCTTCATAGTAGAATTTATTAAATCATATTAAGATAAAATGATTAGTGTAGTGAAAGATGAGTTTTGTTACAATCTTTCAATATTTCTATTGCACAGCGTAGAGTGCAGTTTCCACATAGATCACCTTTAAAGAAGAATAATTTTTCTGCAAATCTTCTGCTTTTTTAAAGTAAATATTATTTGAATAGAAGATTTTTCTCCATTAAAATTATCAAACGTAAGATTTGAGACATATTTAAAACTAAGCCACAAATTCAAGGAACAGATTTTGCAGACTGAAACTTATCAATTAACTAATAAGTTTAATATTTTTATGATGTAATTAAAAATGAAATTCATAATAATTTCAAATAATTTGCTACAAAAATCAGCAATTAAATGCAAGATATTCCATAATCCTATGTCCTGCATTTTTATTATTTTAGCGGTTTGAAAAATGAGTAAAAAACAGATTCCTAAAATGTAATCTGAGTATTAAAATCAATCTTTTCGGGTGAAAAAACAAGATATTCCACAGGACGAAAGCAATCTTCAATCAGCTAATATGACAGAAATGTTATACGTGACTGATGAAAATAACAATTATACCACGGCTCAAAGCATCGGTTGGGAAGCAAAAAAAGCTGCCCTTGACGAATCGATGGCACTCATCAATGAAAGAATTGAGGAAGCAAAACAAAATGTTGCCAATAATATCGTGAGTCCGATTATCTATTTTATGGAATTCAATAAAATGGATTTGCAGGTTCTTGCGGCCTACGTCGGAATGTGGCAATGGTCGGTAAAAAGACACGCAAAACCAAAAATTTTCAAAAAACTCAGTGATTCTACCTTAAAAAAATACGCCGACACATTCGGGATTTCGGTGGATGAACTCAAAAACTTCGACGGAAAATAAATGAAGATCAATTTTGAACACCATCAGACAGCCCACTGCGAAAACGGTGTTGCATCCAATTTACTTCTCAACAGAGGTTTGAAACTCAGCGAACCTATGATTTTCGGAATCGGTTCCGGATTATTTTTCGTGTATTTGCCTTTCCTTAAAGTCAATTTTGCGCCGGGTTTCAGCTATCGTCCGATGCCGGGAGCTATTTTCAGCAAAGCGGCAAAAAGACTTGGCATTAAAATCAAAAGAATAAAATTTTCAAATCCTAAAGAAGCCCAAGCTGCTTTAGAGAAAAATTTAGAACAAAATATCCCGACCGGTTTACAAGTAGGTGTTTTCAACTTGACCTATTTTCCGGAAGAATATAAATTCCATTTCAATGCTCACAATCTTGTGGTTTACGGGAAAGAAGACGGAAAATTCCTCATCAGTGATCCTGTGATGGATTTTGCAACCACGCTGACCGAAACAGAACTGGAAAAAGTACGTTATGCCAAAGGCGCACTCGCTCCGAAAGGTCATATGTACTTCCCAACCCACATTCCGGAAAACGTCAATCTGGAAGAAGCCATCAAAAAAGGAATCAAGGATACCTGCAAAAATATGCTGGCTCCAGTTCCAATTATTGGTGTAAAAGCAATGCGTTGGGTCGCAAAAAGTATCCCGAAATGGGCAGAGAAAAAAGGCACAAAAGTGACCAATCATTATCTTGGACAACTCATCAGAATGCAGGAAGAAATCGGGACTGGTGGTGGTGGATTTCGATTTATTTACGGTGCTTTTTTGCAGGAAGCCGCTGTGATTCTTAAAAATGAAGAATTGAAAGAATTATCTAAAGAAATTACCGCAATTGGTGATCTTTGGAGAGATTTTGCCGTGGATATTGCAAGAGTTTACAAAAACAGAAATTCTAAGAGCGACATTTATAACGAGCTTTCAAAATCGATGCTGCATATTGCTGATTTGGAGGAGGCTTTTTATAAGAAATTGAGAAAGGCAATTTAACTGTCGGCGCATTAATTTATCTAAATTTGCACTAAAATACAATGACTTATGACAACATTTACTTTCAAAATAGATTCTCGCGAGAGCAAAAAAGTTAAGGCTATTTTAAAAGCTTTAGGTGTGGCTGATTTGAAAATACAGGAAGAAGAAATTCCCTCAAAAAAATTTACTGAAAAAGTAAAGAGAGCTAGAAAGGCTTATTCTGAAGGAGACACGGTTGCTGTAAATACAAAAAATATATGGGAAGGTATCGAATAGTCCGTACCAAAGAAGCGGAAAAAGACCTTGCTAAAATTTTAAAATCCGGTAATAAATCTGACATCAAAAAGGTGGAACTTTTCTTTAGCGAAATTGAAGAACATCCCAGAACTGGCACAGGGTTACCAGAGCAGTTAAAGTACTTTGACGGGGAAGTCTGGAGCAGACGAATTAATAAAAAAGACAGATTTGTTTATGAAATTTATGAAGAAGATAAAAATGTTATTGTAGTGAGTTCATTAGGACATTACAACGACGTCTAAGTTCTTCTAAAGTCAGTAATTATTAATAAATCTGCATTACAAAAAATGTCAAATTTCATCATAGAAATAAAAAACCTCTACAAGAAATACAAAAATTCGGAAGACTTTTCCGTGAATGATATTTCTTTGGATATCGATAAAAACGAAATCTACGGAATTCTCGGACCAAACGGAGCGGGGAAAACAACCTTGATTTCTATGCTTTCCGGTTTAATCAAACCCACTTCCGGAAGTTTTACCATTAACGGATTGTCACCAAAAAAAGACAGTTCAAAAATTAAACAAATTATTGGCGTTGTTCCACAGGAATATGCGCTCTACCCGACTTTGACAGCGAAAGAAAACCTTCTGTTCTTCGGGAGTTTGTATGGTTTAAAGAGTGATTATCTTCACAAAGCAATCGACGAAGCGTTGGAATTAATGGGCTTGACGAAATTTGCCAATAAAAAAGTCGACCAGTTTTCTGGCGGGATGAAACGCCGCTGCAACCTGATTGCAGGAACGCTTCACAACCCGAAAGTTTTGTTTCTGGATGAGCCGACTGTTGGCGTTGACGTTCAGTCAAAAAAAGCAATTATTGATTATCTTTTGGATCTTAATAAAAAAGGAACGTGCATTATTTACACTTCGCATCACCTTTCTGAAGCTGAAGAGTTTTGTACAAAAATTGCGATTATCGATCACGGAAAAATCCACGCAACCGGAACACCGGAAGAATTGGTAAAAAGAGTTGACAATGCGCAAAATCTAGAGGATGTTTTCATTTCATTAACAGGAAAAGAATTGAGAGATGTTGTATAAATTGTGGAGAAGTTTCATCAAGGAAATTCAGTTACTGAAGAGAGATTCGGGCGGAATTGTCATCATTTTTCTGATGCCGTTATTGCTGATTATTACAATTACATTGATTCAGGATTCCACTTTCAAAAATCTGGAAGGTTCAAAAATCCCGGTAATTTTTATTGATAATGATCATTCTGAAGTTTCCAAAGTCATCAAAAAAGAACTCGAAACCAGCAAAACATTTGAACTGATTACCGATTACAACGAGAAATCGGCTGAAAAAGCTGTGTTTACGGGAGATTATCAGTTGGCAATCGTCATTCCGGAAAATCTAACGAAAGATTTAAATTCAAATATAGATTCAAAAGTTCAGACCGTTGTAAGCTCGTTTGGATTGGAATCCGATTCTGCGGCGACAAAAACTGTGGCTTCAAAAGCGAAAGACATTCATCTCTATTTCGATCCTGCGACCAACGCAGGTTTCAAAAATTCTGTGATGAATGCCATTAATAAAATGGTTTTTGAAATCGAAAATAAAAAAATATACAAGGCTTTCCAGGATCAATTGGGAACTACGGAAGACCTGGAAAACAAAAGCCTGATTAGCTTTAAAGAAATCACACCGAATAAAGGTAAGGAAGAAGTGTTGCCCAATTCCGTTCAGCACAACGTTCCGGCTTGGGCTTTGTTTGCGATTTTCTTTATTGTGGTACCGCTTTCCATTAATTTGGTCAAAGAAAAAAGTCAGGGAACGAGTGTGAGAATCCGTACCAGTCCTACACCGTATTACATTCATATTTTAGGAAAAACATTGACGTATCTTATCATTTGCGTCATCCAGTTTTTGCTGATGGTTGCAGTGGGAATCTGGATTTTCCCGTTGATGGATCTGCCACAGTTTGACGTCACCGGAAAAATGTTCCATCTTCTCATTGTTACTCTTTTTGCAGGATTGGCAGCAATTGGGTTTGGGGTTTTAATCGGGACGGTTTCTGATACTCAGGAACAGTCCGCACCGTTTGGAGCAACGTCTGTTGTAGTTTTGGCGGCGATTGGCGGAATCTGGGTTCCCGTTTTCCTGATGCCCGAATTTATGCAGAAAATTGCGCAGTTTTCCCCGATGAATTGGGGACTGAATGCTTATTACGATATTATTTTAAGAAACAGCGGCATTGGCGAAATTGCTAAAGAGCTGATTTTCTTATTTTTATTTTATATTGCGATGGTTACCATCTCTTTACTATACGAAAGAAAACAAAATGCAGTCTAAAAATATAACTTGTACCGAAGAAGTACGTGTAAGATTCAATGAGACAGATCCGCTTGGAATCGTCTGGCACGGTCATTACATTGTGTATTTTGAGGACGGAAGAGAAGCTTTCGGAAGAGAGCACGGTTTGACGTATCTCGATATTCAAAAAGCCGGATTTGTAACGCCGATTGTGAAAAGTACGTGTGAACATTTTCTGCCTTTGAAATACGGCGAAACCTTCAACATCGTTACAACTTTCGTGAATTCTGTTTCAGCGAAATTGATTTACAGATACGAGATTTTCAATCAAAATAATCAATTGGTTTGCAGCGGAGAAACCATTCAGGTTTTTCTGGATTCCGATAATAATCTGTGCCTGTACAATCCTGAGTTTTTTCAGAATTGGAAAGATAAAATGGGATTTTAACTGGCTTTTGGCGATTTGCTGTTAGCTTTTGGCTTTTAAATAAGAATCAAAATTTCGGTAATTAATGAATAAAGAAATTTACATCACAGATTATAACTGCGTCACGCCTTTGGGTTTTGATGTAGAATCAAACTGGAATGCGCTTCTGGAAGGAAAATCAGGTGTGGCTTTGCAGAAAGTCAGCGATCATCACGACGCTTTTTTTGTTTCTAAAATTGATTCTGAAAAACTGGAAGAGGAATTTAATAAACTCTTCGACAATCAGGATTTTACAAGACTTGAAAAAATGTTTTTGCTAAGCCTGAAACCTTTGGTAGAAAGACATCAGGTTACAGATGAAACCGCTTTTATTCTCTCAACAACTAAAGGAAATATCAGTCTGTTAAAAAACGAAACTGTTTTACCGGAAGGCGTTTACCTATCCAATTTGGCTCAAAAATTAGCTGATTTTTTTGGATTTAAAACCAAGCCAATTGTGGTTTCCAATGCTTGTGTTTCCGGAGTGATGGCGATTTCTGTCGCAAAGAATATGATTCTATCAGGAAAATATACAGATGCTTTTGTAGTTGCCGGCGATGAGATTTCTGAATTTGTGATTTCTGGTTTCAATTCTTTTCAGGCGATTGGAAACGAGCTTTGTAAACCTTATGATAAAAACAGAAACGGAATTAATCTGGGTGAAGCAACGGCAGCGGTGTTTATGACTTCAGAATTAGATCAAACCGAAAAGTTTAGGTTTAAAGTTTTAGGCGATTCGGCAATTAACGATGCCAATCACATTTCAGGCCCATCCAGAACTGGCGACGGACTGTTTGCGAGCATCAAAAATGCAATGAAAGAAGCGAAAGTTTCCGCAGAACAAATCGATTTTATTTCTGCTCACGGAACGGCAACGCTTTACAATGACGAGATGGAAGCCATTGCTTTCAACCGAATGGATTTACAAAATGTACCACTCAACAGTATGAAAGCTTATTACGGACATTGTTTGGGCGCATCCGGACTTCTGGAAAGCATTATTTCTATGGAATCTGCTTTGCACAATACATTACTTCCGTCTAAAAATTTTGAAGAAATGGGCGTTTCTCAGGATTTGAATATTATCAAAGAAAATCAGTCGGCAGAAATTAAATATATTCTGAAAACGGCTTCTGGTTTTGGCGGTTGCAATGCGGCGGTAGTTTTGGAAAAAGCATAAAATAATTTTGTAATTTTGATAGAATTAAAGTTTTAGGAAATGGAATCTACTTTAGAAATCAGAAAAAGAATTCACAATTATATAGATGATGCCGATGAACGCATCCTTCGGATTTTTAATGCAATAATTGATGCAGAAGAAGACGATTTAGATTTTGAGTCAGAACATACACAATATACGCAAGTTCCGGATTATGTTTATGACCAGATTGAGGAGGAACGCCAAAAATATTTGAACGGAGAGCTGAAAACATCTTCTTGGGAAGAAGTGAAAGCAAGATTGATGGAAAAATTATGACCTACAACCTTTCACTTTCTCCAATTGCCGAAGCTAATTTGCTTGAATCTGCTTTATGGTACGAAAGTCGACAAATCGGACTTGGAGAAAAATTCACACAAAAGGTTGAAGCTTATTTTTCCAGAATTCAAAATTACCCACTGCACTTTCCTTTGAAAAAAGGAAATTTGCGTGAAGCTTATATTCAAAAATTCCCTTTTGTTATCATTTATGAAGTGATAGAAAATGAAATTGTGGTGTTCTCTGTTTTGAACACCTATCAAAAGCCAGCAAAAAAGCCTTAAACTTTTGAAAATCGTCAATGATGAAGACAGAAAACCATAAAATAGTTTTTGTAAGATTAGGGATTCTTATCATTTGTAATTT
>Ga0302215_10000611_pt1 | contig 26078 bp, 23 predicted proteins | sample II_Fen_N3_1_FD_194580 | JGI IMG/M metagenome (GOLD analysis project Ga0302215, IMG submission 194580) | Peat permafrost microbial communities from Stordalen Mire near Abisko, Sweden - II_Fen_N3_1 | ecosystem: Environmental > Terrestrial > Soil > Wetlands > Permafrost | place: Sweden: Abisko... | reverse complement strand
TATTTGTTGCTTTTTTTCGTGAAGGAATTATAAAGTTGTTTACCAATATAGAAGAAGGGAATAATCCTACGCCTTCTTTTCATACCTTTGGAGTAAGTGCATATATAAAATATGTTGTACTCATGGTCATCATTCACCACACAACATTATTCATTCTTGAGGCTTTCTCTTTTTCCAATTTTTGGATTATGTTAGCCAAGATCATTCTCAGTTCATTTGTAACAATACTTTTGATTCTGGGAATACAATCGATTAAAACAAAATAAAATATGATAAACGATACGCTTCAAAACAGAAGATATGTGATTTCAATCATCATGTCAGCTGTCATTGTTGTGTATATTCTGAGGTTGTTCACCATCCAGATTATCGATACGAAATATAAAAACGGTGCAGATAGCAATGCTTTCCTGAAGAAAACACAATTCCCTCCCCGCGGACTTATTTACGACCGGAAACACACCTTGCTGGTTTATAACAAACCTGCCTATGACATTGCATTGATCATGCGCGAAATACGCGACCTGGATACCATCTCCTTCTGCAAAGCCCTGAATATAGATAAGCAATCGTTTATCAACCGGATTGCTGAAATCAAAGATCATAAAAAGAATCCGGGATATTCCTCGTACACTCCTCAGCTTTTTATGACCCAACTGGGTATTGAGGATATCGCTACAATCCAACAGTCGATGTACAAATATCCGGGGTTCTACATTCAAAACCGTACCCTGCGTGAATATGCATTCCCATATGCAGCCCATGTTTTGGGAAATATCGGCGAAGTATCGCAAAAGAAACTTGATAACGACGATTATTACAAGCAAGGTGATTATGCCGGTCGTGATGGTGTGGAATATACCTACGAGGAACAGTTACGTGGCGAAAAGGGTGTTGAGATATTACTTCGTGATGCCAAAGGAAGAATCAAAGGCAAGTATGAGAATGGAAAAGAAGACATAGCTCCTAAGGCCGGTGAAAACCTGACCTTAACACTTGATGCCCAACTCCAGATATTAGGCGAAAAACTAATGGAAGGCAAAGTAGGTAGCATAGTAGCCATTGAACCTTCAACAGGCGAAATATTGGCCATGGTTTCCAATCCAACCTTTAATCCTTCCCTGCTGGTTGGTCGGCAACGTTCTAAGAACTATGTGCAGCTGTTGCATGATCCTACCATACCATTGATTAACCGTGCCACACAAGCTCAATACTCTCCCGGCTCGGCATTTAAGACTCTCGAGGCATTAGTCCTGCAACAAATGGGAGGAATCAATGAAAGTACCATGTTCCCGTGTAACGGCCCCCAATCATCGCCCATTAAATGTACGCACCACCACGGTTCACCGGTAAGCCTGCTCAGTGCCATTGAACAAAGCTGCAACCCTTATTTCTGGAATGCATTTCGCGTGACGCTCGAAAAAGACGGTTATGGAAAACGGAATGTTTTTTTCAGAAATACCTATGATGAGTGGGTTGACCGGATTAAGAGTTTCGGTCTGGGTGAAAAATTCAAAGATGGTGATATTTATGAACAGTCAAGGGGAAATATCCCAACTCAAAAATTCTATAACCGTGTTTACAAAGCCGATAATGGCTGGAGGGCAATCACTATCCGGTCCAATGCTATCGGTCAGGGAGAGGTTATGGCAACTCCTTTGCAAATGGCTAATTTAATGTGCGCCATTGCCAACGAAGGTCATTATATCACCCCGCACCTGAACAAGTGTGATTCGATGTTGAAAAAAATTCATTATTGCAAAGTGGATAAAAAATACTTTCCTATCGTGTTTGAAGCTATGTGGAGGGTGTTTGAATTTGGTACGGCAAGGAGCTCTAAAATTGAAGGGTTGGATATGTGTGGTAAAACAGGTACTGTTGACAACAGCCATGGAAAACCCCATTCCGTTTTCGTTGGGTTTGCCCCACGCGTTAACCCGAAAATTGCCATCGCAGTGGTCGTTGAAAACGCCGGATTCGGAACGGAATTTGCAGCTCCAATCTTCAGCCTGATGGTTGAACAATACCTCAAAGGGAAGATAACACGCACTGAACTGAAGGAACGGGTAGCAAAAATTGTAACCAACTATAATGTACAAGAACGTTAGTATAAAATACGCACTGGACTGGACAACGATATTTTATTACGTTGTCCTGGTTCTTATGGGTTGGGTCAGCATTTACGGTGCCAGCTACAACTTCGATCAGGCAAGCATCTTTGATTTCAGTCAACGTGCCGGCAAGCAATTCCTGTGGATACTTACGGCATTTTCCATTGGCGGGGTATTGCTGCTCATCGATTCGAAAATGTACAACATATTTGCCTATTTCATATATGTGGGCGCTGTTTTATTATTGATTATCACCATATTTGTGGCCCACGACATTAAAGGTTCACGATCGTGGCTTGTGCTTGGGCCTATCAGCTTTCAACCGGCTGAATTAGCGAAAATGGCTACTGCGCTTGCATTGGCTAAATTCATGAGTGCCTATAACTACAAACTAAAGACGTGGAAAGATTTAATACCTCTGGGGCTTATTATCTTCATCCCGTTTGCATTGATTATCCTGCAAAACGAAACAGGTACTGCTCTGGTATATATTGCCTTTCTGCTTATGCTCTACCGCGAAGGAATGAATGGCATTGTGCTGCTGATAGTAACTTTTGCTGTTGTGCTCTTTATTACCATTATTAAATTAAGCATAATTCCAATTCAGATCGATCATGGCACCCTTGGAATGGTCCTTGGAATGGGTCTTATCCTGTTGGTGCAGCTTATCTATGCCATTTATTTTACCCGTAATCGACAGGAAGCTTTCATACTACTGGCAGGAACACTGGTAGTTGTCATCACATCGTATGTACTGAATATCTGGTATTATGTGAATTACAACTATGTTGCCATATTTTGCGTGCTGTCATCCTGCATTTACTGGATGTTCATCGAACTTTTCTACCGCTACCGCAAATACTGGTTTCTTGTATTCTTTTCATTTGGATCTGTATTATTTGGCATATCAGCCGACTATTTGTTTACGAAGGTGCTTGAGGATCACCAGCAGGTGCGTATCAAGGTATTGCTCAACATGGAGGATGCCCCGCTTGGAGCAGGTTATAATGTAAATCAATCTAAAATAGCCATTGGCTCAGGAGGTTTCTTCGGGAAAGGTTTTTTAAATGGCACCCAGACCAAACTTAAATTCGTTCCTGAACAGGATACCGACTTTATCTTCTGTACCGTAGGCGAAGAACATGGATTTGTAGGCTCTGTGCTGGTATTGTTTGTCTACTGGCTGTTGCTTATGCGTATACTGCGTATGGCCGAGCGGCAGCATGATCCGTTTAGCCGGGTCTATGCCTATTGCGTGGCGAGTATATTCTTCTTCCACCTGATGATCAACATTGGGATGGTACTTGGCATAATGCCTGTAATAGGCATTCCCTTGCCGTTTTTCAGCTATGGAGGCTCCTCGCTCTGGGGTTTTACCATTTTGCTCTTTACCTTGCTTAGACTGGACGCAGCGAGGTCGGAAAGAATGAGGTAACAGAACAGTAGGACTGTTTCATATGTCTGTCCTCACATTCACCGGGGAGCATAATAAATAATACACACACCAATCAGGGCAACCACTGCTCCGATAATATCATATTTATCGGGTGAGAAATGGTCAAATTTCATGGCCCATAACAACGACATCACTATAAAGAACCCGCCGTACGTGGCATAAACCCGTGCAAAGCTTGCTGTCTGCAACGTTGCCACCACTCCATACAGTACCAGGATTGATCCGCCCAGGATGCCATACCACACCGGCTTGTTATCTTTCAGACATAGCCATACCAGGTAACCACCCCCTATTTCACAAAAACCTGCCAGGATAAAGATCAGTATTGATTTTAATATTGCCATACGATTTACGTTTTTGTTTTGCTGAAAAATCACCTCTATTTTTGCAAATATAATTCTTTTGGCTGAATATACTTTAATTTAACAGGAAATGGACACAACTCAATATATCTTTCATCATCCCAAATAAAAAGAACAACATACGTAATCGTAGATATTTAATGATCTATTTTTTATTCTACAAAAGCTTATGTTCCAGCGCCCTGCAAATTATGAATTATGAATTACATAAAAAATCCCCGTAGATCAATTCCTTGATCTACGGGGATTTATATATATATCAGGGGTAAATATTATTTACCAAAGAACCATTTGTGCAGTTCTCCAAAATGAGTCTGGTACATCTTGTAACTCTCGTCCAGAATTTGCATCGCAGTAGCCTTATCAAAGAATTTCTCAACCACCACTGTTTTATTTTCCAGTTTCTTATAGTCTTCAAAGAAACTCATGGTTTCAGTAATCATATGGGGTGGCAGTTCTGAAATATCGTTGTAATGGTTCACGCTTGGATCGCCGGCTGCAACCGCTATAATCTTGTCATCCGCTTCCCCGTTGTCCAGCATACGCATCACGCCAATCACTTTTGCCTCAACAATACAAAGCGGGACAAATTCAATCTGCGACAGGATCAGGATATCCAGCGGGTCATGATCTTCGCAGTAACTCTGTGGGATAAATCCGTAATTGTGGGGATAATACACCGAAGAGTACAACACACGATCAAGCCTCAGCAAGCCGCTTTCCTTATCCAGTTCGTATTTTGCATGGGTCCCTTTCGGTATTTCGACTATTCCTTTTACTATGTCCGGTGAATCGGTGTGCGGTGTTACCTGATGCCAGGGATTGAAATTATTACGCATTTAGTTAAATTTAGATTAAGTATATACTCCTTTTATTAAAAGCGTACAAAAGTAGAAATTAAAATCTACTTTCGAATTGAAAGTAAAATTTATTTTATTTCCCTTAATCTATATTATGATAATATAAAAACAGTTCAGTTAACTGTCCCTGTATATGATTATGCTCTATTTATCAATCAAATAAACCTGTAACGAGTAGGAATTACCTGTTGTTTCAAACCATAAGCAGGCAGTTGGAACATAACCAACTGTGATTATGCAGGAACTGCCTGTGTGGATCAATGTCCGTTTACTGTCGATTAAAAATGGGCTAATGCCTAATCCTGTTGATCTTTCCGACTAGATCGGTTCACTCTCTATTCATTGCTTCCTGCTAAAACTGAAGGCAATGAATTCCTGCATTACGGCTACCACCCAAAAGAACTAATCAACATTCTCTTCGATCAAAGCAGCCAATTCATCAATAGAACCTTCCATAAACAGCATATTCCCGTTCTTATCGATTAAAAACTTGGAAGGTATACCCGTGACTTTGTACTTCGAAACGATGTCATCCTGATAGTCAAACAACACCTGGAAGGTATACTTATTTGCCGTTATGAATTCGGAAACAGTCTTTTTTGTTTCAGCTGGTTTCTTCTTTTCCCACACATCAACAAAGAAGAATTCAATGTTTTTGTTTTTATACTTCTTTACAAGCTCCTGCATCCTGGGGAACGATCCCCTGCATGGTCCACACCAGGTAGCCCAGAAATCCAGTACGATCATTTTCCCTTTATAATCCGACAATTTCACTTTCTTACCTTCCATATTTGTCAGGGTAAAATCTATGGCTGCCTGGCTTCCATATTTTTTTATGATCTGTTCTTTTTTCTGTTGATTGGTTGATGCCAGCCAATTATTTTTAATCTTTTCAAAATCCGACAATGGAAGATTAAGTTTTTTATAAATATCCTGCAGTTGAAGGATCATTATCTTTGAATCTACTCCACTTTTAAGCTGGCTTTCAATATAGCTTTTTGCAAATTCCAATCCTTTTGCTTTCTCAGCATACAGGGCATACCGTTCTTTGCCATCCGGGTTTATTTCGTCCATCCGGGATATTTCATCCTGATAGTGAAAAGCCAGGTCATAATTCTTTTCTTTAAACATGATTAAGGCATACGTATCGGCATAAGAAATATAGGTTTGTGTCAACCCGTATTTATCACCCTCCCTGGAAGGATCGTCCATCATAGCTTTAATAATGTCGATAGATTGTTTTGACAGCCTTTCGGCAAATAGCAAGTCCTTACCGAGGCTTATCAGGTCCTCACCAGTTAATACCCAGGCTGCCTGATTGAAAATTCCGGCTACACGTAATTTATTGTTTATCCGTGAGACGCACTTTTCTATCTGGAGGGTATCTCTTTTTTGTATATAGAAGTTGAGTAGTTCAAACTCAAACTGATCTTTTATCTGCACCGTGGCATCGCCAAATTCAACGGCAAACCGATTAATTTCATTCATAATAAATGTATCTGTCCGATCCTGAGTTTCATAGAATTTATTGAAGAACTTACCTTGTGCAAATTTCCCCTTGGGGTATTTTTTGAGTACCAAGGCATTAATTTCATCATATTTTTCAACCATCTTTAATTGTGAATAGATAAATCCGGCTTTGAATAAACTATTCTCATCTCCTTTTTTTACATACTTTTCTGCACAATCCACTAATACAGGCTTATAGGTGGCAGGGTCTTTTCTATATTTCAATTCCACATAATAGTTATAACTTTCATCCTGCTTTAATGCCGGATTTTGAGCATACAATGCTTCAAATTCACTTATCACTTCTTCCGGTGTAAAATTTAGTTTAAGCAAATAATTGGCGTATTCACAGAATCGTAATTTTGATAGGATTGCTTTTTCAGATTCCTCTTTCGTGCCGTTTTTAAGATAAACCACATATCCCTTTCCGGCATTATCATCAATTGTTTTTCTTTTCTGATCTGTAACTTTCAGTAGCATGACCAGGATTGAATCAGGTGCTGTAACAGAAAATTCATAGATCCCATCTTTTTTTAGTAAGGGAACCGTCCGAAGGGTTGAAGGCATATAAAAGAGATTGATTTGCGGATTTTCCGGAACAATATTACCTGCAGGGGGTTCGTAAACATATACATTCGGTTCGCCAGGTTTAATATCCTTGTTCTTCGGATATATCTTACCATTCTGGGAAAATGAACAGGCACTAATGAGTAGAAAAATTACAATAACTGATTTTTTCATAAAAATGTTATTTATTTAATTAAACAATTCGCAACCTGCGTTTTCACTCTAAATCGCTGGATAAATATTTGGTAAAAATACTTATTTTTTATATTAAATACTATATAACACAACTTATTTTATCAAAAGCTGAAAACAGTCGGCTGAAAAATTCTTTGTCAGACTAATAAAAATAGAATCCTTCTTACTTTCGCTTTTCTGTAAACCCGTACCCTATTGGAAATACAAACTTTAGATGCCCAAATAATGCAACCCGACTTTGGAAAAACGAATCTCAAATCTTGCTCTACAGTTTATCTATAAATTTTACAACTTTTTTTTTTACATTGGTACATCTCTTTTACACCTCTCCATCATCTATTTTACATCTGTTTTACCTTATCGCATATTTAAGCCACTGTTGAGTCCTATCAAAGCCGTAGATATCCCATATCATTATAGGAATGGCTTATCTACGGCTTTGATAGGACTCAACTATGGAATATGATAGAATAGATGTAAAAGGGATATAAAAGGGATATAAAAGGGATGTAAGTGAAATCAGGTAATTTATTCTGTGAAGGAGAGTTGCAGTTTAAATGAAGTCGACCCATCCTGATAGCTTCAATCAGGAAGATTATGACTTTCAGATGGACGTTTACAGAAGGTCCTATTACGATATTTCGGAAAGAAAGATCAAATATATTTATACACCATATACACCGCCACCCCCAGCAGGAAGAAGGCATATACTTTTTTAAACATGGCAGCCGGAAGTTTGATGGCCAGTTTTGTGCCGAAGAATACGCCGAACACGATGCCCAATGCCATAAGCCCCGCAAAGAGCCAGTTCAGGTAGCCTGCCTGGGCGTAAACAATCACGCTGGGTAATCCCACCGGAAGTTGCAATGCGGCCAGGGAAGTGGCCGAAGCAGCCTTGGCATCGTACTTAAAGAATTTTATCAGCATAGGGACAATCACTAAGCCGCCACCCTTGCCAAAGAGCCCGGCAATGACACCGGCAAAAATTCCAAGTGCTATAAAAAGCCAGAAAGAGTATTTTATTTTCTCTCCACTTACGGTAGGTTCCACTTTTTGATGATTCTTTCCGCGAAGCAATTTTGGAATATCCAGATACCCCACCGCCACATAGAGCAGGAAGCCGGCATAAAGTTTCGAGAGTACTTTTACATCTACAGCTACAGCCAGTTCAGCCCCGAAGAAAGAGCCTGAAAGCAATCCCACAGAAATCCAGAGTGCATTACGTACATTGATATATCCTGCTTTGTAAAAAGCGACAACTCCCAATATACCCACCGGCAATAACATAGCTGCCAGCGAAGTGGCGTTGGCATTCAGCATATCCATGCCGAAAATGGCAATCAGCGAAGGAACCATGATAATGCCACCACCAATTCCAAACAAGCCGGACATAATTCCGGCTACAATCCCCACTATCAGTATTCCTATTCCCATTTTTTATAATGATATTTTATTGGATTGAAGAGATACATAGTAGCACACAATCCCCTTTTACCTGCAAGGCGCAAAATTAATTCAATTAATCGGATTCACATGTAGTCATTTACTATTTTATCATTTACTATTTACTATTTTAAAAATGCAAGAGATGATCTGGTTTATCCTGATTTCAATCTATGCTTGAATAAAATGAAGAGAATATTCGGGAGACGCGATTTCCATATCGCGTATTTATTATCTTTATTGCTTTATTTTATTCGGGAATTGTAGAAAATAAAATGCCCGACAATTAACCTGCCGGGCATATTATTGAACAATGTTAGATTAAAAATCTATTTCTTTTCTATAATTTCAAGCGTATCTGACGCAATCATATACTCTTCATCGGTAGGGATTACAACTACTTTCACAGCCGATTCAGGAGTACTGATCAATACTTCTACACCATGCGATTTTGCATTCAGTTCATTATCGATTTTTACACCCATAAATCCAAGTCCTTCGCATACATACTCACGCGTTGAGGTTTGGTTCTCTCCCACTCCACCGGTAAATACGATAACATCAACTCCACCCAGTGCAGCAGCATACGAACCCACATATTTTTTAATACGGTATTCGTACATATCCATAGCCAGTATGGCACGTTCGTTTCCTTCGGCAATAGCATGTTCGATATCGCGCATATCCGACGAAATGCCTGAAATACCCAATACCCCACTGTGTTTATTGAAAAGGGTGGAAACGGAAGCTGAACCGATCATTTCCTTTTCCATGAGGAAAGTCACCACGCCTAAATCCACATCGCCCGAACGGGTACCCATCATCAATCCTTCAATAGGTGTAAAGCCCATGGAGGTATCAACCGATTTACCATTTTCGATGGCGGTGATCGAGGCACCGTTACCAATGTGAGCAGTAATCATCCTGGTTTTCGTATAATCAAGCCCTAAAAAATCACAGGCACGTTTTGATACATACCGGTGACTGGTTCCATGGAAGCCATAGCGACGGATGCCGTATTTTTTATACAACGAATACGGAATGCCATACATATAAGCATACTCAGGCATGGTTTGATGAAAAGCAGTATCGAAAACCGCGACCTGAGGCACATGAGGCAACAATTCACTGATGGCATGAATACCCGCCAGATTTGGCGGATTATGAAGCGGTGCAATGTCTATGCATTCCACAATTTTCTGGATCACTTCTTCGGTGATTAGTACACTGGTATTGAATTTTTCTCCTCCATGTACTACCCTGTGGCCTACTGCGTTAATTTCTTCGAGTGATTTAATAGCACCATGTTTCTCACTAGTCAGAACACCTAAAATGTATTCCACCGCCAATTGATGCTCCAGGATTTCACCTTTAAGCACTACCTTTTTACCATCGCGACGAATGTGTTTCAAAAATGAACCTTTCATCCCGATCTTCTCAACACCTCCGGCACCCAACACTTCGTTGGAAACCATATCGAGCAATTTATATTTTACGGATGAACTTCCGCAGTTCAATACTAATATCTTCATGTTTCAGTTCCTCCTTATTTGATTATATTTCCAAAATCATCGTAGGTGTAAAAACCTTTATTGACACTTACACCAAAATGCTTGGCACGAAAAAGTCTCAACAAAATAGGCGATGGTTTGTATTTAATACTGCCATATTCATCCCATAGATTTTCAAGTAACCGTACGATTTTTTCAATACCCATTTGATCGGCAGTACGGAAAACGCCCTGGCGGTGACCAAAGCCAACAGTCAGTACACGGTCAATATCTTCTACGTTTGAAATACCTTCCATTAATATCTGGCAGGCTTCATTGAGCTGGATTAAAAACAACCGTATGCTTACCAGCCCTGCTGATTCCATCACCGATACATACTGATGATTGATCAATTTAGCAAACTGACAAACTTTGTCGAAAGTCTCAGTGCTGGTATTCAGTCCAGGTACGATTTCTATAATTTGTGAATCCGGAACATTGGAAAGGAAATGCAAGCCGATACAACGTTCTGTATGTTTCAGCTCGGAAGCTAAATCGGTTACAATAACCGTTGATACATTCGAAGCTATGATGGCATTCACGGAAAGTACCCGTTCAAGTTCCTTAAAGACTTCCTTGCGCTGTATAACGCGTCTTTCACCTGTCTGATCGTGATAGCGGATTGCTTCGATTACAAAATCACACCCGCTAAAATCATCAAAATTTGTAGTACCGTTGATACGTCCGAGGATAGCTTTCTTTTCATTCTCAGTCAACCCCCAGTTTTGTATCTTACGGTCGAGCTTTTCTTCAATACGACTAAATGCATTAGAAATGCCTTCATCGTTTGGTTCAAGAAAAACTACTTCCATGCCGTTGAGTGCAGCAGTAGTGGCTATTACGCTACCTTCCTTGCCACAACCCACAACGCCTATACGTGAAAACAGCGTCCTTTTGCGGTTGCGCTTGCTTAGTCCGTAGCGTTCGATTGCTTCTATTATTTCTTCAGCCATATATTTGTTTTTTGTTTTTAGAAGTAAGAGGTAAGGAGTAAGAGGTAAGTCTGGTTTCGAGCAAGCATACTTACTCCTTGCTCCTTACCTCTTGCCTCTGTTATTTCATCGCCTGGTTCGCAGTAATGGTAATCATCTTCACGATATCATCCACCGAGCAACCACGTGAAAGGTCGTTGATTGGTGCAGCCATACCCTGCAGGATAGGACCTACAGCCTGTGCTCCTGAAAAACGTTCCACCAGTTTATAGGCTATATTGCCCGATTGAAGATCAGGGAATACCAATACATTGGCATGACCGGCAATTTTACTTCCCGGTGCCTTGCTTTGTCCTACAGACGGTACCAATGCGGCATCAGCCTGCATTTCACCATCAAGTAACAAATCAGGAGCCATTTCGTGGGCTATACGGGTTGCTTCAACTACTTTGTCCACCAATTCATGTTTAGCACTGCCTTTGGTTGAAAAGCTCAACATAGCTACACGGGGTTCAAAGCCTCCGATCACACGGGCAGTATCGGCAGTACACACAGCAATCTGAGCAAGCTCTTCGGCTGTAGGGTTTGGATTTACGGCACAGTCGGCAAATACCAACAATCCGTTTTCACCATATTGTGGGGTAGGTGTAAACATAAGCAATGCCCCTGATACCACTTTAATGCCAGGTAATGTTTTTACAATCTGAAATGCAGGGCGAAGTACATTACCGGTAGTATTCCTTGCACCGGCTAATTCACCATCAGCATCACCGTTTTTAATCATCAGACAACCCAGATACAAGGGATCTTTCGATAATTTGGTTGCATCTTCCATTGTCATGCCTTTGCTTTTTCTCAATTCAAAAAGCAGGCTGGCATATACCGCCATCATCGGATCTGTTTCAGGGTCAACAATTGTAGCCTGAACAATGTTAGAAAGGCCATTATCAGCAGCCAGCTTTTTTATTTCAGCTTCATTACCAATCAGGATCAGGTGAGCTGCTTTTTCCTTAAGAATAATATCCGCTGCCTTCAGGGTGCGGATTTCAGTACCTTCGGGCAATACAATACGTTGTACGTTTGCCTTGGCACTTGCCATAATTTTATCTAATAATTCCATGTGTAGAAAATAAATTAATGTGGTATTCGGCGGGAGGATATTGTCTTCGGGCTGAAAAACGATGTAAAGATACAGCATTATTCTAAAATTGCAATGTAGAGATGGCAGTATTTGCTAAATATTTGACTGAATGTCAAATTTCACATATATTTTATCATTTATTGGATGAAAAAGCAGCGATTTTAATATAAAAACAACATTATAACCGGTTGAGTGATTTGCAAACTTACGCCTATTAAAACTTGTAAATCATACTACGGGTTTAAAAAATCAGTCTTGCTATACTACTCTTCTTTTTTACGCTTAACAGTATGTTTAAATTTCAGAACAGCAAAATTAAGTTCAATCGTTGTTTCTGTATCTGTAACCTGTTGGTCATCACCAAATAATTCAGAAAGGATATTTCCATTTTTATGCATTAATGATTGGCATTTCGCATCATCTTTAATTTCAGACAGTTCAGCGATATTACGATTAAGTTCTTTAACCTTTGAAAAAGTTTCGACGATGGCCAGCGTGGTTTGACTAGCTATTGCACTTTTAATGATGGTAGCCAGCATGTACAGCCCTTTTTCAGTAAAAGCGATCGGTACTTTTATTTTACCTCCTTTTATTGAAGTCGAAAAATTCGACTTCAATTTATTCCATTCAGAATCGGTTAATTCAAATCTGTATCCGACAGGAAATTTATCCGGATTATTTTTAACGGCTTCGTTAATGCGTTTCGTTTCAACGCCATATAGGAGGGCTACATCGCTATCGAGAATAACCTGGTAATTGCGTAGAATCACAATTTTCTGTTCTACATTACGGAATGTTGTAATACTATCATCCATAAGATTATATATTAAACGTGAATAACTTTTGAAAACATCATTTTATCAGAATAATCAATTGATTTTAAACAAATACATATTTAGAACTCCCACTTCACCAATAACCTCATATCTGTTTTACGATTGCCCGTAATGGTTTCATTCCCGCTACTCAGGGATACCCGGTCATCGGCATAGACAGTCTGTGCAATCTTGAACCAGCATGACAGGTGTTTATTCAATTCATATTTCAGGTTCAGGTAATACCTGCTACCAAGGCCATAATACATGGGAATGGAAAAGGCATACAGTATATCTCTTTCGTATGAATAAAAGCGGTTCTCATAATTTACGGCATCAAAAAACTGATAGCGAATATCAAGCTTTAAAGGAATAGTGGGGAAATCGTAACTTATATCCTGAGAGGCAATGACGCCATAGGTCCAGTCAGCACTGCCCTGGCGATACAGATTACTCTCCAGTATATTTTTAAAGCTGAAATTACCTGCAGCATACGTCAGGCAATAACGCAGCGAGGTTTTCTGAACAGACACTACAACCGGCATAACTGTACCTGCGTTTGAAAGGTTGCTTTGCTTTTCTTCAAACTTAAAACGCCAGTACATGGAGATATTTCGTTTGGCAGTAAAATCAGCCTGAAACAAATAATCCTTACCAATGGAAGGAGCATCAATACCATATTTAGGCCATGGAAAACGGTAACTATCGGCATAGGCTGCAAACTTCCAACTCCTGAAAGGGCGTACTTCTGCTCCTATATATAAACCGGTTTCATTATTTATGCGTGATGTCTCAGAAAAAGAAGAAGCATAAAACGTATCGTATTCAGGAGAGTAATACCGGTGCAGCACTACCAGCGTAACCTGAGAAACAGGGTTGAAAAAGCATCCGTTCAACGTAGCAGGTGCACCGTTATCAGTCACAGCCGTTTCACCAAACAGGTTGAGTTTCTTCCAGCGCAACCGGTAAAACAGACCTCCGGTAGTTTGTTTACTGCCTGAAAAATAAAAATAGTTATATACCGATTTATCCGGTACAAGTCGATTGTCCAATAATGTATGCACAAAGGTTGCTCCCACCTGAAAATTCATATGGGTATAGGTTACATTGCCACCCATGGTTTGTTGATTCACCGTATGTTTTTTACTCAGTTCATCAAGTGTCCGGTGATAACCTGTTTTTAGTATGGTTTGAAAAGTACCGTTCATGGTATCCCCATCAATCATTTTGTTGGAATAGAAGGCAGAAAGATCAAACTTCCCAAGCTGGATAGTAGCACCGCCACCCCTAAAAAAACTACTTTCATTGGTAGAACTGTATTTGCTCAACCCCGAACTGCGTGGAGTTACATTCAGGACATAGGACGATTTACCAATAGAAAATTCGGGGTGAAGCACAAGCCCCTGACCGAAATTAGCCTTGAAATCACCAACAACAATGGTTTTAAATTTACCGAAGTTGTTGAACTGAGCATGGAATGAATAAAAATCATACCCCTTGTGGACTGAACCCCAGAACTGTTCACCGGCATCCTTTTCTGCAGTTATTCCAGCTTGAATCCTGTCCTTGTAATGATACGTGTATTTAAACGACTGGTAAAGTTGATTTCCAAGGTACCTGGCAGTATTTGTCTGAGGGGTATTTGTATCTTCTTCCGGTATGAACTGATACCCTTCTTTGGTTTCCAATCCTTTATCGAGACGGAAATACACTTCCTTTTTCCCGTGCTTCAGGATGTCGTTCCAGTAAATCCTGTTGTGGGTATCATTGGCTTCGCCTACTGTCACAAACGGAATCATACGCCTGATATCGGTCATATCCAACCCTTCAATTAGTTGGAGTTCGTAAATGGTCTGAAGGGGTCCATGCAAATACACATACGACAGGATATTTTCAACCTGGGTATCCGATAAAAAGGGCAACCGTTCCAGTTCCTCCTGTGTCGCTTTATTCAGGTTAATCGGATTCCTGGCACATTCCATCAAATCCTCGTAAAAAGATTCATAATCGATTGTTTCCTCGCTTTCGGCTGTATACTGTTCAAAAATATCGGCAATGGTTTGTTCGGTGACAGATGCAACATCCTGTGCTCTTGTCTGACAAGAACAGATAAGAATTAACAACAGATAACTAAACAAGCGTTTCACGAAGGTTCAGGTAAAAGTGATCACTTATTTTCCGAATCTATACTTAATTGCTGCCAAGGTATTTAACCCTAACAGCGGATGCATTTCACAATTTAAATCGATCAGGAATGCCCCTGTATTGAGTCCAACGCCCAGACAGGGTACCAGGTAATCGGAGCCATAAGCACCCAGTTTAAAAGCCAGGTTTTTCAACATCTGATATTCAAATCCCATGGCTAAACGATAATTACTGCTAACTTCTTTGTCCAGTTGTGTACGCCATACAAAATCACCTGAAAAGAAGTACTCTGTTCCTAAACTGAATATGGATGGCACACGCTTGGTAACAAACTCCGTTTGAATATTTGCCTGGAAAGGATTGAATGTGTTGAATCCTAAACTGAATTCAGAAGAAAGTTTGACTGATATCCCCAATTGAGGTAAAAAAGCACCATGATAGGAGTTAGAGGCTGAGAAAAAGGCTGTATAGTAGTTAAACTGGACTCCCATGGCAAATTTATCTGAGAAATTACGTGCAAAACAAAGCCCTAAAAGCATTTCGTTATACAGTGAATAACCGAAATGAGAGAAAGAGATGCCTCCGTTTATCAAACTGGAAGGCAAAGCAAGTTGAATGCTTTTAGTGGATAGTTGCGAAAGTAAATACCGGTTTTCAACCTGCAAAGCAAACTCCGGCTTGTCCAGGTAACCTAATATGGCAGGATTGTTAAACGCTGTCCATGTGCGGGTATCGGCAACTGAAGTCAGGGCTATTGCTGGTGAAGAAGGAATTATTGTTGATATCTGAGCATGAAGAGGCTGACAAAAAATAATAATTGCCAGCAGGGATATGATTTTCTTCATAGGTTCTAAGCTTTTTATAACAAAAAATCTATAAACGAAAGAGCAACCATTAGAATTAAAAAGCCAAAATTATAAAAATTTTGCGAATTTATATCTTATCCTTAAATAAATATTCTTTTGGAACAGAAATTGCTGTTCTTTGCGTTATATATAATTATTATTTTAGCAATACTTAAATGACAAAGAAAGTTTTTATATTCTCTTTCGTTTTGTTCTCCTGGTTATCAGGTGATATTTTTGCTCAAAAACCCTATCAGAGCGTGCCGTTGGGTGAACCGATCGTGTGGATTGAAAAGAATGGAAAAGATACCATACTGGCTGCTTACCTGAGTGACCTTAATATCTATCCGGCAGAGAAATTCAAGAATCCAAAGCAGGAAAAGTTTTATTGGATTACAGTAAGGGATGTAAAGCTAACCCTGCCATATGCTAAATTGATAGCGTATGAACTAAATAAAACAAATAAAAAACTGGTAACCCTGCATGATGATAAGGAGCGTAAGAAATACCTTTCACAGTATGAAAAAGAGGTGTTGAAGAAATATGAACCGAACCTGAAGAAAATGAATATGAACCAGGGAAGGATGCTTCTTAAGCTTATCGACCGTGAATGCAATCAATCGCCCTATGAACTGATAAGAGCCTATAGGGGTAGCTTTACAGCCTTTTTCTGGCAAGGAATAGCGCGTATATTTGGGTCTAATTTAAAATCAGAATATGACGGCAGGGATAAAGATAAAATTGTGGAAAGAATTATTATTCTGGTTGAACAAAACAGGCTATGATAATTAATTAATAATGAACAATTAATAATTGCCGGGATACTGATAAATTAGCTTTTGTAGATTAACAAATAGTTCATTAAATATCTAATTACTTATCCATTTCAAACTACTTATATTTCAATAAATTAAGTTATAGCCTCTACCTTTTTTAAAAGCCACAATCAATGGTTATCATGCGATTTTATGCTGTCAGATCATCTGCATTGGTGAGCACCTTTTCGCCTTTCCTGTAATAATAAACCAACCCGTACGCCTGGCATTTGATGAGTCTTGAATAAGGCCTTTCATCTTTGTACCGGGCCTCAACCTGATTCCATATATCCAGAATGATAGTATCTCCTTTTTCACGAAGACTTACCAGGTCTTCCCAATTCCTGTTAGTTGTACTTTGATGCAGCTTTTGATTGGATTTATATTCTTTAAAAATTTCGTAGTGAACCTTTACCTTGGCAATTGTGGGATTATAAATGGGTAATCCGCCGTTCCTTAAGCGTTCATTTTCACCATCGATAATGCATTTCCCCCAGTTTAATAAAGATGCTTCCGTGCTTAAATCGGGAACAGTATGAATGTTCTGATCCAGGTTATAAAAAAGTTTGTGTTCTTTTTTTATATCCCCACGAATAACCGAAAGATTAAACACCTGAATGAAATGTGAAATATAAAGGCGGGCGTTATGGACAATTTGTTGGTAATGCCTGTTTGCAGAAACCTGACTTTCCAGCATTTGTTGGTATTGGACCAATTGTTTCTCAAAACCGCTCAAATACGTTTTGGCTTCATTGATGGTCTTATAGGAAACTATTTGATCTCCGTAATTTTGTTTGTCTTCTTGAAGAATTGCTGAACGTAATGCACGCAGGCGAGCCTGATCGGTATTGGGTAATCTTCGGTAGGGCATACTTATTCTGGGTTTAGACGTAATTATGCCTACAAAGATAAAAAATTATTCCTGTCTAAACATTAATTTTTCGGCTAAATTTCTCAATTCTTGCTTTTTATTCTCCAAAACAGATACTTTTTTGAGATTTGCGATGGCCTTACTATAAAAATATTGCATCTTGTCTTCGCAAATAGTCTTTACCCCAAGTGTATCGTAAAGTGAAGTAATAGCCTTAATTTTTTCATTCGCCAGATTATTGTCGGATATTCTAAGCCACTTTTGTATTTCGGAAGCATTATTTCCTTTTGCCAGTTCAAGGGCATGTATTAATAAATAGGTCTTCTTATTACAAAGGATATCACCACCTATTTTTTTACCAAATGTTGCTTCATCACCATACACATCCAGTAAATCATCTTTCAGTTGAAAAGCAAGCCCTATATTAATTCCGAAATCGTACAGCAAATGTGCATCCTCCTCTCCTGCCCCACCAATCCATGCCCCGGTTTTGAGTGCACAACCCAGTAACACGGCTGTCTTCAGGCGGATCATTTCAAGATATTCTTCTCCTTTTACCTGCTCACGTTTTTCAAAATCAACATCATACTGCTGACCCTCACATATTTCAGCAGCTGTTTGTGAGAATAAGTCCAATACGGGTTTTAAGTATGTAGCCGGCGTTTTGGCCATAAACTGATAAGAAGCTATTTGCATCACGTCACCAGAAAGAATGGCCGTATTATCGTCCCATTTTTTATGAACAGTCAGATGCCCTCTTCGCACATCGGCTTTGTCCATAATGTCATCGTGCAACAAAGTGAAGTTATGAAATATCTCCAGTCCAATGGCTGTGTTCATTGCGGATTGTACATCCTCCGAAAACAGGTTGCAAGCCATCAGTGTCAGTGCCGGCCGAATGCGTTTACCCCCAAGTGAAAGCACATACCCGATAGGTTCGTACAAACCCTTTGGTTCTTTACTCCAGTTGATCTGCTCTAATTCTGTTGCAATGAGTCGGGTAATTTCGTTGAGTGATTTCATAACTTATACGTATGACGCAATTATCTTTTTATCTTTTTATTCCACAACCCAAATAGTGTCGTCAATGCGACACTAATTATATTTCATCCTGAAAAAACGAATCAACTGATCTCACAGACAGCCATTTAACCAATTAACGAATCAACAAATTATCCAATCATTTCATTCTCAATAATCTCTGTCATGACGTCTTTAATATTCAATCCGGCTGCTGCTATTTGTTGAGGAATAAAACTGGTAGTTGTCATTCCGGGAGTGGTATTTACTTCCAGCAAATTAATCACTTCCCCTTCTGAGATAATGTAATCAATCCGGACAATTCCTTTACAACCAAGGATATCATAAATAGCTGAAGTTAGTTTTTGAACACGTTCTGTCAGTGCAGCACTTATTCTTGCCGGTGTAATTTCCTGAACCTGTCCTTTGTATTTTGCATCATAATCGAAAAACTCATTTTCACTCACGACTTCCGTAACCGGCAAAACCTGCGCTTTGCTTTTGGTTTTGTATATACCACAGGTTATTTCTGTCCCTGAAAGAAATGCTTCAATCATTACTTCTTCCCCTTCAGCAAAGGCATTGGATATGGCCGGTTGAAGTTGTTCTATGCTCTTAACCTTCGTAACCCCGAAACTGCTTCCACCTACATTCGGCTTTACAAAACAGGGAAATCCGATCTTTTCGGCTACTTCATCATCCGAAACAGCCTGACCTGCACGCAGAACAAGAGACTCGGCTACTTTGACACCAAAGCTCTTCAGATAAGTATTACAGGTAAATTTGTTGAAGGTAAGAGCCGCAGCAAGTACACCGCAGCACGAATAAGGCAACCCTATTAATTCGAAATATCCCTGCAGGATACCGTTTTCACCCGGAGTACCATGGATGGTGATATACGCAAAATCAAACTGAGTCTTTATACCGGCACGGCTAAAACTAAAATCGTTTTTGTCAATAGTAATTTTCTCTGTATCCGACCATTCAACCTGCCATAGTTGTCCTACAATGGTTACAATGTAAATATTGTAATGTTCTTTATCCATAAACGAATATAGTCCATCTGCGCTTTTAAGCGAAACAACTACTTCCGACGAATCTCCACCGGCTACAATTGCTATGTTTTTTTTCATTTGAATAACCCCCAACTCCGTCAATCGACGGAAAGCTTAAATTAGTATATCTGTTTAGAAATAAATTCAATAACTTTTATTAAATCTTAAAATCCCTCCTATTCCCGATTGGGGGTTAGGGGTTCTTTTTTACTCATTCGCCAGCATGTTGGCATACCCACGCCATTTATCTATCAACTGTTGCATATCATCAGGTAATTCACTCTCGAAATTCATAAATTCACCCGTACGTGGATGAACAAAACCAAGTGTTTTGGCGTGTAACGCCTGTCGCGGACATATTTCAAAACAATTCTTTACAAATTGTTTATACTTTCCTGATGTGGTTCCTTTCAGGACGTCATGACCTCCATACCGTTCATCATTGAATATCGTATGCCCGATATGTTTCATATGAACACGTATCTGGTGCGTACGTCCGGTCTCTAAGCGACATTCTACCAACGTGACATACGCCAGACGCTCCAACACTTTATAATGCGTTATAGCGTGTTTTGCAAGCGGATTTTCTCCTTCCGGAAAAACTTTAAATAGCATACGGTCGCGGGGGTCACGGGCAAGGTCGCCGATAATAGTACCTTCGTTTTCCTTCACATTTCCCCAAACAAGAGTCTGATACCTGCGTTGGGTAGTTTTGTTAAAGAATTGCTTCCCCAGGTTTGCTTTCGCCATTTCGGTTTTAGCAATCAACAGTAATCCCGAAGTATCTTTATCTATGCGATGTACCAACCCTATTCGCGAATCATTCGGATCAAAGTCAGGATGATCTTTCATATGAAAGGCTATTGCATTGAGCAGTGTCCCATCGAAATTACCAAAGCCCGGATGTACAACCAAATTAGGTTGTTTATTCACCAACATGATATCATCATCTTCGTAAACAATCTTTATGGGAATATCCTGTGGAATTATTTCAAATAGTGAAGGCGGATATGCCAGCACAATGGTAATAATATCAAATGGCTTCGCTTTGTAACTTGACTTGACCGATTTGCCATTCACCAGTATATTACCGGCATCAGCTGCTTCCTGAATCCTGTTGCGCGAAGTATTAGACATGCAGTTAACCAGGTATTTATCTATACGGTTAATAGTTTGACCTTTGTCCACCACAAACCTGAAATGTTCAAAAAGTTCTTGCCCCTCTCCCACTTCAACGAGTTCATCCAACTCTATTTCATCTAAAAAATCTTCTGCCACGTGTAACCGGTTAAGTATGTTTTAAAAAAACTGTTCGTCAGTTTCTTCCTTCTTTTTATCTTCCTCAAAGACTTCCTTCAGGCGCGCTTTATCTTTCGTAAGATAAATATCAACCCTGCTTCCTGCTGACAATGGAGTTCCTGCTGCCGGGCGCTGTCGGTAAATAATATAATCATCATCGTTGCTGCCCGAAGGAGTGACATCATAGTCCACTGAGCCCATCACCAACGAGGCTGATGATATCTCCTGAGTAGCCTCTTCCAACCCTAATCCTTTCAACGAAGGTGCCAAAGCCTGCGAATTACCCAACCCACTTCCAACAACCAACACCACAGAACTTCCTTCAGGAAGTCGCGTACCGGGTGTTACACTCCGGCCATGGAATTTTACATCAGTCACTAGATCTTTAAATTCGGAGGGTGCATATTCTACATTCGAAACACTCAATCCAAGCGATTGCAGCATTGCATCAGCCTGCCGATAGGACACATCATTAATCTCGGGTAAAGTCACCTGACGAACCGAGCGTGAATTTATGATCAGGTAGATTGCACGGTTACGCTTTACGGTGGAGTTAGCTGGTGGTATCTGATCGATAATAGTTCCCAGTTTTTTATCCCTGACATACACCGAATCAATGACTTGCGGATAAAGTCCTTTTTTGGCTAATAAAACTTCAGCCTCTTCCAGGTACGATCCCCGTAAATCGGGTATTGTTTCCGATTCATTGTGGTGCGTGTAAAAATCGATAGCTATTAATGCCCCCCACGCCATTACCACAATAATACCAATTGCAATAAGGAAGTTTTTTAGGATAAAACCTGCGAAAGTTTCTTTCCAAAATTTTTTTATATCCATAAATAATAGAAATTACATGACTTGAATATCATATGTACCGGATTGAAAATAACTCCACCCTATGAAGTACTTCAATTAAACCCCAAAAATAATGAATTTATTGCTTCTTACCGGCATTAAAACAAAAAAAGTAAAAACTTACCTGAAGTCTTTACTTTCTTTATACTGTTTTTACAGAATAGTTATGCTTTGTGACGACCTTCATCGGCAACTGTAAGTTTACTTCTGCCTTTGGCACGACGGGCTGCTAATACTCTGCGTCCGTTTGCTGTTGCCATTCTTTCACGGAATCCGTGTTTATTATTTCTTTTCCTTACTGAAGGTTGGAATGTCCTTTTCATTGCTTATAGTATTTTGCGTTATTATTTTTTTCTATTCCGGGTTTGGGAGTGCAAAAATAGATGTTTTTTTCGGATATACAAACTGTTGATAACTTTTTCTTTCAAAAAGAAGAAACAAATCATTCTTTTATAGAAAATTAATCAGATTTAGACGATATTTGTAAGGAACATTAGAAAAAAAATACTCGCTTTTGAAATAATACGTTTAATTTATTCCTGTGCCAGTAAGAGTTAATAGTCAATCTGCCGTTCTACTTCACGCCCATTCTCTAATTGAACTGTTGCATTTTTTGCAACAACTGATTCTCTTAAAAGCTCTTTTTCTTTAAATATATTATTTATATGCCTGTATATTACAGTTTAAACTCTAATTGTTGATGAAGGCACTATCCGATGAATATAAACCGTTCGATCTATAACCTCATAAATAATGGCCATCTTTTTATAATTCAAGCGCCTTACACTAGAACCATATTGAAAAAAAGATTTTTGTTTCTGAATTAAAAGACTATCGGGGTTTGTTTTCAGTTTTTTTATTTCATCTAACAATCCTTGCACATATTTGAAAGCTGTTAGAGGTGCTTCATACTGATACATTATAGCATCAGACAGATTCTGGATATCCGTATTCGCTTGTTCTGAAAAAACAATTTCATACCGTACCATTTCAATACTTCAACTTATAATTTGTACCGTAATGATTGTTTAGTTTTTCTTCAACTTTAGAAAATACTTCTTCAATGGAATAGGTCTTTTCATTGTCAATTAAAGGATATTGAACTTTAGCAACTTTGGGGTGTCGTTTCACTTCCTCGAGCAAGCGTCGTCCGGTGGGTGAATCTATGTTTATTTGTACATTTATGGTTTGCATACAGTTTTGTTTTGTTGATACAAAGATATAATTTATTTCACGGCTAAATTGTGTATTATGAATAGAGCATAATAACTCACATAGTTTGAATATACAAATATACAAACATCATTTTAATTTGGAACCATAATTTTTTGTAAAATCTTTTATAATAACAATGTAGAATTTTATTTTGTTCTAATCTACCTGAATGAACTGGGATAAGAACATTGATTAAATCTGATACTATATTCATTCCTGGTTCTTCGTTTAATCAGAACCAGAGTTATTACACATTTAACTTATAATACAAGAATTCGGATTTGCAGATTCATAGAACCTACACTACTATTTTCTAATTTAACGAAAGAATTATCCTCATGGATAAATCATTTAATCATATTTATCTCATTTTTGTTTCATAAAAATTAGTTAATTTTTCTTTTGAAATTAAACTATAAAGCTCTGTAAATCTATCCTTTAATTCTTCTCTTTTACATTCAAAAATTATCTTCATCCCATTAATTGGTGCCATTAAATCCAATACTTGAATTATTTTACTATCTGTTACAAGTCCAAATGAACAGGAAAACCATATAGCATAGCTTTTAAGTTGTTTTTGTGCGCTCACTAAGTCAAAACATTTGCCTGATGTTTTTTCCATTTTTGCTTCAACAACTAACAGAACTTGCTTTTCAACTATTTCATTTTCTATATTGAACAAAGCGAAATCAGTTTCTAATCTTGTTTTTTTTGAACCATGATAAGCTTCAACAGGCATGCCATCGTATCTATCATTTTCAAAATACCCAAGATAAGACAGCAAAGGAATTATAAATTTTGTTTCTACTTCTCTTTCGTTTCGGAAGTTCCTTATTAATAGTTTATTAAACCAATCTTCTCTATTCAAATCTATTGATAAAACACTTTTCGGTTCGTTAATTTTAAAAACACATTCTTCTCTTAAAGATAAATAAACTCTATCATCCCACATTAATTGCCAAGTTTCACCCAATTTCATTATAGATGGGTTTAAGACTACATTTCTATCAGCCAGTAGTTCTGTAATTATTGTAGTAATTTCTTCAGTTCTTTTTCCATAATTATAAAGTCCTAATAACGTTTTTACTTTCATCGATTTATTAAAACCTTTTAATTTTACTTGGTTCGCTATTTTATCTGTAACTTCATTTAAATCTATTTTGCTCATTTTTACTAATTCTTTTGTTTTGTAGTCAAAATGGATATATAATTTTCAATATCGAAAGTTGATGGACTAAAATATGCATAACCATACTTGTTATCTAATAAACGTCCTTCTCTTTTAAACGGAATTCCTAAAGTATTATTAGGGTTGTTAATAGAATGATCCCATGACGAATCTAATAAAGAATATGTTCCTCCTAAACTTTTAGAATTAGTTAAAAGAACAGGGTATTCAATTTTCAAAGATCCAATCAAAGATTTTTGATTTCCAGTTTTACTATCTAATTCATATTGTCTAATTGAATCACCATTAAAAGTATATTGTGTATACGTAATATCACCGTATCCGAATTTTGCTAATATTAAACCAATTAATTTCCCTTTTTCTGCTTTACCAAAAATATCAAAACGTTCCCTTTCTGAATATGTATCGAGTTTTATATATTGTCGATATTGAAATCGTCCATCTAATAATTCGTTAACATAATTTTGTTCTGTTTTAAATGAATCTGCATATTGTGTTGGTACAATTTCTTTTAAATCTCTAACATCGAAGTCTTTGGGAAAAACAAAATAAGGAAATCCATTATAATTGCCATATTCCAAACAATATGATTTTGAATTAGTGATTGTAGGATTTGAAATTATTGGTAATGTCTCATAGGTATATCCTTCATTATGTCCACTTTCCTTTATTTTTATACTATCTTTTAAAAAGGTAATTTCGCACATCAAGGATTTCTCTTGAAATTGTTTTATTTTCTTTAATTTGCCCTTTTCTGCCACACCCTCAATGACAAATTGAGAACTTTCGAACTTAAACGGACCATCTAATAAACTATCCTTATATAATATTGAGATTGGGGTTGTTTTTACTCCATTTGTTTCAACTAATTCTCCATTTATAAATTTGTTAATTTCCTCTGTGTAACCTCCACTACTTTTAAGAGTTCGATTAATCTTGTAACCATCTAAATTTGAATTTGTATCATAATTAAGAATCACTTGTGCTTTATTTGAATTAGGGAAAAATGTAACAGAATAAACTCCTTCACCTTTATATGTGTAAGAAGCACTAAAAGGATAAATTCCATCATCACTCATTATGACTGTTAATCCATCAGGTTGACCTAATTGATTAAATTCTTGATATTTTTCAAGTTTATTGGTGTTACTATTTCTATATGTTAACGCTTTAGCAGGCTTAACAGTATAGTGTAATGGAAATTTTTCTAAAGTCCATTGAACTATTACTTTATTTCCATAACTCTTTTGTTGCGCAAAACTTGAGAAGCCTATAATAAGGATAGTAATAGAGAGTATAAATCTTTTCATTTTTTAAAAGATATGTGAAAATAAGTTGTTAATTGAGGTCAAATATATGAAAAATATTTTTGTTAATATGAAATAAAGTAAAAGTATTCAATATTTGTTTTAAAACAAAAAATATCATCAATAAATTCAGGGTATTGGAAATGCAAATTGATATTCTTCCTCTGTTCGCGTTAGCTTATAATGTCAAATAGACTTCTACGAATTGCTCAAACCTTTTTAGATATAACAAGCGATAAAAAAAACCGGATTCTAAACGTGGGTGTTATTTCAGTACCTTCTTTTTTTATTTATGGGTAAATCAAATATCCAATAAGTAATCCGCCCCATCTTGATGTCACAGATTGTGATATCAAGTTTTCTAATTCATTGTTGGTAAGTTGAAACATAAAGTCGGAAGGGAATCTCCTGATATTCCGTTTAACAGCCTGATTTAAAGATCTGGTTTCAACTTCATACAGTTCAGAAAGATCGAAATCAAGCATGACCCTTTGACCTCGTATTTCGTAGATTTTGTTTTG
>Ga0302215_10000610_pt1 | contig 26097 bp, 19 predicted proteins | sample II_Fen_N3_1_FD_194580 | JGI IMG/M metagenome (GOLD analysis project Ga0302215, IMG submission 194580) | Peat permafrost microbial communities from Stordalen Mire near Abisko, Sweden - II_Fen_N3_1 | ecosystem: Environmental > Terrestrial > Soil > Wetlands > Permafrost | place: Sweden: Abisko... | reverse complement strand
ATTAACCACATAGATTTTTTTTTTAGTTTGTAATATGTTTATTAAAGTAAGTTTTTATATTATTTACAGACACTCGTAAACTGTAATATACTTATATTGTTAGCATTAACAATAAATAATGTCTTTTCGTATTTTTACGCAAAAGTAGTGCATTGATTTCAATACTGCAAGCTATTACGGAAAAATTTCTTTAATAACTCGAATCCCTGTGATGAAAGTATTCTTATTGAGAGAAATAAATTTTATTTCTTATGCAAGACACAAAGATAAAGGTTGCCCACTTATTACTACTATAATTGAAGAAAAAGAATGTAAAAAGAAATTCATTTTAAGCTTCTAAATAATATTAATAATACAAGAGATAAAATTAAAACTACCTAAAACAGACAAAAGCAATATATCTCCGTTGCCGGATTGCTATATTGCTTTTGTAATCTTTTGTACGGTTATGATTCTAAGTTACTGAAACTATTTTAACAATCAATTTTACCGTTGCGAAAGCTGATTTCATCGTGAGCTTAACTCTTTTAATTGAGTTTCTAAATGACTATTGCTTTGATAAGTTTCAAATGATGGAATTCAACCTTCTACCACTTCCCCGATCAGAGCAGCCGAAGAAGCACTCAAAACTCGTACCTGAATAGTTTCACCTATTCGACGACCAAGCCGTGAAAAGATGATCACTTTATTTTGTGAGGTTCGTCCGAATAGCTGTTCTTTCGATTTCTTAGAGAAACCCTCTACCAACACTTCAAAAGTTTTGCCAATGTCGAGCTGATTTTTTTGATTGGTAAGTTCTCGCTGGACATCAATAATTTCAGCTAATCGTCGTAGTTTTTCTTCTTCTGATACATTATCCGGCAAATTTTTTGCAGCAAATGTCCCGGGACGTTCCGAGTATTTGAACATGAAGGCTAAATCGAAATTTACTTCCCGCAAAAGCGACAGAGTTTCCTGATGGTCTTCTTCGGTTTCGTCGTGAAAGCCGCAAAACACATCTGTACTGATGGAAGCATCAGGTAGAATACGATGAATTGCTGCAATTCGGTCCAAATACCATTTGCGGGTATATTTTCGCTTCATAAGTGTCAGTATCTTATCACTTCCCGATTGAACAGGTAAATGGATTGACTTGCAAAGATTGTGATACTTAGCAATTGTTTCGAGTGTACGGTCACTCATGTCTTTCGGATGCGAAGTAGAAAAGCGGAATCGAATCTCAGGAGCAGCCTCAGCCACAATTCGAAGTAAATCTGGAAATTCAATCGTTTTACCATCTTTTTCTATGTGATACGAATTTACATTCTGACCCAGCAAGGTAATTTCCTTGTAATTTTTTGACTGCAAATCGCGCAGTTCGACAAGTATACTTTCTACTTCACGACTACGTTCACGTCCACGGGTATAAGGGACTATGCAATAAGAGCAAAAATTGTTGCAGCCACGCATAATGGAAATGAAGCCCGAAATAGATTTACTGATTCGGGTTGGCAGTATCTCACTGTACGTTTCAGTGGTTGAAAGAGCAACATTAATCGCTTTATTTCCTTGTTCTACAGTTCCAATCAAATTGGGAATATCCAGGTAAGCATCGGGACCTACCACAATATTTACACCATAGTCGTTTATAAGCTCGTCTTTCACACGTTCAGCCATGCAGCCTATGACACCTATAATAAGTTTTTTGTTTTTTCTCTTCAGCGTTTCAAAATACTTAAGTCGGTTTATTACTTTTTGTTCGGCGTTATCCCGGATAGAACAGGTGTTTACAAAAATGGCATCAGCTTCTGTAATTTTATCGGTTAAAGCGAAACCATCCATTTGCATAATGGATGCCACAACTTCACTATCGGCAACATTCATTTGACAACCGTAGGTTTCAATAAAAAGTTTTTTGTCGTTCAATTCGGATTTAAAGTCCGTTGGAGCGACAGAGGATTCGTTTATGTTCATTTTAGTGAGATTCAATTAGTAGCACAAAGGTACACTTTAAAATTAAATTATGAAAGAATATAGTTTTTACATTATTTAACTATATTAATACCTAAACTTATTAGTTTAATAATGAAGTTATTATAAAGATTCATATATATATATGATGGCAAAAATGCAGAATAAATGATTTTTTTTATCGGTAAGGCTTGTACGATTAAAAAATTATTCTCACATTTGCAGAGTAAACAAACAGATAAATTTTTCATAGTTAAGGTTTAGGTTAAAATGTGCAATGGGTGGCTGTGAAGTTACCCATTGTTTTATTTTGTATACCCCAAAAAAAATACTCAAATAAAGATAAAATTAAAAAATGATAGTGTCATTTTGGACATAAAATATCGTTTATCACTGAAAAATAATTGAATACAAAATATAATTTCATTTATATAACAATTAAACACAAATGTATTAGGCTGAAATTAAAAAAAGCTTGTATATTTGTCAGGAATTTAAAATAACACATTGGATTAGAGTTCCGGCAGTAATGGTCGGAATTCTTTTTGTTTTATACTTCAAAAAAGTATTACTAAATAATAAAAGTTATGGCAACAAATTATATGACCGCAGATGGTTACAAAAAATTGGTAGCGGAATTAAATGAACTGGAAAGAGTACAACGTCCTGCCATTTCAAAACAAATTGGAGAGGCCCGCGATAAAGGTGATTTGTCCGAAAATGCAGAATATGATGCTGCAAAAGAAGCACAGGGATTGTTGGAGATGAGAATTTCAAACATCAAAGAAATGGTTGCTTCCGCCCGTATGATTGACGAAACGAAAATCAATACGAAAGAAGTACAGATATTGACACGTGTGAAAATAAAAAACACTAAGACTGAACAAATCATGACCTATATGATTGTGTCCGAAAGTGAAGCTAATTTTAAAGAAGGAAAGTTATCCGTTACTACACCAATAGCCAAAGGTCTTCTTGGTAAAAAAGTAGGTCAAAAAGCTACTGTTTCTGTTCCTTCCGGTGTACTTGAATTTGAAGTAATGGAAATCTCTTTGTAGTTAGTTAATTAGTTAAATGGTTAAATAGTTAATTGGTTAAATAGTTAATTAGTTAATTAGTTATATAAAAAATATCATCATTACTTGTTAAACCAGTCAACCAATTAACCAGTCAACCAATTAACCAGTCAACCAATTAACCAGTCAACCAATTAACCAGTCAACCAACCTCCAACAATGACAATTTTCAGCAGAATAATATCCGGAGAAATACCCTGTTACAAAATAGCCGAAGACGAACGATTCTTTGCTTTTTTGGATATTAACCCTTTATCAAAAGGACATACGCTTGTAGTTCCAAAACTGGAAGTTGATTATATTTTCAATCTGGAAGACGAGATGTTGAGTGGAATGATTCTTTTTGCCAAAAAAGTAGCTTTAGCGATTGAAAAGAGTGTTCCGTGTGTCCGTGTCGGAGTAGCGGTCATTGGTTTGGAAGTCCCTCACGCACATATTCATCTGATTCCTTTTAATAAAGAATCGGATATGAATTTCAAAAACCCGAAACTAAAAATAAATCCTGATGAAATGACTGAAATTGCAAAAGAAATAAGAAGTCATATCAACTAAAGAGAGAGTCATATTTATCTTTTATCAAAGTAATTGATTTTAAGTTCACTTCTATATTTCAAAATAAAACTTAATTATTCAAAGTTTCAAAATAAACACATATTTCTCGAACTAAAATTTTTATTATTTCCGACATACAAAATAAATAAAGGCTTCGCATTAAGTGAAGCCTTTATTCTTATTAATTCATTCTAAATCAAATTTAAACAACCAATTGGTTTGCAAGTTGTCCTTTAAAGTTTTACAAAATTTCAAAAGCGACCCTGATAGAATTTAAAACAGAGAAATAAATTTTCAAATCGTATAGTGTAGAAAATAAATGCCGGATCCCAATTCTGTTTTATTTCCTGTTCCCGGAGAAAAGTTAAGTTTCCATCTTAAACCTGATTAGTTGTCGATTTAGCCACTTTTAAGCCAGATAATTGCATAGAATGTCATTTTTTAAATTCTTTAAATCATTTTAATCAGTAAAAAAAACATTACAATCATTTATATTTGCAGTTTATTGTTTTATTGATTGTATTCTTCGGGATGAATAGTTAATCGATGATGTTCTTCCATTATCTAAAATACTACATTCTTCACAATCAGATTCGACAACATTAAAAACATATAATTACTAAAAATAATTGAAAGGAATAGATTTCATCCAACTATTTAGGATCATAGATTTTATTAAGCACCGGATTTTAAATGGATTTACAAAAAATACAGATGCGCTTTTCTGAATTTTTATAAACTAAATAGTAAATATTCAGGGTCCTTATTTTTTTTATGAAATCAACCTTCATCACATTGTCGTTACCCATTCAGCTTTTATAATGAAAAGCAGACACCTTAAATCTAAATTCAACCAATAATTTACATAGTGAAAAAATCCAAACTCTTCTTTTACGTACTACTATTTTCAGTTTTAATGCAGAGTAACCTGATTGCTCAAACTCGTATAGTTTGTATTGGCAACAGTCAAACCGCAGGTATCGGTACTACTTATCCATCAACTAAAGCATGGCCGGCACAACTTCGAACTATGTTGGGTAGCGAATACTCACTATTGAACTGCGGAGTAAGTGGTTCTGTGATGACTAAAACAGGATCTTCTCCTTATTGGAATAATTTTCAATTCACCACAGCCAGAAACTTTGATCCTCAGATTCTGATTATTTCGATAGGTTCGGATGATGCTTCAACTGCAAACCTTCCATTTATAGGGGATTTTGCAACCGATTATGTTGCCATGATAGATTCATTCAAAGTGAACGGTAAAAATCCTCTGGTTTACATCTGTTATCCCACCTCCTGTTTTGGAAATACAGCCCAAAATACAGTTCTACACGATCAGATACTACCATTGATCGATCAGGTTCACAGTTTACGGGAAACCACGGTTATCGATTTTTATAATCCAATGTTAGCCTATGGTAATTTATTTCCCGATCACTTAAACCCCAATGATCAGGGTGCTGCATCTATGGCCCGTATTGTATATAACGCCATGAATCAGGCTTCTCATATCGCCTCAGGCAATATCTATAAAATTGTATCAAAAGCATCAAATAAGCTATTGGATGTATTCAATGCTTCTTTGACTAACAGTGGGAATGTGGATACCTGGAGCGATACAAACAGCGATGCCCAATGCTGGAGAGTTGATTCAACCGGAGTTGGTCAATATACGATAACCAATGTATCAAGTGGGAAATTTCTGCATATAGCAAATACTACCCCGGCCAATTATGTAAATGTAGATCAATATATAAATACAAACAACAATTACGTAAGATGGTCAATTGTCAAACAGGATGACGGTTCTTTTAATATTGGATCTGCTGCCAATACAGATTTTGCACTAAATGAAACTAATGCCAATGCTGCTGATGGTGCAAACGTAGCATTGTTGAAATTTTCAGGACTCGCTTCACAAAGCTGGTCGTTTATTTTGCAGGATCCACAGGACATAGCACCTACCGCAGCTGTCGCTGATAAAGTATTTGCTTCATGGAAAACAAAATATATTGACAACAATAGATCAGGAAATGAAGTCATTGCCAGAGAGGGTTTTTGGGGCGTTGCCGAGATGATGGAAATCGTAGATGATGCCTACGAAGTTTCAGGAAATACAAAATACTCCACTTTATTTGCCACAATGTATAGTCAATTTCTAAACCGACACGGTACTGATTGGATGTGGAACAGTTATAATGATGATATTACCTGGATGGTGATTGCTTGTACCCGTGCATCTTTACTTACCGGGAATACTACCTATCAGACAAAAGCTAAAGAACAATTTGATAAAATGTGGGCACGCGCCATTCATGATGGCAACTGGTTGACCTGGAACCAGGGTACCGAAGGAACAAACTCTTGTATCAACGGTCCCGCTATGGTCGCATGTTGTTATCTGGCTCAGGCTACAGGCGATCCAAGCTATTATGCTAAAGCAATTGCCCTGTACAAATGGTCAAAAAATAAACTCTTTATGACAGCCACAGGGAAAGTAAATGACAATTACAATCCCAATACTGGTTCAGTCGGCGACTGGAGTTCAACTTACAACCAGGGAACGTATCTTGGTGCTGCCATGATGCTGTATAACTACACGAAAGATCCAACCTATCTGACCGAAGCACAACGTATTGCCCAATATACAAAAGTAAATATGGCTAACAATAGTGTATTTAACTGGGAAGCAGGTCCCGACCTGAATGGATTCAAAGGTATTTTCATGCGTTATGCCCGCCGCTATGTGGTTGATGCCAATAGAACCGACTATATACCCTGGTTACAACTCAATGCAAAAGTGGCATACAACAACCGGAATTCGGAAGGCTTAATCAGCACAAGCTGGGGGACAAGAACTGCCGAAACCATTACCCTGAGTGCAGACAGTGCTCTTAAGATTATTCCTGCTTTTGCCGCTTCGACAGCCGTTTCACTCTTAGTAAACTGTCCATTCACGACAATTCTGATTAAAAATGCTTACACGACTATTGAAGCTGAAAATTTCGATTATATAAAAGGTATTTTATCGGAAATATGCCCGGAAGGCACCCTGGATTTGTCGGTAAACAAAAGCGGATATTATAGTGGATATAACAACGTGGACTTTGGCTTAAAAGGTCCTGAATCGGCCCTCTTCAGGCTTGCATGCACTACTGCCGGAAATACAATCGAAATACATGTGGGGAGTCCAACCGGTACACTTATTGGAACTGCCACTACAACGAATACCGGCAGTCTGACTACCTATTCAGATATAACCTGCCCGGTAACAAACGTTAAAGGGTTGCAGAATATCTACCTTGTCTATAAAGGGACAGGTACAATTTGCAAAGTCAACAATTTCAGATTCATTGAAACAGCCAGTGCCGGTGAAACCCATGGTTTGTTGGGAACTTATTTCAATGGATCTAATTTCAATACTCAGATAGTACAGCGGATTGACAGTGTTATCAATTTTAACTGGGTAGAGTTTTCACCAGCAGCCACAGTAAATACAAATAACTTCACAGCACGTTGGACGGGCAAAATAGTACCTCTTTATACAGGTACTTATACCTTTTATATTACTTCGGCTAACAATCGAAGAGTCTGGATTGACAATCAACTGATCGTTGATAAATGGATAAACGATTCCGGGATTACCTATTCGGGTACCATTGACTTATCTGCCGGTCAGAAATATGATATAAAAGTAGAGTATTATAATCAAACAGGGAATGCAGACATCAAACTCGAATGGCAAAGTGATCTGCAAGTGCGGCAGGTAATTCCGTTTTCTCAACTGTTCTTACCGGATGAAGTGCCCTCAGCTATTATTGATACCAGGGCTAACGCTGATAGATTAACAGTTTATCCGAATCCGGTGACAACAACTATCACTCTAAACTCAGGCAGTGTGGAAGCTACTCAGGTATCCATCTTTGATATACAGGGAAAATTACTCATGAATAGCAATGCTAAATTTTCAGGGACTATGTCTTTTGATGTTTCTCAACTGTCCAAAGGTGTTTACTTTGTCACTGTCACATCTGATAATGGCGTGAAATCAACGCATAAGTTTATCAAATAACTCCTGTTGACTGATTTCCAGTTTAATTAAAAAGTCATTGTTGCTCGCTTACCCGAGTAACAATGACTTTTTTTTATACTTTAGATTAAAATGTAACGCAATTTTCGTTTTATGCAGTTTTTCAAATTGTATCAACAATCAGTTACAAGAAATATTACAAAACACCTGATGATTAATTGCACACAAAATAAAAACCTTTTCTTTACAACTGTTTTATTTTTTTGAATTGATATAAGTAAGTATCTCTTGTCCGCGCACCGATTTTTTTATTTTTGGCCCCAGCATATTATAGATAGCCCGTAGTGAATCTTTGCTGTAAAGTTTTCTGTCTTCATATATTTTTTCCTCGATTCCCCATTGATTTGAGACCTCTTTTATCACAGCATAATTTGTCATTTTGCCACGTGTTAGTTTATATAATCTATCCTGATCATTTCTATCATAATCAGATTTAAATAGTCTGTCTGTTAAAGGGGATCCATTTACAATAGTATGTAAAATATCTTTACCTGAAATAAACATTTTTATCTTACTATTGTCTAAAGTGATTGCATCGAAAGAACTTGGTCGGTTATAGTATGAATTTTGAAACATAATTTGTTTTAATTTACCGGTCTTTCCTACCAGGAACATCTTAATAGTCCTGAATTTAGCAGAACGACACCATCCCTTTTGATATTGTATACTACCGGGAGTCATTTTAACCCGTTTGTAATTAATAGTAGGGTAATTATAGCGGAATTTCCCTTTTACTATCTTTATGGTATCCAGAATTACATCAGGATGTAATTGCACTAATATCAATGAATCGCTACAATTGGTAATTGTTCCTTCAATTGACCATGATTGACTGATTTTCTTTTTTTTCTCACAGGAACCGGCAACAAAGATGACGATGAATAAAAAAAATACAACTTTGTAACCTGAACTCATAAAACTAATTTTTTCTGTTTTCATGTTGATTATTATTTAGATGAGCAGTTTTAATTGTGAACATAACAAAATAAAAAAAGGAAAGACTCTTGAGTAATTTTATTCGGGTTTATTTATCCTCATATTGAACTTCAATGCCATCTACTCCGGTAATAATAATCACATTATCCCTCCATGTCGCTGTGTTGGCATAAACAGTGTTGCACTTTTCAAACATTCTGATATTATCAGCTGTTGGTTTTAATTCATCCCCTTGATTACAAGTAATTTTCCACATAAAAAATATTGGGATCATCAATGCAGCAACCTCTAACCATCCCGGTATTCGTCGGACTCTCCGTGTAGAAAGAATTTGCTTTTTTGGAATCCGGAATTCAGGAATCCGTTCGGGTGATTGGACCGATGCATTTATCAACTCTTTTACCATTTGTGCCAGTTCCTTTTGTTGTTTATACCTGTCCAGACACTGAGTACAGCTATCCATATGTTGCAGGTATTTTTCCGACAACACTAAAGGTGTTTGGCCATCCACCAATTGCTGAATTTGATTATTGGTTAAGCATTTCATAATACTGATTTTTAAGTAATGGTTTAAGTTTATCCAATGCCCTGGAGAGGCTTTTACTCACGGAGCTAAACCGGACCCCGCTGATATCTGCAATTTCTTTGTAGGATAGTCCTTCGGAATATAAGATCACAATCAGTCTTTCGTGTTTTTTCAACCTTGAAAGTGCTTTCATGATTATTTTTCCATGTTCATCGGCTTCTATTTTAAGCTCAAAACTCTCACAGGCTCCTGCATTCAATTCATTTACGGCATCGATCTGTAAGGTTTCTTTCCGTCTCCCCACCGTATTGATACAGATGTTGGAGGCCACTTTATAAAGCCAGGTTTTCGGATATTGAACTTCTCCGCCCAATTCATAATGAAGATACAGCCTGATAAATACTTCCTGAACAATGTCCTCCGCCTCGAACCGATCGACCGAAAACTTCGACACCATCCGGTAGATCGTAGTGAAATGTTGTCTGTAAAGTTCGTTAAACTGTTCCAAGGAATGGTGGTTTATTATATAGACACGAAATATACAGATTTTATGACAAAAATTGATTCTTTTCTTTTGAGAAAGATAAAATTAATAAATAATCAACAGATTTTTGAAGTGGGTGATACCTGAATATAATACCTAATACATGGATTCAAAAATATTACTTTCTCTTCATCAGTTCTTATTCTTTTGAGTATCTTAAATTTTGGGTGAAATGTAATGCCTTCCGTGTGGCTTGTGTGCGGGTATCGTTTTAGGGTTAAAGAGGGTTTAGAGAGGGCATATTGGGGGTTTAGAGAGAGTTCAAAGGGCTGACCCCCATTAAACCCCCTCTAAACCCCCTCTGAACCCCCTCTGAACCCCCTCTGAACCTAGACCAAAAACATGACCAAACAGGAACATTTCCGGAGCAAAATCCATGTTTTTAACTTATTTTTATTCGTGAGGTGTATAAAAGAAAAAAACGTTGGGAAATCCGGATTATTAATTTATAAAAAGTGAATTATTTATTGTTTTCTAAGTTACTTACCGAAGATTCAGTTTTTTCAAAATCTTATTCGTTAGTGTTTTTCATGATCGAAAGGAATAAGCAATTTAAATTATTCTTCCCATGTACGATCTGAAATTTTTAAACTACTTTACACGATATTCAATTTTAAGATCAAGAAAAAAGTATTTCATTCTTTTCTATCCATAATTATTTATAAATTTGCAACCGCATTGCCATTCAATTTCATATAACAAATTAAGAATCACAAACCCGGTAACAATAACTTTGCAATGTGAAAATCATTTTATCTTAAGCAGAGCAACCATTTTATTACCAATCCCCTTAGTATCTAATCTTCGATTTTCCATGTTTAAAAAAACGCTTTTCGCTATTTTAATCCTTATTCCTGTTTTCATACAGGCCAAAGAAAGCAAAATCAATGCTGCATTGAAAGATCTGGATGCCTGCATTGATAAACGTATTTCATTTGAAGAAATTAAAAAACAACGGATTCAAAATCTGGAAGCCAGGTATTTCCGGGCAAATGTCTCTTTAGCCAATCGGTATAAACTGAGTGAGGCGTTGTTCAACGAGTACCGGTCCTATAAATACGATTCGGCCTATACCTTTGCCGGTAGAATGCTGGACTATGCAGAAAAAATAAAAAACCCGAACTTCATAGCCGAATCAAAAATAAACCTGGCATTCAGTTGTGTTTCAGCCGGATTATTCAAAGAAGCTTCCGAGATATCCAATTCGATCGATTCAACCCATATAACACTAAAATGCAAGGCCGACCTGTATGCTTTTTTATCCACGCTAAATATTGACATGGCCGATTTTACCACAGAACCTTACTCGTCCAGGTATAGAAAGAACTCACTTCTTTATTGCAGGAATTCAATTGCACTATATAAAAAACAAAGTCCAGAAGGAATCATGGCAAAGATTCGTGAATGTCAGCTGGAGAATAACTACCCCAAAGCCATCATTATCGCCGAACAATATATTTCGGCAAAGCATCCCGGCATGCACGATTATGCAATTGTTGCATCAACTCTCGGATATTTCTATCAGATCAGCCGTGATACTACGAAAGCCATTATTTATTTTTCGGCAGCCGCCACCGCCGATCTGCAAATGGCAACAAAAGAGACTTCGGCCATACGGCAGGTAGCCGAGTTGTTGTATACACGAGGTGATGTGCAACGGGCTTATTCGTATGCCATCATGGCACTTGACGATGCCAATTTCTACAATGCCCGTCAACGGAAAATTGAAGTAGGCAGGGTACTCCCCATCATAGAAGCCGGACGGTTTGAAATTATAAAGCAGCAAAAAGACAAACTTTTGATCTATGCCGGAATAATTTCCATTTTATTTGTACTCTTCCTGGTTTCCTGGTTTATTATTTTAAAACAAAAAAAACGACTGGACTCGGCCCGGTTGCTGATTCTCAAACAAAATACCGATCTGCTTGAAACGAATGAACAGTTGACCGACGTACAGAAGAAAATCAGTAAACAGAACGTGGATCTGGTTCATATCAATGAACGGTTGAAGGAAGTTCACCGGATTAAGGATGAATATATCGGTTATTTCTTCAGCACGAATTCGGCTTACATTGACAAGACAGAAGATTTCCGTAAAATGGTAGTACGCAAAATACGTAACCGGCAGTTTGATGAATTAATTGAATTATCGGCATCCACCGATTTGCGGAAAGAACGGGAAGATATGTTCGACTTGTTCGACCAGATCTTTATGAAGCTTTTCCCTGACTTTGTGACCCGTTACAATCAACTTTTCAAAGAAGAAGACCGGATTTTCATTAAACCGGATGGAATGCTAACCCCCGAGATCCGAATCTTTGCCCTGATACGTCTTGGCATCACTGAAAGTGAACGGATTGCACAATTTCTTGACTTTTCATTATCCACGGTAAAAAATTACAAAACAAAAGCAAAGAACCGGTCTTTTATTTCAAATGATTTATTTGAACATAAAATAATGGAAATTGAATCCGTAAAAACGGATATACAGTAAAAATAAAGTGACTTATCCGTACACTTTGAGTACTTTTTTAGGCATCCTCCGGATGCCTTTTTTGTTGATATACTGCATATTACCAGCCATCATACAGGTACATTCCGTACATTATGTGTAGTCGTCGAACGAATACAATTCAACTACTTATATATTTGCAATGTGAAAAATCGACATAAGATTATTTACTCTTTTTATGACAAAAACATAGACAGAGAGAATGTCTAATTAATTAACCTTTTAAATATAATAGTATGAAATTGAAATTTCTACTTTTCGGCATCTTGTTTATGTGTGCCGGACTTACAGGATTTGCGCAAGAACAATTCACCGTAAAGAGTAAAGTTTTAGATGATCGAAAAGAACCCTTACCGGGTGTAAGTGTGTTGGAAGTTGGCACGCAGAATGGTACAACTACTGATTTTAACGGCAACTTTGTTTTAAAAGTAGCTTCTGAAAAATCAATCCTGAAAGTCAGGTTTCTGGGGTATCAATCCGTTGAACTTGCAGCAAATAAATTCGGAGCTTCAGTATCATTGGTTGAAGCGGCTTCCGATTTGCAGGAAGTTGTGGTGGTTGGATATGGAACATTACGAAAGAAAGATGTAACGGGTTCGGTTTCAAGTGTCACGAAAGAAAACCTGAATAAAGGGGCAACCACTAACCCACTGCAACAACTTGCAGGAAAGGCTGCAGGTGTGGTAATCACACAAACAGGCAGTGAGCCCGGCAGTAGTCCGAGTATAAGGATACGGGGTATTACTTCATTGATCGGTGGCAGTGACCCACTAGTGGTTATTGATGGTATTCAGGGAAACCTTGATTTATTAAACCAGTTACCACCGAATGAAATAGAAAGTGTAGACATTTTGAAAGACGCATCTGCCACAGCCATTTATGGTTCGCGTGGAGCACCCGGAGTAATATTAGTAACTACCAGAAAAAGTGAAGCCGGAACTTCTCAGATCGAATACAGCAGTACTGTTTCGATAGATATGATTTCAAGAAAGCTGGATATGCTCACTGCCGACCAGTGGCGTACTCAACGGACGTTGTGGGGAGTACCTGTATCAGCAGATCATGGTTCAAATACAGACTGGTATGGTTTGCTTACAAAAAGCGGATCAACTCAAAATCACAGCATAGCCATTGGAGGAGGATCAGCCAATTTCAATTACCGGGCATCTGTTGCAGCCATCCTGCAGGATGGAATTGTGATTCATTCAAACAATCAAAATTATATCGGACGTTTTCAGGCAACTCAGAAAGCATTGAATAACAAACTGATCCTCTCTGCAAATCTGAGTGGCAGCACGGTGGCAAATACCGGTAGCGTGGCGAGTATCGGACGGGCGGCTTTTACGTCGAATCTAATCAGTAACGCTTACGTTAGTAAACCGACAGACCCTGTTTTAAACAGCGATGGAAGTTATTTTACCGATACGAATCTGTTTCAGTATATCAATCCGTATGCAGTGGCTCAAACTGTGCAAAACAATCAGACCATCAATAAAATGTTCGGGAGTCTCAAAGCTGACCTGGAAGTAACAAAAGGACTAACGATAGGTTGGTTTGGAAGCTGGAGAAAACTGGATGGCAATACGGGATATTACTTACCTGCCGCCTCCACTGTAACATCAGCCATCGATCAACATGGGACAGCCAACATCAACAATTATCATGAAGATGAACGGTTAATGGATGCCACTTTGAATTTCAAAAAGGTATTTGGTGACCACAGTTTCGATGCCATTGCCGTTTACGAATGGCAACGACAAACCTACAATGGTAATTTCACCCAGATGAAAGGGTTCATTAATGACAATACCACCTACAATGCCCTGCAACTTGGAGATTTCACACGAATTAATTCCGGCGATATCAGTTCATATAAAAATGACCGGACACTTATTTCATTTTTAGGTAGAATTAATTACGCGTTTAAAAACCGTTATTTATTAACAGTTAGTATCAGAAGGGATGGATCAACAGTATTTGGAGAAAATAATAAATGGGGAAATTTTCCTTCTGCATCAGGAGCATGGAGGTTGAGTGAAGAATCATTTATGAAAGGAATCGATTTTTTAAATGATTTGAAAATACGGGTCGGATATGGCGTTACCGGGAATCAACAAGGTTTATATCCTCAAAATTCACTTCAGTTGGTAGGTTCAAACGGTCAGACTTATTTTGCAGGAAATCAGATAACAAATTATGGAGTTACTCAGAACTACAATGCCGATTTAAGATGGGAAACCCGTACCCAGACAAATATAGGAATTGATTTTGCTTTGTTTAACAGCAGGTTATCCGGTTCGGTGGATGTTTACAGGGCCACAACTTCAAATCTTTTATTTAATTATACAGTTCCACAACCTCCGTTTCCGTTTTCAAGTATTGTAGCGAATGTAGGGAGTCTTTTAAACGAAGGGATTGATTTTAATCTGAATGCAGCAATTATCAAGACAAAAGACTTTAATTTTTCGGTTAACGGAAACTTGTCCTTATTAAGAAATAAAGTACTTAAATTAAGCGGCAGCCTTAACGGAGTCCCTTTAAATACAGATTATGTACCCTGGGGCACGAGTAGTTACCTGATCGTTGGTCAACCGGTTGGCACCTTCAACATTCTGCAACATTCCGGAAAAGATGCAAACAATAAAGAAACTATTGTTGGGGAAACTGTGGACGGAATCTATGATGGAGGCGACAGAAGTCCTTTGCGAAAGATGGAAGGATCAGCTTTACCCACTTACACTTATGCTTTTTCTCCGGTATTATCGTATAAGAACTTCGATTTGTCGATGCTCTTCAGGGGACAGGGAGGGAATAAAATTTATAACACCATTCGTTCCTCCTTTAGTTACTTTGAAAATCTGGGTAAATCAAACCTGTTGGCAAGTGCTGTATCAACCGGACTTTTCACATCACCATTTTCTTCGGATTTATGGTTGGAAGACGGATCATTTTTACGTTTTGATAACCTTACAGTTGGATACAATTTTGATACAAAACAACTGAAATATATCAGGAATCTTCGATTATCATTCACAGCCACAAATCTGGCAATATTTACAAAATATACCGGTCTTGATCCTGAATTGAATGTGAGCGGAGCGACTGCAATAGGCGCAACGGGCGGTACCGGATTTGGAAACGATAATGGAATTTATCCAAGAACGACAAGTATTGCCATTGGATTAAATGTGACACTTAAATAACCTTTAAAATCAGTCAAAAATGAAAAAGATAATCACCCTGGCATTATTGATTACCATGATAATGCAGAGCTGTACAAATGTAGTAGAAGTTGTATATGATAAATTTGCAGCCAAAGAATTTTATTCGACTTCCATGGGTGCCGATGTGGCACTGGCGAATGTGTATTCGCAAATTCCGGGAAACTGGGGCGGAATAGGATATGTAGGAGCAGATAATGGTTGGTATGACGTGAACAGCATGTCAACCGATGAACAGGTAGTGCCTCACCGCACTACCGGAGACTGGGAATTGACATTTGCCCAAATGTATTTACGTCAATGGCTTCCTGATCATTCTCAAATTAACAACGCATGGAACTGGCTATATAAGTCGGTTTTTTCGGCTAATCTTGCAGTAGATTTGCTACAAAAGGCAAATGCAGATCCCTCTAAAATTGCAGAAGCGAAAGTGATGAGAGCATTCTTCTATTATTTACTTATGGATGATTTTGGAAATGTACCCTTTTATACGGACAATAATATTACGGTAGATAAAATGCCTCAAAAGAGCAGGAAAGATGTTTTTGATTTCGTGGTAAGCGAATTAAAAGACAATGTGGACAAACTTTCAACCACAAAAGGTGGTACTTATTATGGTCGGTTTAATAAATGGGCCGGATATGCGTTGCTGGCAAAAACCTACCTGAATGCGGAAGTATATACCGGAACACCCATGTGGGCTGAATGCCTGGCAGCCTGCAATAAAGTATCGGAAGGTAGTTTTACGCTTCACTCAGGAGCATTGGATGCTACAAACCCCCTTGGATCAAAATACTTTGAACTATTTGGAGACGTTTGTCCAGATGATGAAACTATTCTGGCGATCTACACGAAAGTGGATATAGTAGGAAGAAACATTCTGACAATACGTAGTTTTGGAGGTACAGACGGTACAAATATCCTGGGATACAGTGCTTGGAACGGAACTATTTGTCCTCCGGATTTTGTAAATAAATTCAGTGATAATGATATCCGCAAGCATCAGTTCAGATACGGTGCAAGTCCTTATGGACCAAAACCAGCCGGTTTTATTAATTATTCACTGGCAGTGACAAATCTGGATAATCCGGGTGCAGAACCGAATGCAGGGGCCAGGAATCAGAAGTTCTATCCGGCTTTACCGATGAATGGTGGAGGAGCATCCAATGACTTTCCAATTTACCGGTACGCCGATATCATGTTGATGCAAGCCGAATGTATGGTACGTACCAATAATGCAGCTTCTGCAAAACCATTGGTGGATGCAATCAGGCTTCGTGCCGGTCTGAGTGGATTAGCAGCCAATCCGACATTGAACGACATTTATAATGAAAGAGGCTTTGAACTTTCCTGGGAAGGACATCGTCGTGAAGATATGATTCGATTTGGAACTTTTATTCAGGCTCATGGGCTAGCACCAGCCGTCGATGCTCATTACAACCTGTTTCCTATACCAACAACTGCGCTGAATGCCAATACAAATTTAAAACAGAATACAGGATATTAATGACACCTAATATTTCAAAACGGCAGCAAATCATATGTACAGATTAAATATCAGGTTGTGAGTATTTTAATATATACAGAATGCTGCCGGATTGAATACTTTAAAAATTGATTTTTTATTGAAAATTTAATTTACTATTAAAATGAATCATTTATGAAAAAATACTATATAAAGGCACTATTTGTGTTCTTTGCCTTCATTTTATTCGTATCCTGCAAAGATCAGGCTGAAATAACCAAGTTGGGAATAATAAATTTCCCGAAAACATTTACAGGTTCAACAAATTCGGTTGTCATTACGGCAACAAACGATTCTGTCTCTGTCATTACATTTAACTGGCCTTCTGTTAGTTATGGAATAAAAGCAGCCGTCACTTACAGCCTGCAATTTGATATTCCGTCAGATACTGCCACAACAACTCCGTGGTCAAAAGCAACAGATATTCCTGTTGGTGACGATCTCTTAATGTTGTCGATGCCGGGTGTTGACCTGAACAATATTGCCATCAACAGTTTAGGATTAACCCCGGGAGTATTTGCGGATGTTGTTGTACGTGTAAAATCATTTGTTGATCGTCCTGCATATTCAAATGTAATAACCTTGTCGGTAAATCCTTATGTTCCACCTGTGATTGTGGTGGGTCAGGTATTATGGGTTACCAGTCCCGGATGGAATATAGCATCTGCTCCGAACATTGTATCGGTGGATTCAAATAAACTGTATGAAGGATACGTTTATATACCTGTAGGTGGTTCTACCCAAATTAAATACTCCAGCAGTCCTGACCTGACGCATATTGTTTATGGTGACGGTGGTGCAGGCGTATTGAGCACAGATAAATCAGCAGGATATTTAAATCTGCCTTCGGATGGATATTATGAATTATCTGCCAACCTGAACAACATGAGTTGGACCGCAACTAAAACAACCTGGAGTATCCTGGGTGATGCAACACCCGGATTATGGGTTACTGATACTCCATTGACTTACGATCCGGCCACTAAAGTGTGGACAGTCACATGTGCCATGGTTACAGCAGGATCATTTAAATTCCGTGCCAACAACGCCTGGAAAATTGACTTTGGAATCGATGCTGATGGGAAACTGGGGTATGTGGATAATCCGTTGTATCCTTATAATGGCAAACTTTCAAACCTGACAGTACCTTCGGATGGCAATTACACCATTACGTTGGATTTGCACGTTCCGGGACAATATTCCTATAAATTAAAGAAAAACTAATGGTTTGTATTGCTTCTAAAATCCTCATTAATAACGAGTATTTTAGAAGCATTCAACCCTGATAAATGATTACACAGGTGTCATCATTTTAAAAAAATTTTGATGAAGACAATTGTTTTTAATATTATTTGTCGCATTTTTTTAAGCAAAAAAAGTTATCAAAATAAGTATTATGCGATTGTAAAAGAAAAAAATTCATGAACAGACTTCAATTTAATCCAGAAAAAACCGTGTTGAATATATTAGTTCTACTGACGTTTTTATCATTCGGAAGTTGTACAAAAACTCCGGATATCATTGATACAACAAATCACAATACAAATACCGATCCGGTTCAGTATGGCACACCTTTTACGGGAGTACCCGATGCCAGAGATGCCGTTATTTATCAGGTAAATATGCGTTGTTTCAGTTCGACACATAATTTTCAGGGAGTCATATCCCGGCTCGATTCGATTAAAAGTCTTGGAGTGAATATCATTTACTTAATGCCAATTTACCCCGTGGGTACATTAAAATCGGTTAACTCCCCTTATTGTGTGAAAGATTATACAGCAATTAATGCCGAATTCGGAACATTGGCTGATTTACGGAATCTGATTGACGGAGCTCATACCAGGGGAATGACCGTAATACTTGACTGGGTAGCCAATCATACAGCGTGGGATAATACCTGGATTACAAATACTTCCTGGTACGTTACAAATACAAGTGGGAATATTGTCAGTCCTAGTGGATGGACCGATGTGGCACAGTTGAATTTTAAAAATGCCGACATGCGCTTGGCCATGATCAAAGCTCTGAAGTTCTGGGTGTATACCACTAACTGTGATGGTTTCAGATGTGATTATGCTGATGGACCTCCTGCCGATTTTTGGAAACAGGCCATTGATACATTGCGAAATATTAAAACACATAAACTCCTGATGCTTGCCGAAGGTACACGAAATGATCATTACGCTTCCGGATTTAATTACACTTTCGGATTTAGGTTTTACGGCCAGTTGAAATCAATCTACAGTGGTAATCAACCTGCGACGAATATTGACAATATCAATTCACAGGAATTTCCATCCGGAAATTCAGAAATGAATCTGGTTGTCCGTTATACCACCAACCATGATGTAAACAGTTCGGATGGTACTCCACTTGATTTATTCGGGGGGAAAACAGGATCCATGGCAGCTTTTGTTGTGGCAGCCTATATGAAAGGAGTCCCTATGATTTACAATGGTCAGGAAGTAGGCACTCCTGTCCGGTTGGCATTTCCTTTTACCAATCAACAGATCAACTGGACATTAAATCCATCCATGGTAGCCGAATACAAAAAGATTATTGCATTTCGTAACAACAGTCTGGCACTGCGCAGGGGGACACTGGTATCGTATGATAACACTGATGTATGTGCTTTTTCCAAAACATCGGGAACAGAATCTGTATTCGTTGTCAGTAATCTTAGAAATTCGACGATAAGCTTTCCGATTCCATCAGCAGTAGCGGGCGGAACATGGAAAGATGCTTTCACCGGTAATCCGTTCACATTAACTACTCAGATTACTTTATTACCCAATACGTATGTGGTGATGAAGAACTGAATATTAGCATAATAAATTTATAAAATCTATGAATCACAAATTTAATTTCAATTTATTAATTAGAATAAAATTAGTATTTATCCTTAAAATTTAAATTTTATGAAACGTTTTTACTTTATTTCATTTCTTATGTTGTTGCTGGTTTCATCATTAACCGTAGCTCAGATCACGGTAAAATTTCAGAAACCGGCTGGTTGGACAGCTGTAAGTTTATATACCTGGGGACCTGAAGCATTGGGAAGCTGGCCGGGTGTTGCACTTACCGAAACTAACGGATGGTACACCTATACCTTCGATCCCGCATTTACCGGAGCAAATTTAATTTTCAACAATGCCGGTGCCGGTGAACAGACCGTGGATTATCCTATTGCGGCAAGTTCATGTATACAGTCATCAACTACAAAAAATGCCGACGGGAAATATATTCTGACTACTGTTGCCTGTGTATCCGGCATGACGGTTAAAATTCAGAAACCTGCTGCCTGGACTGCACTTTACCTGTATGCTTATGTAAATGGGAGTCCGATACTAGGCGCATGGCCCGGAGTCCAGTTAACAGTGGATGCAAATAGTTGGGGATTGTATACATTTGATGCATCAGTTACTGCTGTTAATTTTATTATTAACAACAGCACCGGGCTACAGGCTGCCGACACGTATATAACTGCCTCTGCATGTTATACTTCTGATGGAGCAGCAGTTACTCCAGTAGATTGTGCTACCACTGCAGTAGCCAATCTAAATGTTTCACCCCTTACTATTTATCCGAATCCTATAGTTGATAAACTTAACTTTTCAGGTTCTGATAATATTGATAAGGTATCCATTCATTCACTTTCAGGTCAACTTATTTTGTCAGTATCATCACTTTCGAATAAAAGTTCTGTGGATGTAAAATCTTTAAATTCAGGTGTTTATTTTGTTTCAATAGATTATATTACCGGCAAGAAACTGACTGAAAAGATTATTAAATTATAAGGTGTTAGTTTTTGAAAATTGATTTTTTGATTTTCATAGTGGTTAATAAGGGTTAGGCTTCATGCACCTGATCCTTATTATTTCACTACTTATATTTTTTTTTATATTAAATATAATTCCTACAAATGTTGGATTAGGAATTATGCATGTATTCATTCATTATCATTTAAACCAGTTTTCAAAGTGAAAAAAAGATTATTCATTATCCTTCTGTTAACAATTTATTGTTTTGGATATATTCCCGCCGCTAATAAATCAGATAAACTTATTGGCAACAATGTATCCGTTTTCTATCCTTTACATTATGATGCAAAATCTCATCAACCATCATTCGCCCTGCTGAAAGAACCAACAATAACGGGTAATATCCCTGAAAGCTGGGATTTAAAGCCGGTATTTTACACAAAAGGATCAAAGACCTATGCCACTTTACCTGTTTCAAAAGGAACCAGCCTGTACGGAACCGGTGAAACCAAAGGAACACTCGTACGTAACGGTGAAAAGATTGTACTCTGGAATACCGACAATTATAAATACAGTCTTGCTGAAGGGAAACGCCTTTACCAGAGTCATCCGTGGGTACTTGGAGTAAATGCCGACGGAACGTCCTTTGGTGTGATTGCTGATAATACCTGGAAACAACAAATCGATTTATCGGATAGTATCCGTTTTATTTCCGATGGGCCGGCTTTCAGGATCATCATTATCAAAAGGAATACGCCTCAGGAAGTTGTCAAAGAACTGGCGAATCTGATTGGTAAAATGGAAATGCCACCGCTGTGGTCACTTGGGTACCAGCAATGCCGGTACTCCTACGTGCCCGATACGCGTATTAAAAATTTGGCAGATACTTTCAGAATCAAAAATATACCCTGTGACGTCATCTGGATGGATATTGATTATATGGAACACTTTAAGGTTTTTACCTTTGATAAAATTAAGATTCCGGATCCAAAAGGAGTGAACGATTATTTACATCAAAAAGGGTTTCATTCCATCTGGATGATAGACCCCGGAGTGAAGGTAGAAAAAGATTACTTTGTGTACGAATCCGGAACGAAGGGTGATCATTGGGTGCAGAGTTCAGACAGGAAAGTCTATAACGGAAAAGTATGGCCCGGAACATGTGTCTTTCCTGATTTTACTATCCCTGAAACGAGAACCTGGTGGAGCGGATTGTATAAAAACTTTATGAATACAGGTGTTGATGGTGTATGGAATGATATGAACGAGCCTTCGGTTTTTGACGGACCTGATGGAACCATGCCTGAAGACAACCTGCACCGAGGTGGAGGGGATCTCCCGGAAGGACCACATTTACGTTATCATAATGTGTACGGAATGCTGATGGTAAAAGCTTCACGTGAAGGGATCATGAATGTCAACCCGGAAAAACGGCCGTTTGTATTGTCACGATCCGGCTTTTTAGGAAGCAACCGCTATGCCGCTACCTGGACTGGAGATAATTGTGGTACCGTGGATAACATGAAATTATCCATCCCCATGTCATTGAATCTCGGGTTATCCGGGCAGGCATTTAACGGTCCGGATTTGGGTGGATTTACCGGAATGACTACCCCTGATCTATTTGGACAATGGGTAGCGATGGGTGCTTTTTTCCCGTTTATGCGGGGACATGCCAGTAATGATTCTAACAACAAGGAACCCTGGGCATTTGGAAGCGAAATTGAAAACGTCTCCCGTATTGCTTTAAACCGCAGGTACCGCTTACTGCCCTATTTCTATACCTTATTTCACGAATCTTCTAAAAACGGAATGCCGGTCATGCGTCCTGTTTTTTTTGACGACCCGAAAGATACCACCTTACGAAAAGAGCAACAGGCTTTTTTAGTTGGAAATGATGTCTTGATTATCCCCAAATGGGCCGTCAATCCAAAGCTCCCTAAAGGTATCTGGAGGACAGTATCCATTGCCGGCGAGAACAGCGTAACCGACAAGTACCAGGCGACCGTTAAAATAAAAGGAGGAGCTATCATTCCTATGGGAAACATTATTCAAAATACGACCCAATACAGCCTGGATTCTTTGACATTGCTCGTGTCATTAGACCGTAACGGCCTGGCGTCAGGAACACTTTATGAAGATGCAGGAGAAGGGTTTAAATATCTGAAAGGAGAATACCGAAACTACTCGTTTACTGCCCGGAAAAATGGTTCAACGTTCAGCGTGGAAATTACCCCTAAAGATGGAAAACTGAAACCTATAAACAGAAAATACAAAGTTTGTATTGTGACTGATAAAGGAACTCTTGAAAGCAGTTGGATGAAAGGAACACATATAAATATTGGATTACCGGAATAATAAAAACTGATCATAAAATTAATGACAAGCTTCATTTTTATACTTTTAGTAACGTGGTCATTATTTTAATTGATCATATGAATAATATTTATTTAAAGGACATAACCTTAGAACACATATTAAACAGAAAAAAAGAGACTGCTTCAACCATGTTGATAAAGTCTCTTTTTCTGTACATTGTGCTCCATCACTTAATTTTTTTGAGGGGAATCTGGGTATACGGCCTAATTTGGGTACTTATTTCTGAATAAATGAACAGTTACTGGCCTTAATTTCCTCTAAAATTTAAGCCTGTTAATTCAAAATTCAGTATCTTTGCCTTATACTATTAAAATAAATATTATTACTAGCCATTCACCATGTTACAAAAATTATGACAGTGAAAAAGAAAGTATCGACAATTTATCTCCTGACAATTATGAGTTTGTTTTCAAACTATGCAACTGCCCAAAACGATAAACAAATAGGCACTGATGTGTTTGTTTTTTATCCTTCCAATTACAACTTTCAGACAAAACAGATCTCACTGGCCTTTGTCACTGAACCAAAAGTGACAGGTGACATTCCTAAAGACTGTACAATAAAAGTTCATTTTTATTCTAAGGGTGGTAAATCAATAGCTGCTATGCCCATAGTACCCGGTACCAGTTTATATGGTACGGGTGAAAATACCGGCACTTTGTTACGGAACCGCAACAAGACAACTCTTTGGAACACTGACAATGTGGAATACCGGAAAGACAACGGGAAACGCCTTTATCAAAGTCATCCCTGGGTAATGGGTGTGAACAGAGATGGTACTGCCTTTGGGGTCATTGCCGATAATACCTGGAAGCAACAAATCGAACTGACCGACAGCATCCGGTTTATTTCGGAAGGTCCTGCATTTCGGGTGGTTGTCATTAAACGGAATTCACCACAGGAAGTAGTCAAAGAATTAGGCAACCTGATTGGGAATATGGAAATGCCTCCTCTATGGGCGCTGGGTTACCAGCAATGCCGGTGGTCGTATATTCCCGATACCCGTATCAAAAATGTAGCCGACACTTTCAGGTTGAAAAAGATACCTTGTGATGTTATCTGGATGGACATCGATTATATGGATAGTTTCAGGATCTTTACTTTCGACAAGGAAAAAATACCCGATCCGAAAGGATTAAATGATTATTTGCATCAAAAAGGCTATCATTCCATCTGGATGATCGACCCGGGCGTAAAAGCTGAAAAAGGATATTCTGTTTACGATTCGGGTAGCAAAGGTGATAATTGGGTACAAAACTCAAAACATAAAGAATTTAACGGGAAAGTATGGCCCGGGGAATGTGCATTTCCTGATTTCACCCGACCTGAGACAAGAACCTGGTGGAGTGGCCTGTATAAAAAATTTATTGCAACCGGCATTGATGGAGTCTGGAATGACATGAACGAACCTGCCGTATTTGGTGGACCCGATGGAACCATGCCAGAAAACAACTGGCATCGTGGAGGTGGAGGATTACCGGCCGGAAGTCACCTGCAGTACCACAATGTGTACGGTATGTTGATGGTCAAAGCTACCCGCGAAGGGATTCTTAGTGCAAACCCTGATAAAAGACCTTTTGTGTTGTCACGTGCCGGCTTTTTAGGAAGCAACCGCTATGGAGCCACCTGGACGGGTGATAACTCCGGAACAGTGAAAGATATGAAATTATCCATTCCAATGTCGCTGAATCTGGGTCTTTCAGGACAGGCTTTCAGCGGCCCGGATATAGGTGGCTTTACAAGAAACACCACTCCTGATTTATTCGGACAATGGATTTCAATGGGTGTATTTTTCCCGTTTGTAAGGGGGCATGCCTGTCAGGGAACAAATAATAAAGAACCCTGGGCATTTGGAGAGGAGATAGAAAATGTATCCCGCACCGCCATCAACCGGCGCTACCGGTTACTGCCTTACTACTATACCTTGTTTCATGAAGCTTCAACAACCGGTATGCCGGTCATGCGACCTGTATTCTTTGCAGATCCTCAGGATGCTATGTTAAGAACAGAAGAACAAACTTTCCTGGTTGGAAATGACCTGCTTGTTATTCCTAAATGGGCTGTGAAACCAGTTCAACCGAAAGGAAGCTGGAGAATCATTTCCATTGCCGGTGAGAACAGCACGACCGATAAGTACCAGGCTGATGTCAAAATCAAAGGTGGAGCTATCATTCCTATGGGCAACATCATTCAGAATACTACCCAATACAGCCTTGACTCACTGACTTTGCTTGTATCGTTGGATCAAAACGGTAAAGCTACCGGGACGCTCTATGAAGATGCAGGAGAAGGTTTTGATTACCAAAACGGGGAATACAGGAATTATGCGTTTACAGCTCTTCTGAAAGGCTCAACCGTTAATGTGACCATTACTCCCACCGATGGCAAATTAAAGCCTGCAAGCCGCAAATACAAGGTATCTGTGGTAACTGACAAAGGCACATACGAAAGCAAATGGAAAAAAGGAAACAGCGTTTCGGTAAAAATAGCTGAATAAGAGTTGAGAAGTAGTAATAAGATAGATGATGTAAGGCTATAGATACATCATATCGTTAAAGAAGAGATCATGGATATACATTCCGTTAAACCGGGATATATGTCCATGATTTTTTTATAGTCTGTAGTAATTTAATTTAGTAACAGGATTAAAGATGATTATTTTTATTTCACTCAAATCTTCATTATTTTTATTCTATAGCTAGCTTATATCTAATTCCGGCAGTCATATCTTGAGTTGATCAGTAAGAAATTGGTGAACCCGGAGTATTAACTGACAGAATATCTATCGGACCGCTTTGCCTTGTAGAATCTTCACCTCCATTACCAGGTTGCTCTCCTACCCTTGAAACGTATACCAATTTGGCTACTACAGAGTGGTACGCTGACAAAAAGAAAAAAGTCGGCTTATAGGTCAAAATTCAGGCTCAAAACCTCTGGAATTTCTTTTACCATTACCTTTGCAACAAATCAAAGGTTATGAATAAAAAAAATGCTTTTATTGTAGTTCTCCGATTGTAAAAAA
>Ga0302215_10000609_pt1 | contig 26100 bp, 11 predicted proteins | sample II_Fen_N3_1_FD_194580 | JGI IMG/M metagenome (GOLD analysis project Ga0302215, IMG submission 194580) | Peat permafrost microbial communities from Stordalen Mire near Abisko, Sweden - II_Fen_N3_1 | ecosystem: Environmental > Terrestrial > Soil > Wetlands > Permafrost | place: Sweden: Abisko... | reverse complement strand
CCGAGAGATCTGCACTTTTTCCGTTTTTAAAGGTAAGGTTTTGATATTTAATTTGACCCGTGCTATTATCTTGTCTGATAAGGCAAGTCGTATTTTTTCCATCGAAACCACAGCTCGTTTTATCATCGCCAATAATCGTTATAGCCCGGCTTAATGTAAAAACGCCATACACTGCGTTAGCTTGTGTTCCAGCGCCACTATAATTCCAGGTATTATAAGTTACACCATTTACGGTAATTGAGTTAGTTCCTGCAACTGCCGGTTTGTAACTGGATGTAGTATTAAAAGGTTCAAGAGTCATGTCAATAAATCCTGAGACATGAATAACATCATTAGCCTGAGCTATGGTTAAAGCTTTTGAAAGAGTTGCTACAGGATGGCCGGAAGTCCCGTCGTTTGTGTCACTACCACCTGTTGATGTAAGATAAAAGTCCGTTGCATAACTATAGGATGTCACTCCACACAACAATAAAACACATACTGTTTTTAAGAAAGTAATTTTTTTCATGATATAATATTATTTTGATTTAGTATAATTTTTTGAATGAAGAATATATAATCAGTAAAAAGCTAAATAAATATGACGATATCATTTTTGATTATTTGAATTATTTATTTCAGAAACTAATAAATTACTTGCACATTGCAACGTCTAATTGATTTCTTGTTTTATTGAATACAAAAGTATCAAATGCCTATCATTGCAACAATCCCTATATTCCCAATAATCATATTAATTGTAACGATTCATCTTTTCAATAATTGATACAGAGAATAAACAATGTAATACTAATGTCTAAGGGTAAATTATTAGTGATTTACAGAATTGAAATCTTTTTACCGAATAGATGTTGATTATATTTTAAAGAGACAATATAAATACCTTTTCCTAAAAAGGCAAGTGAAATTTTCTTTGAATCTATGAGTTTTGTTGAATAAATTACCCTGCCAATCATGTCACAAATAGATAGCTGGGCACTTTCTCCTTGCTTAATATTCGATAACACTATATTAGAATTATTATCAATATAAATCTCACTGTTTAGATTATTTTTTGTCTCTATCACAGCCATAGGGTTATTGTTGGAAAAATCTGTAACGTTAATCATCCACAAATCATTATTATTTTGTACTCCAAGATCAGCACCGTAAGTTCTAATAATTGTAAGGCTGGGTGTAACAGTATTTTGGTAATACTTAACTCCTTTTATTGAGCTTAACACAACGCAAGGTCGAGGACATTCATCTATTATATTATGATGTATCGATATATTATTTAAACTACCGGTAGGAGCAAAACTATTTTTCGGATTTTTATAAACTATGCTCAAAGCACCGGCTTGTTCAGTAGCATTATTATTTGACCCTAACATACAATTAAGAATTGTGTTATTACTTATTTCGACATTATTTGAGAAACCGGCTTCCATCCAATAAAATTGAGGGGTAATTACTATTGCGGAACCCTCACTACCAACAATAGTGTTTCCATCTATAATTCCATCAGATCCTTTTACCAATATACCCCTTGAACGTGTATGACCCACCGTATTATTGATAATTTTAAATCCACTACAAATCCTGTTTTTTGAATAGATTAAATCTCCAATTGCCACTCCGGGAACCCAGTTATCAACATGTACTTTTATTCCATATATATAATTTCCCGAATTGCTTACTGAAGTAAATTTAGCTATACAAGCACTCATTTGAGCTGCAGTTGGTGTTTCCAGAGTATTATTAATTAAAGTTCCAACGAAATTACCTCTCATGCTCCCATCATTATTTACACAAACAAGACTATCACCGGTTTTAATCCTTATATTGTTAAATTGAGGATAGTTGGATAAGAAGTAAATATATTTTCCCGACTCATCAACATTGTAAACCGGATAAAAAGTGCCATTCAATGCAATACAATCATCTCCATTATATTCAACTCGACATTGTTCGATTACAGGTCCTACTTTAGCATTGGCACTATGGATGCCATCTGCAATGCCTGCACGTAGTCGTTGAATTTTATATTTGGAGTCAAAAGGTTTCCGGGTTACTATGCATCTATTGAAATGAGTTCTTTCGCAATCAACCTCTAAGAATGAGAAGCAGTTAGAATCATAAATAGTAATGCTGTCAAGTTCCATATTTTTACATCCAGACATAAATAAAGTATGAGGTTGTGTTGTCCCTGTCGCAAGGACATCAAGAACAACATAGTCTCCTACTTTTACATTATAATTATTCTGAAACCCATTTATTGTAAAACTAACAGTTCTGTCGCTTGTTCTTGTTAAATTATTGCTCGATGTTGTACCAAAGTTTGGAACTAATTCCGACGTGTTTTGCCCATAAATTTGGATTCTGCTAGCTCCAAGATTATCAACCGGGTAGCCATCATGAATTACCACGTCCCATGTACGCATATCGGATGACATTTTTGTAATTGTTCCTTGGGTTGAACATGGCGGATCATATTCAATAAATAAATTCGAGAATACAACATTTGTACATTCTAAAAATTGAAATGCCTGGGATTGTCTATTACAAATTATAGTAGAGCCATTACCATTGATGACTACTTTATTCAATTTTTCAAAACTATACTTCCCGCTTGAAAGATCTAAGGAGTAAGTACCTTTTGGTATATTAATTACACTATTCTTAATCTGACTATTAAGGATTGTTCTCAAATCAGGATAAACTTCTGCATAAGTATTATAAGAAATAAACAATAGGCTAATATATAAATATAAACTTTTCACTTGCATAATTTTAGATTTAATAGTATTATATTTTAATAACAAGACAAAAGTATTGAATATAATCGTTAGCTTCAATCAATAAAATCCCAACAATCATATTAATTGTACCAACTTAACCTAATTGCAGGATAAAAGATGAACTCAAATCTAATTTTAACGTATGTCTATCATTTCACCAACAAAATCGTTAAAAAAACATCCTAAATGGATTAAGCCCATCAATAGATTCATTGCTTTTTTTTCTTTATCACTGCCCTAGGGGTTGAAATTGAGAAATCTGTTACGTTAATCATCCACAAATCATTATTATTTTGTACTCCAAGATCAGTACCAAAAGTTCGTATAACTGTCAGGCTGGGTGTAACAGAATTTTGGTAGTATTTAACCCCTTTTATCGAACTTAACACTACACAAGGCCGAGGACATTCTTCTATTGCATTATTATGTATTGATATATTATTGAAACTTCCTGTGGGGGCAAAACTTTTATTCGGATTTTTATAGACTATGCTCAATGCACCGGCTTGTTCAGTTTCGTTTCCATGTTCCCTAAACATGCAATTACGAATTTTGTTATTAGATATTTCTACATTATTTGAAAAACCGGCTTCCATCCAAAAAAATTGAGGAGTAATTACTATTGCTGAACCCTCACAACCAACAATAGTATTCCCATCTATAATTCCATCAGATCCTTTTACCAATATACCTCTTGAACGCGTATGACCCACTGTATTATTGATAATTTTAAATCCACTACAAATCCTGTTCTTTGAATAGATTAAATCCCCTATTGCCACCCCGGGAACCCAATTATCAACATGAACTTTAATTCCATATATATATTTATTCGAGTTACTTACAGAGGTAAATTTAGCCATACAAGCACTCATTTGAGCTGCAGTTGGTGTTTCCAGAGTATTATTAACCAAAGTTCCGGCAAAATCACCTCTTATACTCCCATCATTATTTACGCAAATTAGACTATCACCTGTTTTAATCCTAATATTGTTTAATTGAGGATAATTAGATAAAAAGTAAATGTTTTTTCCCGATTCATCGACATTGTAAATTGGGTAAAAAGTACCATTTAATGCAATACAATCATCTCCATTATAATCAACTCGACATTTTTGGATTATAGGCCCTACTTTAGCATTGGCACTATGGATGCCATCCGCAATGCCTGCACGCAAAGGTTGAATTTTATATTTAGAGTTAAAAGGCTTCCTGGTTACTATGCATTTATAATAATGAGTCCTTTCACAATCAACGTCCAAGAATGAGAAGCTGTTAGAGTCATAAACAACAATATTTTCTAATTTCAAATCTTTACATCCGAACATAAATATAGTATGAGGTTGAGTTGCACCCACTGCAAGTACATCAAGAACAACATAGTCTCCTAATTGTACGGAGTGATTATCATGAAAGCCATTTATGGTAAAACTAAAAGTTCTGTCACCTATTTTAGTTAGATTATGACTCGAAGTTGTTCCAAAGTTTGGAACCAATTCCGAGGTATTTTTCCCATAAACTTGAATTCTACGTGCTGCAAGATTATCTACAGGGTAACCATCATGAATCTCAACTTCCCAATTACGCATATCGGCCGATATTTTCGTGATGGTTCCTTGAGAGGAACAAGGGGGATCATACTCTATAAAAAAATTTGAAAAAACAACATCTTTACATTCAAAAAATTGAAAAGCCTGGGATTGCCTATTACAAATTATAGTAGAACCATTACCGTTGATAACTACTTTGTTCAATTTTTCAAAACTATACTTGCCGCTTGTAAGATCTAAAGTGTAAGTTCCTTTTGGGATGTTAATAACACTGTTATTTATCTGACTATTTAGGATTGTTCTCAAATCCGGATAAACTTCGGCATATGAATTATAAGAAATAAACAATTGACAGATACAAAGACATAAACTTCTTATTTGCATAATATTGGATTTTATTGTTCGTATTTTTTTCTTTACAAAAGTAATTTATATAATCATTTACGACATTCTCTAAAATCCCAATAATCATATTAATTGTAACGACATAATACTTTCGTATAAAAGCTACTTAATAATAATAGTGAAAATAGGAGATACAAAGAATTTAAAGAACGAATTTTATTTTGAGTCTACACTAACGGGGCAACTTCTATAAATTTCTCAAATTGAGTAACCATAATTTTTTTAATGTAATTATCAATTTCCAATTAAGGGGTCTAAATTTAAATGAGTTTGTCCAAAAAATATTTTTGGCAATTTCAAAAAAAGTTTCAAATTGGAAGTAGCATCTGCCCCAAGCCCTTAACAGAAATGTTAGATAGTGAAAAATGCGATTTCTTTGTACTTAACAAGTTTCCTGTATTAGATATAGATGTAGAAATGAAGCGTCTATTTGAAAATGTAATCTAAGAAAAAAGAGGGTAAACTTTTTGGACGCTCTCATTATCAATGTAAGACTACACAAAAATAGATAAAGTTGTAAATTTAAATTGACTACCTTTAGCTTCCAACTACATTTACACTCAATGATTGACGAATATCATCAGATGAAGATCCTATCATGATTGTGAATTTACCGGGTTCAATTACCCATAACTTGGTTTTATCATTGAAAAACGCCCAATCTTTTACCGGCAGATTAATTTCAACTTGTTTGCTCTCACCTACTTCAATCATAACTTTTGAGAAAGCTTTTAATTCTTTCATGGGACGTAGTACAGATGATTTCACATCCGAAATATACACCTGTGCGGCTTCGGCACCTTTCACTTTTCCGGTATTTTTAATACTGAATCTAAGTTTTACAGTTTCGTTCCCTGCATAAATAGTTTTATCGGTAGTGATTTTACCATATTCAAATGTCGTATACGACAAACCATGGCCAAATGCAAATAAAGGTGCTATCTTCTTGGTATCGAACCAACGATAACCTACCAGAATATCTTCTTTGTAGTTTTCAATGATACCGTCACCGGGATAAGAATCCTTCCCGAAAAATTGTGCTGCATTATCTTCCAACTTTTTAGGAAAAGAGAATGGAAGCTTGCCCGATGGGTTAACATCCCCTACAAATACATTAGCAATAGCATTCCCAGCCTCAGAACCAAGATACCAAGCTTGAACAATAGCAGGTACTTCATTCACCCAAGGCATTGCTACAGCGTTACCGCTAATTAATATCACAGCAATATTTTTATTAGCAGTCAATAAAGCAGTCAACAGCTTATCCTGACCAAATGGCAAATCCATTGACTTGCGGTCACCATTTTCACAGTCCTGCAAATGGTTCTTATTCAGTCCACCGACGTATAGAATTAAATCTGCATTTTTAGCAACTTCAACAGCAACAGCAATCAAAGAATCTGCATTTAATGTTGAAGGAATTTCTTTACCATATTTCGATGGACCGGAGGAATACCCTTGTGAATAGATTATATGGTCTGCTCCATATTTAGCAATAAAAGCTTGTAAGGGGGAAACTTCAGAAACTACTTTTAATTTAGAAGATCCACCTCCTACTGTCATGCTTCTGGTTGCATTTTCACCTATTACGGCAATCTTTTTGTACTTTCCTACTTCAATAGGGAGCAAATGTTTATTATTTTTCAACAATACAATTCCCTGCTCGGCAATCTGAAGGGCAGCCGCCGAATGTTCAGGACTAACAAATTTACCGAACGGTCGATTGGCACTCATGGTTGTACGGAAAATGAGTTTTAATATCCGTCTTACTTTATCATTTAGTATCTGTTCGCTGTATTTTCCACTCTTTAATCCTTTCAAATAAGGATTAGCCAGGTAGTATTGATCATAAGTTGATGTTGATTTAGATGTCATACCGTTAGTTGAAGTACCCATTTCAAGGTCGAGACCATTATTAACAGCCTGGTCAGAATTATGCACCCCCCCCCAATCACTGACAACAACACCATCAAATGCCCACTCACCTTTCAAAATCTTATTCAACAACAAGTCATTATGACAGCAATGCTCTCCCCTGAATTTATTATAAGCACCCATGATCGACCATGCATTTCCTTCTTCTACTGCAGCTTTGAATGCCGGTAGGTATATTTCACGCAGCGCACGGTCACTCACTTCCACAGAAACACCCATGCGATAAACTTCCTGATTGTTTAAAGCAAAATGTTTCACACAGGCAGCAACACCATTTTGTTGCACACCCTGTATATAGGGCACTACCATTCGGGAAGCAAGATAAGGATCTTCTCCCATGTATTCGAAGTTACGTCCGTTAAGTGGAGTCCTGTAGATATTGACACCTGGTCCTAAAAGAACTGCTTTGTTTCTGTAACGTGCTTCTTCCCCTATTGACTTTCCATAAAGGAGTGACATTTGGGTATTAAAAGTAGCAGCCAAACAAGTAAGAGCAGGAAAAGCCGTACATGAATCACTAGTCCATTTAGCTGTTGACCATTCGTCCCAGAGAACTTCTTCACGTATTCCATGAGGGCCATCGCTTAACCATATTTCAGGGATACCAAGACGGGGAACCCCCTTAGAACTGAATTTTGACTGTGCATGACACATGGCCACTTTTTCTTCCAATGTCATCTTCTCAAGAGCACTTTCAATTCGTTTGTCAATGGATTGATTGACATCTAAATAAATTTCTTTCTGTGCTTGCAAAGGAGGAAGGTAAAAAATAATACAAAAAAGTGCGATAGAAATAAAACTATTTTTGTTCATCATTAATAAATGGTTGTTTGAATTATATTCATTTTTATCAAATGGTTGTTTGGTCTTAGGATTGCTAATAAATCATGAAAAATTTCTACTTAGGTATTTAAAAGTATAACAATAGGTAAATATACAAACCTAAACTTTTCACTTGCTTGTTTTTAGATTTAATAGTCTTGTATTTTTAAATAGACAAATGTAATGACTATTATCATAATTTTCGATCTATAAAATAACAATAATCATATTAATTGTAACTACATAATATTTTGGGATAAAGTACCAATTAGAATTATAGTTTCTGATTAAACTTTTTGTATCTTTTCAATATTCAAAAGGAATGGAATGGACTAAAATAGTATTTTGGTATTTTAAATTACCATCCCATTTATAACATAAACATCACGATATGTATCAAATGACACAAATAGATTCTATTATGAAATTTAATACTTTGTTTTATTGTAAAAAACTATTACTTTAGCAGTAAATATAAGAACTAAGCAGAATGAAAAACTCAAAGGATAAAACCATCTATGACTTTCCTTTTTTTTTGAAAATCACTTTCACTTTTCTGGGGATACTCTTTTTTAATTGCATTTTTTCTAAAGAGTATAGACTAAATCAAATGTCTGGAAACGAGGGTCTATCGCAGCAAGATGTTGAGTGTATAATTCAAGATAAAAAAGGATATATTTGGATTGGAACATACGATGGACTTAATAGATATGATGGAAATAATTTTGAATTATTCAGACATATTCCAAGAGATTCTAATACAATATCAGATAATCGGATATTTTGCTTATGTGAGTGGCCGGAAAGAGATGAAGTCTGGATTGGAACTGATGGTGGTGGATTGAATTGTTATAATATTAAAACAAAAAAAACAATTCACTATTTTGTGGAAATAAATAAAAACAACAGTTTATTGGATAATAAGGTTCTAACATTATTCCATGAGAACAAGAATTTATGGGTTGGTACGTCGAAAGGTTTAAATAAAATCACATTCTCTACTAAAAATAGAATTAACATCGAAAAATATGTATACACAGGAATAAACCGTGAATTTGTGTCACAAAGAACGAATGCTATTTCAGAAGATAATCAAGGGAATATTGTTGCAGGGACTGACATAGGATTGTTCATTAAAGCTGCAAATGAAAAAGAATTTAGAGCTGTTAAGGGACTAAACACTTCTATAAGGCAGTTGTTAAAAGATAAGAATGGTAATCTTTGGGTAATTTCCAAAGCCGGAGTATTATATTATTCAACATTTCAACAAAAGATAAATAACTATCTTACTACACCTCGATCCATCAACTTCATCGAAAATCCTATAAGTTTTCGCACAATTTTGCCAATAACTGACCATTTACTGATGCTACTTACAACCAATATGGTCTATTGGATAAAAATGATTGATAACAATTTTTCTCTTGAAAAAGTCACTTTCTCCAACGATATTTTTTTTAAGCATAATACATTAAAATCTATTATGCTTGATAGATCAATGAATGTTTGGTTGACTTCTGAAATGGATGGAATAGCAAAATTTGATTTGAATGCCAAATCCATCAATCATTATAATTTAAAAAATGAGATGGCTAAAGATAAGCTATTTATTCAAATTCTCAAAAAAGACTATCGTGGAAGATTGTGGATTGGATCAAACAATGGAGTTTTTATTGAAGATTTCAAAAATAATAGAACAATTAAAGTCGATAATATTAGTACAAAGATACTTGACCTTATTGAAGATAGAGATAGAAATATATGGATATGCTCAATCGATGATATTTATTTTATTCCAAAAGGAGATGAAACAAAAATTATCTCTATTCATAATCAACCCAATTTGCCAGACAATTCCTACTCTTTTGAAGGTCCTTATTCATTAACTGTTGACTCGAAAAATACAGTTTGGGTTGGAATGAGAACCGGCATCTTACAAATTAAAAGAAATATCAATAATACATTTTCATTCAAATTCATGAAAATTGATATATTAGAATCAGTTCGGACATCAAATAATATTACAAAGCTTTTTTTTGTAGAAAATGGGAAATCACTTTTAATAGGAACAAAAAATTCCGGATTGCTTAAAGCAACTCTTTCAGATAATTGTGAAATTACGGATATAAAAACAGTTACAGAGTCCCAAAAAGGAATAATTGAACATGTTTGGTCAATCTTCCGCGCCAAAAACGGGATTATTTATGTTGGTACGGATACAGGTTTAAAAAAATTAAGCATTAATAATGGAAAACCAGTTTTAGAATTGGTTAGTGACGATTACCGTCTGCAAAATTATAAAATTGCTTCTGTTATTGGTGATAATTCGCAAAACCTGTGGTTAAGTTCTAGTTTTGGATTATTGTGTTACAATACTAAGAATAAAAATATTAAACAATTTTTTAATTCAGACGGATTATCAACCAATATTCTTACCGAAGGTTCATTATTCGATAATAATGGGTTCTTATATGTTGGTAGTATTAAGGGTTTAAATATTATTGATTTGTCATCTCTTACTGCAAACATCATTCTACCTGAGACCCAAATAGTTAGCCTAAATATAAATAACATCCCAATTAAAATAGGCGAACAGAAAGATGGAAGAATAATTCTTTCAAACTCACTGGAGTTTACAAAAAGATTAGATTTAAAATATAACGAAAACAATTTCACGATTGAATTTGCAGCATTCCATTTTAGTAATTCATCAAAAAATCGATTTTCTTATAAATTGGATGGCTTCAGTGATAGTTGGACAGAAGTTAGTAATACTATTCGGTCTGCTACTTTTACAAATATTCCACCCGGAAAATATAAGTTCAAAGTGATAAGTTCAAATTGTGATGGAGTATGGAATGAAACTCCCAAATTTTTAACAATAGTTATTTCCCCAGCACCTTGGGATACTATTTGGGCTTACTTACTCTACATCATAATAATTACGCTCATCTTTTATTTTATTCTCAAGTATTATCTTGATCGACAGGCCCTAAAAAAGCAACTGATGGAAGAACACTTTATACATACAAAAGATTTGGAAATTGCAGAAGTAAAACTTAAATACCATACAAATATCACACATGAACTTCGTACTCCCCTCACACTTATATCTGCACCAGTTGATGAGCTAATAGAAAAATCATATAAAGATGACTTTCTAAACTCACGATTAGAAATTATCAAAAGTAATTCAGACAGGTTATTACAACTTATTAGCCAATTTCTTGATTTTAGGAAGGTGATTAATGAAAAATATACACTATCCATTTGTAATGACAACCTTCATGACTTATTGACAAGTGTTAAGGATAATTTCTCATCCTCAGCTAAATTAAAGAATATTGATATTGAACTATTGTATGACATGAATATTGAACAATCTTGGTTTGACAAAGAAATGGTAAATAAGATATGTTATAACTTCATGTCAAATGCTTTAAAACATACTCCAAACAAAGGAAGAATATCAATATACGCTACACAAAATCAAGATGCTACTCATGCTTTGATTTCTGTTGAAGATACTGGAAATGGTATTGCTGAAAATGAAATTGGTAAAATTTTCGAAAGATTCTATCAAATATCAGGAACCATTGGTGGCACTGGAATTGGTTTGAATTTATGTAAACAACTTGCTAATCTTCACCTTGGAGACATTAAAGTTAAAAGCAGGTTGGGTGAAGGCACTATATTTACTTTAGAAATCCCAATTACAAGAAGTTCATACAGCAAAGAAAACATCATTGCAAAAGAACTTGAAACAAATGATGATAAATTAGAAACCAATTTGATAATAACTCACCACAATGTAGAAATAAAGCAGTTGGTACTGGTTGTAGAAGATAATTTTGAACTGAGAGATTACATTGTAACTTTACTTTCAAATGTATACAATATATTAGTTGCCGAGAATGGTGAGGAAGGCTTAAAATTGGCAATCAATCACATTCCTGATATCATTATAAGTGATATCATGATGCCAATAATGGATGGAATTGAATTAACTCAAAAATGCAAGAATAACATTATAACAAGTCACATCCCTATTATACTACTCACTGCCAAAGTAACACAAGAAAGTCAAATTGAAGGATTATCTTATGGAGCAGATGATTATATAACAAAACCCTTCAATCCTAAAATACTTAAGTTAAAGGTAAATAATATCATCAAACTAACGAGAAATCGAAAAGTTGAAGTTGAAAAAAATATTGTAAAACTGAACGAACGTGATCAGAAATTTATGACAACGTTTGAACAAATTGTTTTAGAGAATTATTCCGAACACGATTTTGGAATTGATAAAATATGTAGTTTAATGGCTATGTCAAGAATGCAACTTTATAGAAAAATGACAGCAATTGTAAACAAAAAACCATCGGAATTAATTAAGGAGATTAAAATGAAAAAAGCATATGAATTAATGAAAGAAAAAGGCTTAAACATTACTGAAACGATGAATGAATTATATTACACAAACTACAGTCATTTTACCAAACTATTTATAGAAGTAAATGGAGAGTCACCACGAAATATTATGGGATTGAAAAGTAAAGAGTAATAATACAGTCTAGGTTTATTTGGCATATCGCCATATCAAAAAGAAATGGACTATATCAATCTTAAATTGGGATATAATGGGTCATTATCTGTATATTACCTATCCTAAAAGATTCAAATTACCTGAAATTTTAAATCGTATTTTTAGAATGTCTATTTTTTTAAATGCACACAAAACTCAGGATCTTCATTACCTATTATAAAAAGTGGGTAGAAAAAAGACTGATTTACATTAGAATTTTAATTGACACAGTATATTTTACGATACCTTCAAATTTAATTATTTAACTCAAATTTGCCTATTAATTTAATATCTTCTGAACTGCTTCCTATTAGCAATTCAAATGCACCTGGTTCAACCACCCAGTGCATATCTTTATCAAGCAACTCTAGGTCCTCTGGTTTCAGTGTAAACTTTACGTTTGCAGTTTCTCCAGGGGCAAGTGCAACACGTTCAAATCCTCTCAACTGTGATTCGTAGGAGGTAACACTGCTTACAATATCTTTTACATAAAGCTGAACCACCTCATCTCCTTTTATGTTTCCTGTATTTGTTATATCTACTGAAACTTGAATCTTTCCTTGACTGTTTTGGTGATTTGGACTTATAATAAGATTTGAATACGCAAAAGTAGTATAACTCAGTCCATAGCCAAAGGGATAAAGTGTGCCAATCACAGCAGTTTTTCCAAAGCCATTCGGTCCGTCACCGGGTTGTCCGGCATGAGAAGCTGGCTTGAATGGGAAATTCAATTCTATCTGACCCAACGTTTTTGGGAAAGTTATTGAAAGTTTACCCCCTGGATTAGAATCTCCAAATAGTGTTTCGGCTATGGCTTGACCACCCAAAGCATTTGGAAACCAGGCTTCGAGTATAGCCGGAATATATCTGTTTTCCCAGTTAATTGTAAGTGGTTGCCCGTTGATTAATATTAAAACAATTGGCTTTCCAGTCTGTTTTAGTGCCTGCAAGAGTTGTAATTGTCTTCCGGGTAAACTTAATCCCGTACGCGATTTACTTTCCCCACAACGGCCCTCATCTTCTCCGGCAACTACTATCACTACATCCGATTGTTTGGCTTTATTTACAGCCTCATTGATGGACCCTTGTTCATCTGTGGTTAATGGTGTAGGGATTATTTCACTTTCAGGCCAGGAAGCATCAACAACATCACACCCTTTTACATAATTAACAATTGCTTTATTACCAACATAACTTTTTATTCCTTCCAGAACATTAATCACCGATAAATTTTGTGGACCATACCTGCTCACATATGCTGTTTTATCTGTTGCAAGTGGACCCGTTACCAGAATATTATTTAATGACTTCAAATCTAATGGTAAAGTTTTGTTATCATTTTTCAACAACACCAGAGACTCTCTTGCCATTTGTAATACAAAATCCTTTGTATCTGACGATGCTACAATTCTATCAGCAGCTTTTGTGTCTTTTACGTAGGGTGCATCAAAGAGTCCTAGTTGAAATTTAACGCGCAACACATCAGCCACATTTCTATCTAAAGTCTTGTTGGAAAGTTTTCCTTCTTTTACAAGTTCACGCAGCGGAAGAATGAAATTTTCAGGTTGTGTAAAGTTAGTTCTGACATTCATACCAGCTTCTGCTACTTGCCTTACTGCCTCTTTATAATCTTCAGCAACATGATGTTTTGTATATACAAATTCTACGGCTTCACTATCAGACACAACAAAACCATTAAATCCAAATTGCTTACGCAATAACTCGGTAAGAAAATAATAACTGGAACTAACTGGAACACCATCCCAGTCGTTATAACTACTCATTACACCTAAAGGATGTGATTCACCTATAATTTTACGGTATGGGTACAAGTGAAGTTGATGCATCTCGCGTGGAGCAACATGCGGGTCGGTACGGGCATTTCCATCCCGCCCACCTTTGGGTACACTGTAAACGGCATAATGTTTCAGCGTAGCGGCTACACCCTGCGATTGAATTCCTTCCACCATTTCTTTTCCCAGAGCCGTCACGTGAAAGGGTTCTTCACCATAACATTCCAGTACTCTACCCCAACGGGGGTCGCGTGCCAAATCCAGTATTGGTGCATACACATTTGTATAGCCAAGCGCTTTTGCTTCGCGACCGACTATTACTCCCGCTTGTTTTACCAATGATTTATTCCATGTACTACCAATTGCAATTGGTGATGGTAGCGGTGTAGCTCTATCGTGATTCAAACCATGAATACCCTCATTGGAAAAATCAACTGGAATACCTAGACGTGTTTCTTCGACAAACCAACGTTGAACAGTATTTATTGCCTCAGCATGCTTACTAAATGGGAAAGAGTATTGTGTTTTCACTAGTCCATTCAAGTGCTCATCTATATTAGCAATTCCATCTTTCCAAATTTCAGATTTCCATTCAGTAGTTGGCAACTCATCTTTCAATACTCGTTTATAGCCATAAAGGGTTGCACACTGACAGGTCTTTTCATCATTCGTCATTTGGCTTAACAGGTTATTTACTCTTTTTTCGATAGGTTGTGTTGGGTCTTCAAAGATGTCTTTTACTCCATTCTTATTGAAATCAATCCATCCTTTATGATAGATTTTATTTTCTTTCCCATTGACTGTAGTTAGTGTCACTAAAAGAAAGAGTAATGGTAGTCCAACTGTTTTTATGTTTGAAAATATCATGATTAAATAGAGTTTATATAAGTTCGTTTGTTATTTCCATGAAAGTTTCAACACTTCATTGCCAGGTATCCAATCTACACAGACTTTGTTGGTAAAAATAGTAATAGGCAATTTCTTTCCTGAAAGACTCGCCTGTACGTTTTTTGCACTTTTTATATTAAATACTACCGTAAGTGGCTGAGTGTAAACAAGTGGGTAGAGTGTTGATTTCATTACACACTTTATCTGATTGTGCTTATATTTAATATATAAATTAACATTATCACGTTCACGTATATAGCGAAAAACATTAGCAAAAGTACTAATCCAAATCTTATCCTCATATTGTTTTACATAATTTAAATGATGTTCTAGGAGTTGTTGATCTTTAAATGCATCAAACCCATTAACAATTCCATGTATCATAAAAACTTTCCACAGTTTCTTTTTTATTGCAGAATCGGCTATAGCATTGAAGTTCTCAACTGTAGTATTCTTACCAATTCCCATACAAGAATCACGTGTTGCAATATGGTATAACAATGCAATCGAACGAATATGTTCGTCAAATGCATTATAGGGGTAACAAAAAGTCAAGGGTGCAACTCCTGTTTTATCTTTAATTTCCTGCCAGGAACCCTCAATTTCTTTCAGTAAAATTGTATCGTTTAAGCTTTTTAAACTACGGTGTGACATGCTGTGATTGCCTATTTCATGACCATTTCGTAACATCTCCTTCAATTGCAACCAGGATATGCCACCCCATTCACCAGTTTTTTTGCTAGAAGCTTGCGCATTCGTCTCAGGGACTTTGGATGGTATAATAAAAAAAGTACCTCTAAAACCAAATTTCTCGAGCAGTGGAGCTGCATTATTATAATGATCTTGCAATCCATCATCAAACGAATAAGTTAGAGCAGCATCTTTATCACCATAAAATTGTGCTACTCTAACTGTTATATTATTTTCATTTTCCAAAGGCAGGTGATTAGATGCAACTATTGGCAAAAATGATAACAGAAGGAAGACTAAATTAATCAGTAATTTATATTGCATTGTTCTAACTTAAATGACTAAGATAAAAAGATAACTCAAAAATAAATATCCACAGCCTCAACGTCAACCGAGAGGCTGTGGAAAACCATAACAACAAATCACAATCTAAAAACTACCTGATAAATATCTTCTGATTAAAAACATGTCCATTAACTGTTACTTTTACAATGTATAATCCTTTCTTTATATTGTCCAATTGAATTTCTTGTATCGTTGACATATCACTCAGGCTGATTGATTGAACATTTTGTCCAAGTATTGAAAACAAATCAACAGTTACTTTACCTTTTTCTTTATATTCAACCGCTATTGTTGAATGATCTTTTTGGTACACTTTAAATCCGTTCGACATAACTACTTCGTTGAGTGCAGAAGGCAAATTTTCTTCAGTTGACTCTATAGCTCCTGCATTACACTTGCCATTTAAATATGAACGAGAAGTTCCTAGTTGGTCAGTTGAAACAAACAAATCAGAGAGGTAAGAAGAAGTTCCAAATTTGATTGCTTGTGAATTAGCCTGCAGAGGAAAACATTTGAGTGATTCATTATAATTGCTCAATTTAGCTTTCAAATTTACAGCTGTTGAAGTACTGGTAATGTAATTGAAGTAATTACTGATGGGTGTATTATCAAATCCTGGATAGCATTCAACTGGTACAACTTTGCTACTACCATTACGGCCAATAAACGAATTATGGATCATTAGGGTCGATGAAGTGGGCGTTATGTTATCAAAAGCTATATCATAATAAGGAAGTGTTCCGCTGATCCCACTATAATTTCCTTCGACAATTGAATTATTGATGTTTAATTTCCCCAGGAATAAAGAATTCAATACATAAATTCCGGAACAACCTGCTGTTGCGTAAGATTTATTACCTGAAATTGTACAATTAGTTATGTTAACGGTTGCAGTAAGATCTGCCGTGGAATAAATAAAAATACTACCCTTCTGAGATGTATTATTGGTAAAAGTGGAGTTAATTATATTGACAGTATTGTGGGCTGTTGCTCCTGGCATTCTGATAAAAATAGCAGCCCCACTACTTGATGAGGTGTTATTGAAAAACGAACAAGCCTCAATACGAACTATGGCATTAGTTGTTGTGAGGTCAAAAACACAAAGTGCACCGCCGGAAATGGCACTATTGTTTGAAAAAATGCAGTTTTTAAAGTTTAATCCGGAAGACTGATTTACATAAATTGCTCCACCGGAAGAAGTACCATCAAAACCATTGTTATTATCAAAAACTAAATTTTCAAAGTTTACTGAAGATCCGGCAATACTGATGGCACCACCCGAACCAGCAGCCAGTAGATATTTTCCATTTTTTATAGTGAGATTTTTAAAACTTTGTGTGCAAGCACTACCTGTCAACTGAAATATACGGGTGAGATTTTTCCCATCAAAGCCATCTGTACTTAGTGATTCTCCAATTATGGAAACATTTTTATTGATTACGTATCCAGCCTTAACAGCACTAACCAAAGGCATCCGTGGATCTGTTGACACATCAATAATACCCGATACATGAATTACGTCACCCGTTGTAGCCAACGAAAGACTATAGGCTTTATAAAAAGTAGCAACTGGTGTATTTGGTGTTAATCCATCATTTGTATCCGACCCAAATGAAGATAAATAGATATCCTTTGGTGTAATTACAGGAAACACGTAATCCAATCCAGTCAGAGCCTTATAAGCAGTTCCGGCAAGAATCTTTGCCCCTTCTACATTGGGATGGATATTGTCTGGAAACAGTTCTGGATGATTAATCAATGGAACACGAAAATTGATTAATTCGGTAGCTTTAGCCGCTACCACATTATTTATTCTCGGAATAATTTCTTGTAATTCGGCAGCATCAGTAATTCCATAACCACCTACACCAAAAACAGGAGCCGGGATACAGAGATAAACCTTTGGTCTCGATGACAATAATCGGAACGTATCTACCATATTGCTCATGTCAGTTTCAAATTCGCTTATATAGGCCAAATTAATTACTTTGGAATCATTGGTTCCCAGTTTAATAATAACGATATCTGGCTTAAACGCTTTTGCATTTTGATAATTACTCGTAGCCCAATAGGGTGAGTTCCCTTTTCGGAGCATAGTCGTTCCACTTACACCATAATTGGCAACTTGATAATCAGATCCCAATATGCGGCCCAATACCGCAGGATAAGCATCAGCAGATGGATTCGCAATGCCCGATCCAGCTGTGATGCTGTTGCCAATACAAGCTACTTTTATAACTGCCTGAACCGGTAAAATCAAATAAAATGAAATAAATAAAACTGCGATGAATTTCACTCTTCCTTTTGTAAAAATTGATTTCATAATAATTTTAATTTTAGAAATAACATAAATATCCTTTTAGTCCGTTTATGATTATACTTTTAACGTATAACTAATTTTATAGTTTTCCTATATTCATCTTGTTCAATTTTTGCAATATAGACACCCCTTGGAAAAGAAGCTATCGAATATACCTTCTCATAAGAAGGACTATCAGGAGTGAGAGCACTCTGAATTGTACCTGACGATGCATTATAGAAAGTTATATGAATGTTTTTCTTGTTAATAGTATTCAACTGCACTACCAGTGAATTGCCAGATTGATGAACATTGATTCCATCATTTGCTAATGTATTGAAAATGGAATTAGTAGAGGCAACAACATTAGGTACTACTAAAGTTTGTTGCTCTGTAGCTATTTTATAATAAAATGAAACACCAAAATTAAACAAAGGATAGGTTTGATCATAGATAACGTTTCCATAGGCATCTTTCGGTTCATAAGCCGGACGCAAAGTAGTCTCTGTGGCATCACGAGAGAAGAAATAAGTTCCATCACTGTTCTTTTTATCCAAGTCTATGTATTTGAAAAAAGAGACATATGGATCGCTATCACGCAAATTACCATTTCCTGCTGTATTTACTCCTGCATAAACAACTTCCAACACACCTGTTAATGAAAGAGAACAAGTAAGGTAGACACAATCATCAATTATTTTTACCGCTGTAATGGTTTGCTTTACATTATTTGAATATACTTCAAATCCATAATCTTTCACTTTTGGAAGAATGAGGGAATCCATCACCAGAGGTAAAACAGGAACTAGAAATTTTAGTTTCAATTGATTCGGAAGTGTAGTTTTCGAAATCTCCTGAGGCTGTAATGGTTTAAATTTTTCGTGCAGCACATCAGTTTTATAATATACTTTACCCAACATTTCACCATACCAACGATATCCATTCGAATCTAGATGTCCACCACGGTCTGTCATTTGTGATACTCCTCCAGCACAAACCACATCTGCATTTTCATTTGATGCTTCCAGCTGTGCCATCCCAATAGCTAACTCATTTCCTTTGGTATATTGAACACCAGTTTGATAAGTGATGAACAAGGGTTTTTCTACTTGCCCGTAAATAGTTTGTACATCTTTTTGCATATTATTCTTCAAAGTTAACATCAATGTTTTGTAAGCATCCTTTTCGGGTGTCGGTAAACTACCAAGCGTCAAGCCTTCACCATAACCTTGATAATTCCACTCACCCTGCATCCAAAAAATGGCAGGACAAGAGATGGCACTATTCGCATTTAGTGCAGTATAATTTGCGTAGTTTAGTGCTTTGGTAAAATCACTATAATAGGTTTTGGTTTGTGATTCCTTCGAAAGTTGTTCTATCGTCATACCACTGGTTCCACATGAGGTGGCTAACAACTTTTCTCCGGGTTGTTTGAGCTGAATATGATTTACGGCTCCAAACAAAGGACATTCGGCAATAGTTCCTGCACTACGGTTCATGATATTGGCCGTTGTTTTGAAAGCATTGGAAATACTACCCACCAAAGGATTAAAACTAGTAAACTGTGTATTACCATAGTTAATCCAAAGTTGATCACCCAACATATAATTACCGGCAATATTTTCCGTGGAAATTACGGGATAAGATTGGTGTCCTGTAGATAAACTTTGACCGTAAATTATCAAGTGTTTATAAGTGGCAGTGGGAGTTCCGACTATAGTGATGGGCAGACCCGTTAATTCTGCTGCTCCTGCATAACATTTATTATTGCTAAAGGATCGAATAATACCAACTTGATCTGAATTGACACCAAATGATTGAAGATATTGTGCATCTCCATAATTAATGGCAGGAGAATTGGCAAGTAATGGGAACATTTTTCTTGCATCGTCATAGACAGCAAACTTAGCTCTCAGATCGAACATGATAGAAGCGGTACTAAGGTAGTTGAATTGATTATCGCCGGGGTAGCATTCCGTAGGAACAACTTTAGTGCCCCCATTTCGACCAATAAAAGAATTATGAATCATTAAATTTGAAACTGTTGGCGCAACATCAAAAGTAATATCTGAGTAAGGTAATGTTCCACTCAAACCACCAAAATTCCCCTCAATGATAGAGTTATTGATATCCAATTTTCCAAGAAATAAACTATTAAGGACAAAAACACCAGAACAACCTACTGACGTAGCCAATGCTTTGTTAGCTGTAACAGTGCAATTGGTCAAATTTACACTTGCATTAGGGTCAGCAACTGAATAGCAATAAATTGTACCTTGATGGGAGTTATTTCCAGTAAAGGTGGAGTTAATTACATTAACTGTATTGTGCATAGTCGCACCGGGCATGCGAATATTTATAGCAGCACCTCCACCTGTGTTAGAAGTATTATTTACAAAAGAACAAGCTAGTATTCGAATTTCAGCATTAAGAGTGGCGACATCAAAAATTCTAATGGCACCCCCAGATGCTCCATTATTATTTGAAAACAAACAGTTTATAAAACTTAAACCTGTTGTACCATTTACAAAGACTGCTCCTCCTGAACAAGTTGTATCAAATACCGAATTGTTGTCGAAAATTACATTTTCACAGCTTACGTTTGATCCGGCAATAGACAAAGCACCACCATTGGTACTACTGGCTAAGGACTTCCCGTTTTTTAAGGTTAGATTCTTTAATATGGGTGAGTAGGGACCCGTTAATTGAAAAATGCGAGTGAGACTTTTACCATCGAAACCATCACTATTGGGCGAAATTCCTTGAATAGTTATATTCTTTCGCACAATAAAGCCGGCTTTGACATTTGAAACCAAGGCTAAACCTGGATCTGTAGAAATATCTATCATACCTGACACATGAACCACATCACCGGTAACAGAAGTACAAAGTCCATAAGCTTTGTTAAATGTTGAAACTGGAGTACCGGCAGTTAATCCATCATTAGTATCAAGACCAGTGGACGAGATATAAATATCCTTTGCTGAGGCAAAACTCACAAAGGCACTGAACAATAAAAAAAATGCCCATTTAATGTAATGTGTGTTTTTCATTATTAATTATTTTTAGGGTTGTATTCAATTATAGCAATAAATAATAAAATGAATACAAGATAAGTATTAAGAAGTCAATTTTATATGTTTAATTCCCAACAGGCTTCAATGCATTTACATAGGGTTTAACTGACCAATTATAATCAGTAAAAGCATCTGGATGATTCGGATCAAAAACAGTTATTGGATCAATTAAGAATTTTTTCAAATCTGATTTTTGTTGAATAATACATGCTACCATACACTGTGCAAGTTCATATGATCCATAGGGACTAAAATGTGTATCATCTGCTTTGGGTTTATCTTGTCCCGGAAATGAATTTGCCGGATAATGTAAAAATGCCTTTTTTGAATTTTCAGTTCCAAGTGCTTCAAAAAGTGTCTTACTTATGGCGCACATGTCTATTAATGCAACTTTTTCTTCGGCAGCTGTTTGACGCATCGCTTCCGGAAAATCTTCGAAAGAATTGGTAATCTTCCCGTTTTCATCAAAACGACGTCGATTTATGGGTGTCACTAAAATAACAATTCCACCCTTTTTACGTGCTTCGCTTATATAATACTTCAATTCGGCTTTATAAGTCGTTAATGCATCTAGATGATCAACATCGGGCTTTTGGTCATTATGTACAAAATCAACTAACATATAATCGCCCTTTTTCATTTGGCTTAGCAGCTTTTGAAGACGTTTTTCGCGTTTAAAACCTAGCAATGTTTCGCCAGCTTCTGCGTAATTAGCTAGAACAACATTTGGTTTCAAAAAACGTGGGATAATTTGTCCCCATGAAGTATAAGGCTCGTGTTCCCAATCAGTAAGAGTGGAGTTTCCTGCAAGAAAAATGGTAGGTAACTCATCTGATTTCTGAATTTCAACAGCAGAAACACTTGGATTTTCACCCGTGAATTCCAGTGTCAATTTATTATCCCAATTCAGGTATCTCTTCTCTATATCTTTGAGTTTAATCTTTTCTTCTGAATTAATCTGTGGTGAACGAACATCTACAATAATGGTTTTTTGCACGGTTTTACCCTTTTCTGTTTTTATGTTTTCTAACATCAAACGGCGAGATTCAGCTTTTACACAAGTCAAAGATTTTTCTGAATTACCGCCTAGAGTTAGCAGAATACGATAATGTCCTTCAGGAAGATTTACGGTGAAATAAAAAGGTTTTTTGCTATGAACAAAATTAGTTTTCGAACCAATCATGTTAGCTATCATTTCACCTGAAGGTTTTAATCCGTACCCTTTTTCTTCGGAAAATTCTGTTGTATCTGTTATCTGAATTGCTCCTTTTGGAGTTTCGCCGGTTCCAAAAAAGAACTTCTTAATATCCTGTTTGTTCTTGGCTTGAGCTATGATGGCAAAGCAACATACAGTAAAAAATAAAAAAAAATGTTTTCTCATATACTTTTAAAATTAAATTATTTTTTTTAATAGTTGAAATGTTTAATTTAATGTATTGGACTTTTCCAGACCTATTATTCTTCCTTTTACGGATTATCTTTTAGTTACAGGAACAAAATGTACCGCTACTCCCCCACTTGCCTTCAAATCAAAGCTCAGTACATCACCGGCTTTAATTTTCTTTTGAGTCACGCTTACTTTCGTACGAGTCTGAATTTTATCATCATCCTGATACATTTTTACAATATATTTTTCCCCTTTTTCAAGAAAAGAAGTAGTAACTGATATTTTGCGCTCCTGAGTATTGGTAATTCCACCTAAAAACCATTCAACACCCGAGCGACGGGCAACTACAATGAATTCGCCAATTTTTCCGTCCAGTGTTTTGGTATCATCCCATACCGTTTTCACTTTGTCAAAAAATTCAATTTCGGGTTCTCCCTGATATGCGTCAGGTTGATCGTACCAGTAAAGGAATTGCAGCGGACTATAAAACACTACAGACAAAGCAAGCTGATGAGCATGCGTATTTTTCACCCGCTCGTTGTAATAGCATATGGTGTAATCGGCAGGACCGGCTAAGAAACGAGTAAATGGAAGTATGGTATTATGATCTGCATTGGGCATTTCTTCGTTACCCCGGATACCTTCCTGAGTCATCAAATTTGGATATGTCCTGCTAAATCCAGTTGGTCGGTATTCATCGTGAATATCCACCATCAATCCATATTCAGCACATTTCTTTACAGCCTCGTGTAGCCAGGTCGTCCAGCGTTGATTTCCAATCTGAACAAAGCCAAATTTGATACCTTTAACACCCCATTTTTTATAAAGTGGAAGAATAGAGTCCAACTGTTGAACCAAAGCCCGTTGATTAACATACACAAAAACGCCTATACCTTTGGTGGCTGCATAAGCTGTGATTTCAGGAATATTTAAATCTTTGGTTTCTGAAACCGTCCTTGCATCCGAACTCATTTTTATTTCCGGCCCATACCAGCCTGCATCAATGTGCATATATTGAAGACCACGTTCGGCAGCAAAATCTATCGTTTTTTTTGCATCTTCTTGTGTCACCTTGGCCACCCGTATCACTTTTCCAGGTTTTATCCATGACACATCGATTAATTTATTGGTCGGATTAAGATTTAATATGATGTCTTTATTGACTATCAGATCAATAGGTTTCTCAGCGGCCATAATAACACGCCATGGTGTAGAATATGGTGTGATGACGTCCACGCTGCTGTAAATGGATGCTTGTAGGGTATTTTCTTTTTTATCGTTCAACCGGAATTTCATGCGTGCATAATCAACCATTTCGGCTTCGGCTAGTGCCACAGTGAGCCCGTTTGTAAGTTTAAGGGTTAGTGGACGTTCTGATTCATCCGACCAGTTTTTCAAAGGCAGCAGGTTATAAGGTCCTTGTGCCCAACTTTCATGATAAGCCATCGTACCGGCAGGAAATGAAAACTGTGTTTGTTCACCAGTGATATGCAGAAACAAACCATTGGTAGCTTCTGGAAAGGAATAACGGATAGCAGTTCCTTGGTTATATGCACGCACTACCAAATTCATATAGCAGCTTTTACTTTTGTCATATCCACCTGATAATATTGTTGTTACACTGGGTCCTTTCTTGAATTTGAGCATCAATTCATTGTAATTATTGCATATTGAAGCATTTTCACCATACACCGGTTTCCATGTATTATCAACAGTTGTCCGATTGGCTCCTAAAAAGTTCAGGTTTTCGCACCAGATTTTACAGGTATCATTTGGCAAAGCTAATGCCGATTCAAACAACTGATTTTCAATCAACACACCCAATTCAGATTCCTGTACTACCGTTTTTCCTTTATAGGAAAGAGTATAGTACATTTGCTTGTCACCTATTACAATCTCTTTCTGATAAAATGCAAACTCGTAAGTGCCATCGGGTGAAAAGAGTTTCTGAAGTGTTTCGGGGATAATGATTTGAGCATGTGCCGGCAAAACAATTTGAAGAATCAATGCCAATAAAAAATTAAGTTTAAAATGTTGCATTTTATTAGATATCTAAATTAATTTTATGAATTAAGAAGCCACAGTGTTCACTTATTAATTCATTACATTTTTGATAGGTGTGAAATAAGTCCATTGAACCAATTTACGGATATAGTTAATACGTTTAATACGGAAATTACACATAATCTATAACTATTATTTCACTTCTACTTGTGACGGTTTAGAAACAAATCCTTATAGATACCCACCGTAAAACCTTACAAAATCAGATAACAACACGTGCCCGGGTTTAAAATAGTTTTCGAATTTTTCAGTACTATTGGTTTCAAGCCTTCGAAAACCATATTTATAATTCACCGCTCGGGCGAATTGCCTTCAATAATGGAAAGGTTTGAATTTTTGCCGTTGTAGGATACATTATAAAATTAGAACTCAGAAATAACAGGCTTTCCATCGAGCCAGGCAGCCATATTCATAACAAGATAATTCCAATTTTGAAAACCACTATTGAGTACAGGTTGTCCACTATCCGGTAAATAATATTCGTGAAGTGCACCTGTTTTTTCGAAATCCTTTCCAAAAAGCATTATCGTTTTTTGTACCATTTCTTTTGCTTCTTGCGTATAACCATAGTTCAACAGACTTCTAAAAACGATATAATTAGAAACACCCCAAACAGGACCTAACCAAGATGAAGGATTACCTGAGGCACGCAAGTCATACATCTTTTCTAATTTCGACAAAGACCGAATACCATATTTACAATTAAGTGTAGCTGTATCTTTATAATGTTCGTTAACCATACGTTTTGCTTGTTCTGGAGTAGCTATGCCAGCCCACATAGCCATAAAGCTTGTAAATGATGAAAACCGTTGAATCAAACAATCGTATGTCCTAGGACTTCCAGCATGCAACGACCATGCCTTTTCAGGAATTTTAAGAGGTAATAAATTTAAATCGCAACTGTAATAATTTCCGGTCCACTCATCCCAGCAATTTTTACGAATAGCCAATTTAAGTTCCTCTGCTTCTTTAGCATAAAAAACGCCAATTTCGGCTTTATTTTGTTGTTTACATAAATACACCATCGCTAATAATTCTTTATACATCAAGCAGTTTAAGAATATATTTGCAGAACTTCTTTCCGGGCGATAAAAAGTAGTCGGATCGTTATCAACTCCGATTCCTTTATCGTCCATCCAAAAATACAAATTGGTAGCTTTGTGTTTCTGAAAAGCAATGTAGTGATTGACAAAAAACTGTAAATCTGTAAATTTTTCTCCAAGCCAGGACGCATCACCACCATTACGTTGCGTAATAAATGCGGCCTGTTGAGCCAACATAGGTTTATGCATATTCACATTGTGAGGATTTTGGGGTACTAATTTACTAACTTCCAATGAATTATCAGAGATGACAATAGGAATCCAACCACTACTCTGATAACTCAAAAAGTTCAACACACAACCTTGTTCATACTTTTTGACTTCTAATTTATCTTTTTCGGATCCGTTATCAGTTACAATCTGATCGAGTGCAATAC
>Ga0302215_10000608_pt1 | contig 26223 bp, 29 predicted proteins | sample II_Fen_N3_1_FD_194580 | JGI IMG/M metagenome (GOLD analysis project Ga0302215, IMG submission 194580) | Peat permafrost microbial communities from Stordalen Mire near Abisko, Sweden - II_Fen_N3_1 | ecosystem: Environmental > Terrestrial > Soil > Wetlands > Permafrost | place: Sweden: Abisko... | reverse complement strand
TACTCTCTTTACCTACACTTTGATTTTTCCATAGTATTTCTGAATTTAATAAAATGGTTGATATTTTATCAGATAATAAAGTTGTTTCATTTTCATCAATATAAATCGCACCTATATTTGTAATAGGATAAGTTTTTTCATACTCATTGTTATTTAATGTATACGCTCTTGACGTTTCATATTTCATATTATTTATCATCTTCTTTCTTTTGTATAATTTATTCTTCTTTAAATTCTATTTTATACAAATTTAAACGTATATCCTTTATACATTTTTAACTTGCCTAAACAAACGGCAGATATATTTCTAAAATCTAATTTAGTTTCAAATAATTCTTCGGATTTTCTATCTAATTCACTAGATGATTCAAATATTCCTTTAGATATTCCATTTTTAAATATTTCTATAGGTTTAGAATATCTTTCTTTATTTTTTGAATGATTGATATTTCTATTTTTTAATGCTTCATCATCAGCATTGTAAGAACACCATCCGAATTTCATTCCTATTTTTAACCAATTTCTAATTGAATCACGATGATATCCCATTATTTTACCAACTTCAGTAGTGGTTATATTAGGATTATTCATTTTGTACTCACAGGCAATTTTAATTAGATTAGATAATGAATATTCATTACATTTATTAAAATCTACTAGACTTAAATCAAATAATTCATTTAATTTATCGTTCTGTAATATATTATTCTTAATAAATTTAAATCTAGTTTCAATATTGGGATAATCACAATCGATCCTAATAACCTCAATATTCTGTTTATTAGCCATTTCATCTTTATAATCATCTATAACTTGTGATTCTTCCTTAGTTTGTCCACTCATTTTGTTGTCATTATTATGAAATCCACCATCCATTTCTAGTATGTATTGCTTATCATTTAGTTCAAAATAAAAATCATATCTTTTTCGTCCTATCCAATCAGGTGAGTATTCAGGTATAAAGTCTATTCGTAATTCTTCAAACATCTTAAAAGCGAATTTATTCGGATATTTTATTTCATCAGAACATTTTTTGCAATTAAAACCCTGTTTATATAAATTCACTATATTCGATTTTTTCTCATTGCCACAATCAGGACATTTCATCCAAACCTCTTTATTACTCGCATATGAATGAGTATACACATCTTCAATATTTTTAAAATACTTAACCAAATATGGATGTGTAATTAATATATCATTTATTCCTTGAACTACTATATTTGGATTAGGCGAACAGCATGAACAATATGTACCACCAATTAAATGGTCTTCTCTAATCCAATATTCATCCTTATACTCTCTATTTTTAATACTCCAATGCTTACCACATTCAAAACTACATAAATTACAAGTATATTTATAATATTTTAAATTAGCTATACTTTTTCTTCCTTTTTTATCTATTCTTTCTTCTTGTATTACTTTTATATTAGTAATTGTAATGTTTCGCTTATTACCTTGAATCCTTTGTCCGATTTCGTATTTCAATTTAATTTCTTTTTGTTTCATTATATAATCACTTTCCTTTCAATCATTCAATTTGTTTTAATTACATATTTAATTCCATATAAAAAGAACTCAAAGCCTTAAATAACTCTGAGTTCTTAACATACTTATATGTTGATATTCCATTTATTTCTTTAACAAATTTATAATTGATACCTTGTTTTTCAAGATAATCTCTTTCTGCATTCCATTGAGTAGAATATTCTTTGTCAAATTTAGTTTTTCTATGGTCGTTCATTTTCAATCACTCCTATTTTGATTTATTCTACTATTTCATATTTTATTTCACTATATGTATTTCCATCTGAATTTAAAGAATACATTATTTGGTTGCTAGTTCTAAGTGGTTTATTCAATACGTCATCCCATGTGTACCCACTATCTAAAATATTTTGCCAAGTATATCCATCCAAAACTTCATTCCATTGTTCATAAGTAAATTGATATTCAACATTTAAATGTGCTGGTTTAATTTGTTCTATAATTTGTTTAAAAATATCCAAATTTGAAGGAACTCCTAAACCTATAAATTTTATAATGAAATAATATTCATCCCAATGTGGAATTACTTCACAGTCACAATTATATGCCTCGGCAATACTTTTGATTTTAGCCTCATTAACTGTACCAAATCCACGTTTTTTTGCTAATATTGTTTGTCTCCTATTTTCATAAGATAAAGTAGAGTCTGTTTGGATTCCATATTCAGATTCCCAAATATCTAACGACCATGTGGCTGTTGAAATAAAACACTGATTAATCAAATCCTGTATGTAATAATTAATTGTACTTATCTGACGACCTTGAGCATAAAAAACTTTTGAAGTAATAGGATCTTTAGAAATAATTTTAGGAACATATTTTGTTAAATCTATAGAATACTCATTTATTTGACTTTCTGTTATTGTATTATTACTCATATTTCATAATTACCCTCCTTCTTTAATTTTTAACTTATCGTCATATTTCCAAGTATTGCAATTTGAGTATTAGTTAACGGAATATTTGATGTATTTCCATTTATAGCCAAATTATTTATATCTATTACCGTTTTTACGTCCATTATTGTAGATAATATTTTATTATATTTAATAGATGTAACACTTAAATCTAAACTAGATAAATAATCTGTTATAGCAGTTTTTATAGATGCTTCTACCGTTGCTAGTGTATAGTTTGTTGAATTATATATTAATGTAAAACTTATATTTAAAGCAACTTCTTCTATAGAAGCTACCGTTAACGTCAATCCCATATTTACATTATTTGTTATATAAGTATAAACACTATCAATTAATGTTTGGTCACATGCTCTTTTATTACTATTAGATATAACAACTTTTACAGTTCCACCACCATTCCATGTAGGAATACAACTAGCAGTACCAACTCCCGTTACCGACAAAGCTAGGGTTTCGTAATCTGTTTTATTGCCTCGCACACCACCATTTTGAACTTGTACAAGATATCTTGCATATAATGTTGCGTCAGATTCTTTATCATAAGCACTTGTATAAGAATTTACATTAGTAACACTAGTAATACCTGTATACTTAACTGGTAAATAAGATATATCATTTGCATTTGCGTTATAATTACTACCACTTGCATTTGCTATAACATTACATTCTATAGTTCCATTAGTTCCAATTATAACATCAGTCGTAGTTGTATATAATCTATTGTCATTTGTAGAAACAATAGAACCTTTACTAATAACAGTTCCAACTTTCCCTGTAAAAATCACAGGTACAATAGCATAAGTTGCAGTTTTTCTAGTTATACCAACTTCACTAACTCTTAAATCTAAATATTCAGAATAACCAGAAGTTACAGACTTACTAGCAAATACCTTATTTTCCATATCATCTAAACTTAATAAACAATATGCATTTTCCATCGCTGACGGCATTAGAGAATTATATATATATGAATTCTCACTAGTATCTACATTTGTAACATTAACTTTCATTTGATTATATATGTCTTCTGCACTTTGATAATAACTCACTATCAATCACCTCTTTTCTTTTATAATTTATTTACTATTCTAAGTCAATATCTAATACTTCAGATGTATCTCCATATATTGTGTTGGCAGTAAAGGAGACAATATACTTATCATTTGTTAGTGATGTGGTAAGATTACTTATTGATTTAACATATATTTTATCTACAATTACATCAGTTAATTTATTATAAATGTAACTATCTGCATAAGACTTTCCTTTTCCGATTAATTCTGAAAAAGTATTCCCATAACTTGAACTATATATTAAAAACTCACCTTTCATAATATGTAGCTTTCTCCACATTTGCATTATTACCGCTCTTAATCCCGTACATAATATAAATTGACCAGAGTCGCTTACTACTAAATATCCAGTATTTAAATCAATTACATAATCTACTAATTCAGCAATTGTACTTGAATTGCTAGATGATGTAATTGCTACTGTTCCATTATAAAAATCTGAAGGAAGTAAACTCATTTTTTCACTCTCCTTTTTAATTTATTATATCAATTACATGATATTTCTGATATGTTTTCCCTGCTTCATTCCATTCTAGTCCATATAATCCAACATAATAACCAACTTCAAATTTACTTGGATGATGAATGATAGATTGACTAGTATTATCACCATAAATGATTGTTACATTTTCATCCCAAGCTAATAGATATTTGTTTATATATAGGTTGCTTTCATATAAAGGAAGTCCTCCAACTTCAATAGTTAAAGGACTTAAATTTGTAACAATACCTATCTCCATAGGTTCATCTATTGTATTATCCTTTTGTTCAGAATTTATAACATCAAAAAATCTTTTCAAAGATCTATTATTTATATCCATTTGTGTACACCTCGTTTGATACATTTTATTTTATTTAATTCAATGCATTTTTACCTTTTAATATACTATAAGCTTTTAATACTTTTGAAGAATAATATTTCTTTTCGTCTGCATCCCAGTTTGAATAATGACTCTTAACATAATCATATAATGCATCACCTAATTGTTTAACACTACAGTTAGATAAGTTTATACTTGATGATGCAGAAGCACTTTTTACAGTTCCTTCACCAGAATTATATGCACTTAATAAAACATGTATTTGTTGCCCAACTACCATCTTTTTATTATTATATACATCTAAGCCTTGTCCAATATTAGTTTTTGCATCTGATGAACCACCTGCAACTTGCATTAATCCATAATACGTACTACCACAAGCAGGATTTCCTTCTGATTCTATAGCAATAATAGACGCAGTGATATAAGGATCAACATTTTTACTTTTTGATATACTCACTATAGAATCTTTAAATCCATATTTCTTCATATTAGATATAAATGTACTACAATTGCTTTCTACATATGTTAAATGACTAGCATAATCATCTGGTATTCCACCATACCCACTTGATGAAGATTCACTAGCTGTATCTTCTGGAATAACTCTTCTAACTGCATATGTACTAGAATAATTTAACCAATATAAGTCTGATATCTTTATAACATCGCCAGTTTGTGGTGCATGAATAACTTTATTATCTCCCAAATAAACAACAACATGACCATCATTTGGAAATACTAAATCTCCTGCATTCCATGATTTAGTATCATTTGCATCAACTTTCGTTCCTTGTTTAACTTGTTCATATGTAGTACGTCCTAATGGTTTACCATCAATTAATTCATCACTAAATTGATTATAACAATAATATGTTAATCCAGAACAATCAAATGAATCTGTTCCAGTAGCTCCATAAACATAAGGTTTCCCTATTTGTTGAGTTAATAATGCTATAATCTTTTTAGCAGTATTGCTACTAGATGTACTATTATTACTATCTTGGTCTAAATCTTCCCATTCTTGTTCATCCATAACTCTCGATGGTGTTAATGTTAAAGTAGATATAAAAATGCCATTATCTTTCCATTCATTTGAAACTTCTTTTATATACATATTGCAATTTGAATACTTAGGTAAAAATGGTAGTATTACATGAACTCCATGCCCAACTTTATACATTGTATCACCAATACATTCAACTTCAATTTCTTCTTTTGCAATACAATTGTCATTTAATTTTCTTAAAGCAGTAACTTTAGCATCCTCATGGGTATTTTGAGTTATTATTTCTTGTCTTATTCCATATGTATCTAATGTTGATTTTTTAGCGGTAACATAATTATTAACAGTTTCAGCTTCTTCAGTAACATTTCCACTTGAATCTTTACTTGTTAAGTTGTCCATTTTTAAATAATCTTCAACTGCTTTTTTTGCTGAGGTAATATCTATTCCATCGGATACATTAGTTCCTATAGTAAATGCCATTATCATTCACCCCCATCATCAGCACTATCATCGCTTGAATTTGTAGCTATCCCAGTAGCAATATCTACAGCATTTCCTTTACTATCAAAAACTGCAACTTTAGTTACTAAGTCTGATGCATCTTGTTTATATGTAAAAGATATTATATTTCCGTCAGGATTAGATAAACTTGGGTTAGTAACTGGTTGTATAGTCTGTTTAGACCAATACCTATCACATTCCATTAAGTTTACATTTCCTCCTACATCCATATACATATAATAAAATGTTCCATAATTTCTATGAACTTCAGTAGCAATCATTTCACAAGCATCATACCCTGACTTATTTCGTATTAAATGATTTATAGTAATTTTTGAACCCTCACCTGAACTCCCACCTAATATTCCATCTTCTGAATAAGGAATTTCTAAATCTGTAAAAATCTTTTTTATTGCATCAAAAGCACTAATTTCAGAAAAATTATATACTACTTTAGATTTTGTTAAATTTCTAATATAATCGTAGCACGTTATTGATATCGTCTCTTTATCAACAGATAATGTAACTGTTTCAATTTTTCCCCTATAATAACATGAATTATTGATGTAAACTTCTATCTTTTGTCCCGTTTGAAAAAAAAGACTTGGTAAAGCTTCACTATAAACTCCATATGCCATTGTAACATCTAGTTGCTTACTTATTTTATCTAAACTACAACTTTCTTTCATACTACTAATTAAATCAGTAACATCTTTATATGTTCCATCTAAATTATAAACATATACTATAACATTATTTGTTCCTAACGCCAAAACTTATCACCTCCATTATTTTTAATTTATCTAACTTTGTAAGATTTTCCTGCCGTTATTTCTGTTGTTGTCATATTATTTAAATTCATAAAATATACATAGTAGTCACTTGAACCATATAACTTTTTACATATTTGAAGAATGTTTTCTCCTTCTGATGGATAGTATGTATCTGAACTGTAATCCGTTGTAACAATTGTATCGGTTGATAAAGTATATTTTTTATACTCTTGAAATTCTAATTGATAATAAACATTACCTATAGCATCTTTTCTTCCATATGTGAATTTTTTTATTTGACAATTATAATAACCATTCCATGTTTCAAACATAAATACTAATGGAGTCTTATTATTCTTCCAGCTCAACAATGTATTACAGTAATATGAATATGGGTCTTCTGTTCCATTGCTTATATCAAACCAATATTTAAAATTATTATTTAAATTATTTGCTGATGTAGATCTATGTGGAAAAAAACTATCAACACTCCATGTTGCTAACTTACGGTTCATTCCAACGGGTAGTTCACCATAATTTATGAGTTTTATTGTCTCACTAGAACTATCCTCAGTAAACATTAAATCTGAAGGAGTTACAGGTAACACTATTGTATCACTGCCACCATAAGAACCACCATTAAGTGGATATAATGCAATTTGAGAACTAGATTCTATAGGTGTTTGTGCTTTAGAATTATTTATACTGCCTTTGGCTGAATTACTTATACTTTCTTTTATATCTGCCACATAGAATACCCCCCTCCATTATTTTTTATTAGTTTGATATTTTTGCAAAGAAGATACTATTTCATCAAAGCTATTCGCTTGTATTGTACCTATCGTTACGTTATATGTTGGTGTATTATCTTTTTTCATCATATCTTGAATTTGTTCTCTTTGATTATCATTTAAAGTAGGATTATTTGATAAAACTGTACTTGCGTTTGCATCTGTTAAAAAGAAATAATCATCTGCTGAATGTGCCGCTTTGTTATAACTTTGTGTTCCAGCGACTCCTTGAAGGGTATATACTAATTTATTACTCCAAGATTCTGTATCAGCCCCTTCTTCTCCCGAATTACTTCCAATAAGGTTATACCATTTATCTGTTTTACCTTTTACTAAATCTATTCCTGCTCCAACAACATCACCATTTGCTAAATCAGTTCCCGTTTTGATATCAGTAGTTGTATCTACAACTTTATTATTAAGTGTTTTATCAATAAGAGTAGGTAAATCATCTATAAGTTTCATAAATTCAGGACTTGAGGTTATTTTATCTATAAGTTTCGCAATAGAGTCTCCAATTTTTTCAAATACTTTTCCAACTTTGTCCCAATCAACCTTTTTCAAAAAATTACTCAATGAGTTTGATATTGCATTTATTGCCTTTCCTAAACCTTCTCCTACATCATCTAATAGAACTTTTGTACTATCATCACTAAGCCATTTTTCTATATTTTTCATTCCATCTTCTAAGGCACTAAATACAGTTATTTTTCCTGGTTTAACCATACCTGTGTTATTAGCATCTATACCTAATAAATCAGCTCTTAAAGTTTCCCAGTTACCTGATAGCCTGTCCATCATACCTGACATAGTACGAGAATATTTTTCTGTTAATCCATTAAATGATGTTTCTTTTTGCACATAGTCAATCAATAAATCAAAATATTCTTGTTTATTATTAACACTTCCTTTAGCATTAAAAGCATCCTTCCAACTTTTAGCATTAGCTTTATCATTAGAATTACCCTTACTTAATTTTTTTAAATACTTTTGCATTTCTTTACTATCAATCATATAATTTGTTTTTAATGAAGTTGTACGTCCGAACATTGCATCAATTATACTAAATCCAGCATGTTCTGCACCAAGTTCAGGTTTTACAGATGCCATATCGAGGATTGTCATTAAATCTTGAGACTTGTATTCGACGCCTGAACCTGCTAATTTCTTTTGCAAAGCTCCAACATCCGACTCTGAATATGGTGTTTCTTTCGCTAATTTTGTTCCTATTTGATAATATTCTTGACCTTTTTGTTTATTATTACCATAAAGTGTATCTAAAGCAACTCTATTTGTTTCAAATTCACTAGAAGTATTTACAGCATCCTTTAAACCATTAACACTTAATAATCCAGTTGATAAAGTATTAATAGCATTAAATCCTTGTTGTGCCCATCCATCTAAAGTTGTTAAAATTTTAGTAGCACCTGTAATAGCACCACCTATTATTCCTAGAGTACCTAACATTCTTGTAAAGTTTCCACCTATTAATGCAGTTAAAAAACTTTCAGATTTAGAATCACCTAAAATTCCATTACTACCACTACCATTATTTAATTTATTAGAACCACCATTAAAATTTACTTTTACTCCTGTTTTATTTAATTGGTCAGCTTCCTTTTGAACATTTTTAAAAATAGTTTGAATATCTCCACCCATTTTTGTATATTTTTTTAATAAATCTTCTGTTACTTTATTTTGTCTTTGTTCTACTTTATCAGATGATTTAATTATAGAATTAGCAACTTTGTCACCTTGAGATATTATCTTATTAGATGTTTGTTCCATCTTTTTGTTAATATTATCAAGAGTTTTCTCCATTTTTTGGCTTGATTGATCTATTTTATTAACAAATTTTGTAAATGCATTCTCGGTATTATTTAATGCATTCTTAAATTTGTTCAACTGACTGGTAAAAGAGTCTTTGACTTCTAGTTTAGCCGATAAAGTCATATCACTACCATTTGCCATTGTATAACCTCCTTTTTAGACATAATAAAAAAGATTATCTAAATTATTTAGATAATCTTTTTTATTAATTATTTTAAAATTATTGTATTGTGCAATGATCCATTGATACACTTACAAAATATCCATCAACAATACCTTTTATAGTAATAATTTGCCCCTTTGACAAATTCGCTATTTTAGTAGATTGACTATTATCATCAAAATGACACTGTACGTCTGCTATTGTATATTCATATTTATCATTAGTGTTAACCAAGCTAATTACTGGATTTCCACCACTTACACTAATGCTATATATTTTTCCAGCAAGAACTCCAATCTTACCTTTATATTTATTATCTGCATTTACTTCATTTGCTTTATAATCATCACTTAATTCTTTGGGAGTAACTTTTATTATTTGAGTCGTGCCTTGCTGAGAATAAATAGCAGATGATGATTGTAAAGAAGTCATAGAATTATTAACCATAATAATTGCACAACCTCTTGTAAGAACATAAAGAACTATTGCTCCTATTCCATAATATTTAATTACATTTTTTCTATTTATTTTTTCTAAATCTCCCCACTTTATAACAATTTTGGGATTTACCATTCCCAAAATTAAAGCAATTAAACACATAAAGAAAAATAAAACTACTATCATTAAACAATTAATACTATTTATAGATATAGCGAGAATTAATAATCCTAATATTAATAAAGATATTACTATTAAAATGGTTTTATTTATTTCTTTTATTTCACGAATCACTTTAATGTCAGTATTTTTATTTCCACAATTTGAACAATTTTCTTGTTCTTCATTGACTTTTATACCACAATTTTTACAATACATATAATTTGTCTCCTTATAAAAGTTTAAATTATATGTTAATTATTTCATATTATGGTATAAAAGTCAATGAGTATAAATGAAATAAATTATTACTTAAAATCTATGTTTTATATGAAGTTATATTTTTAATGTTGGATAAAAAAGAACCTAGAATATCTAGGTTCTAAATACTTTTATATTAATTATATACTAGTAAATTACGCTCTTTGCCAAATTTGTTCAAAAAAATTATCATCGTCTTCAAACCCTACTATAATGCAATCCCAATTCATATTATAATGTTCACTATCTTCTGGAACTGTTCTTATAGTAGTTATATATTTGCATCTATTATAGTAATCTTTAGTATCCTTAAAATTATCATCTCTGAACTCATCTTGTTCCAAAGAATCTTTTACGATTAAATCTTCATATTCACAAGTATCTAAATATTGTCTAGCAAATATTTCTCCATCACTCATATCCTTATAACCCTTTAATTCAATTGTTTCCGAACCTGTATGTATGACCATTGCGTCATTACTTATTAATTCTATCTTACTGTATCTATCTAAATCATTAGTAATTAATTCTATCATAGATTCAGCTAAATTATCTTTCATTAATGGCATTTGACCATTATATAATATTACTTTATAATCTCCATTTTCTAGTCTATTAAAGAATTCTTCTATTGGCTTGTTTATTCCTATTTCATTTTCTGTTGTTAATACTTGTCCCATAATAACATCTCTCCCTTGAATTAGGCTCAAACATGTGTTATCATTAATCTTGTTGAGGGATTTGGTGATAACAGTTTTGTTATTGCCTTATTTTTATTTGGTAAGCTTGGATTTGTTTACCATAATTACACTATACACTCTCTAGTTTATAAAGTCAACACTATATTGAATATTTTATATTTAAAGTTGAATTTTTGTATTCACTATGGTATAGTATACATATAAAGAGGTGAAATATTATGGACGCAAAACAACAAATAAAAGAACATTTATTAATAGAAGGAAAAACACTAACAGGTGTAGTAAATATGCTAAATGCCTTTAAAACACCAAATGAACAAACAACTGTACAAAATATTAGTAATAAACTAACAAGAGGCACTATTAAATATAATGAAGTCTTAGAAATTGCTCAAATATTAGGCTATAATATTGTTTGGAAAAAACAAGCATCTAGTGAAATTAATCTAAGTGCTTTTAAATTTGAAGATATAATAAACAATAGTAATCAAAATAATATGGCATCTAGATTAAAAGGCGTAGAAAGAAACATATTAATTGAACAAGAAGTACAAAAATTTTATTCTAATTTATTAATTTTACTAACTAATTATACTTTCCCTGATAATTTACAAGAATATTTAACTAGATTTTTAGGGAAAGCATCTATTAATCTAAATTCAATACCTTTATATTCATTTATATTTGAACATTCTAATTTCTTAAATGAAGCTTTATCTCATACTACATTGGGAAATGAATTTATACCAATGATAACATATTTGAGTAATATATATTATCAAGGAGGTATAGCTATTCTACAAGAATATGATAAACAAAATCTTATTAATTCATTTGAATACTTTTATGATAAATATTTTAGCAATAATAACAAAAAGACTAGCAAATAACTCGCTAGTCTTACATATTTTATACTCATTAACCTTAATTGATTCTTGATATATATTTTCCAATTTTTATTATTTTCTCACCACTAAAATTACTATTATTCATATCACTCCAATGACTATTCTTACTGCCATATGAATTATCTATAGATATTATAATTCCATCTTTAGCAGAATCATAAACATCTGTATATTGAACTTCATACCTTATTCCAAATACATCATACGTGCCAATGATATAACTTAAATCACCAGCTCCAAATTTATCTAAATATGTTACATAAGGATTCAATGTCATAAAAATGTCTTTTATCAAATCATTAGTTTTGTTATTTAAAGGGTATAATCCTTTTACATCCAATCTTAACCCGTCTATAATTTTATTGAAATCCATATAACCATCTTTGTTAAAATGTCTATAACCTTCATCAAATTTTTTCCAAGTGTTTTTTAACATTTGTCCATTTTCATAATATACATATTGATTGTTGCCTAAATCTTTAAACCCATTAGTTCCGTCAAATGTTTTATTACCCGTAGTATTTGTTGCATCTATATTATTATTTTGATTTATAGAAGCTGTGTTTTTTATATCTTCATTAATTATAATGCCATTATTAATATTATTAGTCACATTAGTAGTGTTATTTGAATTAATGTTATTTACATTTGTACTAGTATTATTGGAATTTGCAGTATTTGAAGTGTTCTGAACCCAAACGCCATTATTATCAATTTGATATCCACCTATATTTGTATCATGAGCCATATACCCGTCTTGTCCAAAATAATACCATTTGCCATCTATTTGTTTCCAACCTTTAGACCACGAACTATCCTCAGCATTCCACCAACCTTTAGTGTCTTGTTTCCATTCTGCACTTGCCCCAGTTAAAGGTAATATACTTATTGAACTTGCTATTATTCCTATTGATATAAACTTTTTAAATATTTTATTCATTATTATCCAACCCCTATTAAATAGTATTTTTCTAATTATACCATTTGTAAGGGAATGTTACAATATTTACATATTTTCCAAATTTATTTTCCATTAAATTGTAATTGCTTACATACATTGTTATAATTATATTGCCATCTCGAATAACAATGGACAAGGGAGGCGATAAGCATGAAATTCTTAAACTCAATTTCTAATGATAAAGAATTAGTTACAGTTAAATTAATATATTATACTGCACTACTTAACTGTGTAGAGCCGATTATTAAGTACATATTTAGTTAAGCTTCCATTTAACTAAAATTACAAATGATAAGATAGTTTAATATAAAGATAAGTAATTTTATAAGGTCTTGTATATACGTTACTAGCACTAACGTGAGATGGTAGACTATTTATATATTACTTGTCTTTTACTATTTTTAGATATAAAAAATAAGACACCGTAGCACTCAGTATCTTATTCGCATGAAATTCTTTATCTAAATTTTGTTTTTAACTTCTTTACAATTTCTATTATACTCTTTTACTATTATATGTCAATAGTTTTTATATCCTTTAATTGCATAAAAATAAAAGACTTTAGAATTAATTTAATAATATCTAAAGTCTTATAAATTTATCCACATTTATTCAGTCCATTTCTATTATATTCCCCAGTTTTTCTTTAGCTCATTTACTAATTGCATTGCCTTAGTATCACCACCAAGTTTATCAGGATGAAACTCCATCGCTAATTTTCTATAAAACTGTTTATATGTTGACTTATCTTCTTCTTTAACAGTTATAGAACCACTTCCAAACATCCCTCCAAAATCATAATCTTTCCATCTGTCCTGTTGTGTTTTTCTTTGGGAATCTACAAAGTCACATAACTCTCTCCATAACTTATAATTATTAATTTCTCCATATTCATCCCAAATATCTTCAAATTTATATTTACCCATAGAGTATGGTTGATATGAAGTTTTCCAAAGATTATATGCTTCTTCGTATCTCTTTTGCTTCTGTTGTCTAAGTTCTCTAGCTATTCTATCAGTTTCATCTCTTTTTTCTTGTCTCTTTTCGTATGAAGTCATTTGAAGTTCTAGTTTATTGTATAATGCTTCTAAAATATCATAATTTAAATTGCTATCATATTTACATAATTGTTGTACATCATCTAATTTACCATCTATAAATGTTCCCTTAAGTTTATAATCTTTGTACACACATAAATATTTTGTTGTATCTAAATAAGTTTTTATTAATTGATATGTATTATTATCTACATTATTATTTTTGTTCCAATCAATTGCACCTTCGTCTTCTTCGTCCCAACATTTGATAGCTTCTTGCCACTCTAAATCTCTATCAAATATACTGTAATATGTCCTGTCTTCTTTTTTATCCATATTACAATCATATTTTTGATAGTCTGAATATAAATCATGATTACATTTATCTCCTATATATTCTTCAAATAACTTCTGATTAAAAAATATTGGTAAATCATATTTTTCTTTAATTATTACCGCATTTATCTCTTTAAAAGTTATTTCTTTGGCTTCAAATCTTGCAACCAAAGTTATAGTAATTGTTTCATCTGAATCTGTTCTATTTCTTAATTCAGTATTTAATACAATTGTATCTAACAATACCTTTTCAGTATCAACGCTTTCTTCTAGTTGCATTAATTCTTTTGGCGTTCCAATTATTTCTTTAGTATCATTTTCAAAAGTAACATCGATGTTACTTTTAGATTCTTTATTTGACTTTTTAAACCCCTTTACAATTTCTTTTAATTCTCTCACACTCATATTTTCAACATCATTATTAACTACAATATCTTTTACTTGTTCTGTTTTAAGTGTAGATAATTCTATTATTTTAGTACCACCTAATTTTTCAACTTTATCTTCAATTTCTTTAGGAACTGTATTAATCAAGTTATATGCCTTCATATATCTACTTGCAGTCATTTTAGTATAACCAACATTTAATTCTAACCAGTCTTCCCATTTTCCATGTTTCATTAGGTTTTTTGCAGTAGTTAGCCATTGACCAATTTTTATAATACTTTGTTCAATATTATCTTTTGCTTTATTTATTTCCACTACACAATTGTCTAATTCTATTTTTTGTATTTCTTCTAGCTCTTTTTTCATGATTATATTTCCTTTCTTAATTTATTATTAAGAAGTTTCAACTAACTTTTTTACTAATACACTTCTTATTGTGTTCAATAACTAGAAGGTCACGATTTCTTTTCCTAACTTCATTATACATATTTAAAAATGATTCTTTCAATTGTGCGTTTTCAACTAACATTTTCTTATATTCTTCTTCTATGTAATTAAATGCGTCTATGTATTTTAATTGAAATTCTCCAAATTTTTTACCATTCATTCCTAAAATATATTTCAACATTAAATCTTTATATAATCTGTAAGTTGGTTGTTCTTTGTTCTGAGAATTTATGTAACTATCGTCAACCATAGCAAAATTGGTACTTATAGAGGACGGTACAAATTTGTACTCTCCTATTTCTTCGACTATTTTTCTAATATCTCTCATGACTATCTTAGGCTCTTTTCCAATTATATCTGCTAATTCATTACTTAGAACATAAGGCTTATTACTTTCATCAAAATATACTTTAATACCTAATTGTTCAATTAATCTTACTTGTATATTCTCATTTACACTTTCTTCCGTTTTATGTATCCCGTTTACTTTGTACCACTTATTTTTAGAAACATCATTCAGAATTTCTTTTTGTTCTAATGTTAATTCTTTAATTATTTCTGTTCTGTCTTGAAAATAATCTTCATATACATAATTAATTCCACTTCTTATATTTGAGTAGATATTTTGTCTATATCCGTATGTACCTTCATTTTCAATATTATCTTCGCTGAAAAATCCATCTCTCACTAACTCAAAAGCTAAACTATTCATTCTATCTACTTTTAATTTATTATTTTTACTATTGAGTCTTTCAACTGTCATATAGTGATAAAATAATCCAATGTTACGAATTTTTCTATCAATAGTAGCCTGAGATAATCCTTTTTGCTTTAATGTTAGTTCCCAACTTAATAATTGTGTAGTAACCATTTCCTTTAATTGTAGTTCGTCAATGAACTTTGTTTTATTTTGTTCCATATTGAAACATCTCCTTATAATTTATTTATTAGTGAATACATATGTTTCCATATATATTCCAATCATACTACTTTCCTTTTTTTACCTTTACTAGTTAGAATAATCTGACTAAGGGAGCTACCCTTAGTCATAAATTACTCCTTATGTATTCACTAATAAATTTGATACCAAAGGAATAGTATCATTGCAGTATATAATTTAAATTTATGTATTGACTTTGTATATTAATTTGTTAATAACTTAATTACATATTACTACCAATTAAAAACAAAGTCAATACTTTATATATTAATTTGTTATTTATATTCCAACCTTATAAATCCACGCAAAAAAAGAACCTAACACACATTTTGTACTAAGTTCTTTTCATGTATATTTTCAATTTATTCATTATTTTCATACATACAATCATCTTGTTTTTGTCCAAGCTCCTGTATTGTCTACATAATAATTATTTACCCAAGTATTAGAAACCATCCACCCGTATTTATTCACATAATACCATTTTCCATTTGTACAAATCCACGCATTAGCATAACCTTGGTTTAGGTCTGGTGTTCCGCAAATCCAACCACCTTTTCTATAATCCCATTGATAACTGTCTGCATATATTGTACTTTCATTAGCTATAGTCATTTTATTAGTTGACCCTTGCCCATCGAAGGCACTTACTCCAATTGGTTTTAATGCTATTATCGAAATTATTATTAGTATACTTGATACACCTTTAGATATTAAATTTCTTTTCATTATTATCCCTCCGAAATATTTATAACATAATTATACAACATTTCATACTATTGTTAAATGCATTAAAGATAATAATGAAAAGAAATTATATTAATTGCAAATAGAAAACATTAAATCTCTATTTGCAATATTTTTTAATTTAATTATTTTAAAAATGGATTAGATAATTTACCAGTTAATTTAGCGAGTGCAATTTGATTATCTGTTTCTTCTGTTTTCATTATAATCATACTTGCAGTATAAAATAACCTTTCCATCGATGTTGCATTTTGTAATTCATCTAACGATAATCCGTGTTTCTCAATATAATGGGCATATGTATATAAATCCATATCACCCTTTATTAGTTTTTTATTTCTTCTAATTGCACTCTATATATTTCATCTGGATTTACGTCATTTAATCCATTTAATTCTTGAAGAATTTCTATTATTTTTGATCTTTCTGCTTCAGTAAATATTCTTTCAATAATTCTGAAATTTTCTTTCTTATCACAATTATATGCTTTTAAAAGTTTTTCATTTCTTAAATCGTCAGCAGACATAAATATAAAATATAACATTCCCTTTTTTGTATCTTTCTTTAATCTATCTCTCATATCAGATAAATCTCCACTGGAAAGAGAATGGAATTCTAAATCCCCACCTAAAAATTTACTATGGATTAAACAAGTTTTAATTTGTACTCTTTCTATACATTCTTCCTTTTTAGCTATTATTTCTTCTATTGATAGTTTAGCCATAATTTAATCTCCTTTTCTCTCTTTTATTATTTTTATTTTATTATAAAGACGCCCAATCATCTTCTCCATCATCAATTGTGTCAATAAAATCAGCTGATTCTATTTTAAATCCAGCTTCATATTTTTCAGTTAGAAAATCATTATCTGATTTTAAAGAAAATAAATTTATATCGCCTTTAATCCATGCTTTTTCAATGTAAATGGTTTCTTCTCCCGATTCATCTGATTTATAAACAGTAGATTCAAGCGAAAATGTAAATGGTTGTAATGATTTAGCACACTCAAGTATTGCTGGTTTAAATCTTGAATATACTTTATTAATTTCAAAAGTAATTGATCCTTTATAACTTACATTAACTTCTCCCTTGGTTGCAGAATTCATTAGGGCAATTTCCTTTGTATCAGGAGTTAATTTTATTTCTAAGTCTTTTAATTCAGCTATCTCTATATCATCTATTTTCATATAACCATGATTACTTAGAATTACATCATTAGGATTAATTGTAGTTCCAACAGTGGACATATATTCATCATCCTTTCTTTTTATAATTTAATTTGTTTTTTAAGTCTCATATTGAAGTACAATGGAAATATCTTCCACTACATCCATTATGTAAAGTTTTACTTTAATAAAGACATGTGTATCTATTTTTGCTTTTAATACATCACTATCTGCCATATCATCTGTATCTGTTCCTTGTGCTTCCAAATATGTTTTTGTTGAATCAATATCTAATTCACAATATGAAGTACTGTCATTACTTAAATACCCTTGTGTACTTAATCCTTTTAAATAAGTATTTAATACTGCTACAAGCGTTTTTCGATTAGCATAACTATTTCCTATTTTACCTATGTAATTATTATAAAACATTTCTCTAAGATCACTTTTAACCATATCAATGACTTCGACAACTCTTATTTTAGTAAGTGCTTCTGATTCGTTTGTACCAATAGTTTGTTTTGAGTTTACACCCCTTGAGAATACAATATTAGAACCATTATTATAAAGAAACAATTGTCCATTTGATACACAAGTGTCTTCGTCAGTTTTAATATCACATGAAGTAACATTTTTAGCAGTATGATTAGTAATAGATTCATTCCCCCCTAATGTACAAAGATAACTTGCTACATCTACTATGTAACTATTCGAAGATACGCTTTCTACGGTTGTACCACTTACGTTAGAACCATCTACAGTTGCAGTATTCACAGTTGTATTTGTTGTTATTGTATTTTCTAAATTAGAAGCTGTGAAATTTACAATACCTTCACTATCTGAAGCATGATTGAAAACAACTCCTTTCAATGGATAATCTTCATCACTTCTTTGTGTTTTTATGAAATTTGTTACTATAATTTTATCACTATCAGATGTTACTTGTGGTGTAACTAACCAACCATTTTCATATACTTTATTAAGCAAAGCTAATGCAGTTGGTAAAGATTTTGTTATGTTATCAGCACCATTAACAGTTGAATCTGCATCTACGTGTGCTGAAGCGACTATTACAGTTTTTACTCCATATGTAGAAAATGCAGTAGAAATATAAGCTTTATTTACTGATTCCCAATTATCCGTTACTTTTTTTAATTTTTTATAAGTATATAAACCTTGTACGTTTTTATCATCAATAACAATTAGAAGCGTTCCTCTTTCAGCTCTAGTTGAAACTGAATTAACTAATGCTTCTAGAGAAAAGGTTAATTTACTCATAGTATTTGAAGTACTCAATATTCATCATTCCTTTCTATTTTGTAATTTAAATTATTACTCTTTTATATTTAAAGATAATATGCCCATGAGTTCATCATAGGTTCTATCAGCTTCTTTAGTTTGTGGTTCTGCTTGTCCATCAAAATATTCTAGTGTAACAAGCATTATAGTTGCGTCAGCAAGTGTTGGTTTTTTATCAAAAACTGGTAATGTTCTACTTTTTCCATCAGAACGAACTACGGAAATTCCTTTGCCAATTAAGTCATTTAAATCATCTATCATTTGTAATTTATCTTGTTTTTTTGCTTTTATATCTATATATTCAATTATTATATTAACTGCTTTATATTTTGTGGTATCTAATTTTTCTTCTATCTTCATAGGAACAACTTCTATAAAAAAACTAGGTATTGTAATATATTGTTCATTTTCATCAACGTAAATATTATAGGTTGGATATTTTGTTTTTAACATTTTAGCAGTACATAATAATATATCTACATAATTAACCTTCATTAGTGAATGCACTTCCTAACTCTTTACGTAGATTTGCTTTTAAATTTCTTTTACAATTAGAAAAAGCTTTTTTAAGCATATGTTTTCCCCTATAATATTTACCATTTCTCATAATAAATCCATTTTCTATTAAATGGCTATAATATCTAGGATTGTTTGTATGTTTGGGATTCGTATAAACAATACCAATATCACTCCAGACCGTCATGGCGTGCGTACCTCTTTTGTCCTCATTCTTTACTACTTCCCAAGAGTCTCGCAATGTCCCTGTATCTATGGGTGAATTATTAGAAGCATCTTCTGCACATTGTTTTCCTGTTTCTTCGAGTGCATTTTCTATAGCATCATCTACTTTTTTATCTACTCTATCAAGAAATTGTTTAAATTCTTTTAATCCATCAATTGAATTACTCATTAATAATCACCTCTTTATATTAATTTATTTTATATTTTAACTATGTATTAATAATTGCATTATGAGTAATTATTAATGAGCAATTCCAATAATCTTCATATTTAATAATCTTTTGAATTCTATAATATTCATCATTATATTTAATTATTGTACTTTCAGTAATTCCAAGGTTAGTGTCACAAATCATTATTCTTGAAACTTCTAAATCATAACCATGATATTGCTGAGTTTTCTTATCTTCATCATTTGGTCTATGAATATCAACTAAAATAGGAACAGTTGTTGATACTAAATTATAACTTTCTCTAGCTATTCCCCATTCATCATCTAATTGTTGGTGTGAATATATTTGAATTGTATCAGCGTAATTTGAAACTATACTCTTATATATTAATTTAAAACTACTATTTTCCTCATTTATAGATTCATTATTGAATGACACCTTTTTTATTTTTCCAGCAGTAGTAACATTTACATGATTAAACTGTTCATCAATTAATTCACAAATTTTATATGCTCTTGATGAATTATCAGCAAGCGTTTGTATATTAACTCCTTTTAGAATTACACTATACTTAATAAAAATTGTATTTATACAATCACTATCTTCTGACGTTTCTGAAGAAAAATTTATTAATATATTTACTGTTTCTGAGTTTAATATAACATCATTTTTATCTTTAAATAAGACTACTCCATGTTTTGAGTCCTTCTCGTTTTTAAAAATACTATATGGATTTTCACCATACTCTTTATCTAAAGGATTTGAAGTTGAATGGTAAATAATTTTCCATAAATTTTCTGATGTAAGTATAAAATTTTTAATATAATCTTTATATATATTGAATTTATCTAATTCTTGTATTGATTGCAATTCATCCAATGTACTCATAATTTACTACCACCTCCATATATTAATTTTATATTTTATATTTTACAAACCCAGTTATAGCCCCATTCTTAAAACCTAAAAACCCAATAAAAGAACTGATTTATCAACTCTTATTTATACATTAATTTGTTTTTACATTACATTCCCACAAGTGTAATTTTTTGAGTATCTAATATTTTAATACCATTAGAACTGTCACTTACAGTTAAATAAATATCTGTTGGACTTGTAATTGACGTATTTTTAATTGAAATACTCGAAGGACTCTTAGCAGTTACTATTATCTTATTTTGTAAAATTAAAGTTTGTGTATTAGCATCAAAACTATAATTTATTTGTAATGAATTATCTATAACTCCATTTGATAATTTTGAAACGGATAATACATTTGTCATATAAGTTTTTAAAGCAGTAATACTTTGACTAAAGTTAGTTGAATAACTTATAATAGGGGCAATAACATCTGTTTTAACTTCAAATGCAATATCAAATTCTTTCAATACTCCACCTAATGTAACAGATAATTTCATACTATTTGTACCAATATCTACTCCTGAAATTGATATAACTCCATTAGTATTAGTAATATTAATTAAAGCACTACTACTTGTTACAGCAACTCCACTATAATCAATATCTTGACCTGTCTCATCTTTGATAGAATATACTAAATTAGCTGATGTACCATTAGTTAATTCAAATGTAGTCGGAATGTTATAAGTATATGTGTGTGGTATTACAGTTTTATAATCAGCAATACCTAAAACCATATCATCTGTTTCATAATTTATGGCTGTTTCTCCAAGTAATACGGCTAATACACCTTTGGTAGTAACTCTATCTGTTTGTGTTGCTTTCCAAGCCTGACCATTTACTATAAATCTTTGATCTATTTTTATCAGTCTTGATGTATCATTATTTGAGAGTACTAATCCAAACATTCCATCTCCCTCAATTATAGAACTTCCACCAATGCTTTTTATTCCTAATGTATATTTCGTATTATTCGTCACAATTGCTGGAATAGTATATAAAGTATTATCAACTATGAATTTTACATCATAATTACATTCTTCAAATATACCTTCATCATATCCATGCTTTTTATCTATTTTAGATTTAATAAGATATGTTCTAAGTGTATCAGTATCATTAACTTTAAACTTAATATAATCTCCACGTTTAATTAAATTAGGATATACTTGTAGTCTTTCTTCCATTTCAGTATCAGCAGTTTGTTTTCTTGATATATCAATTACTCCTTTAATTGGAGTTGTAGCTTCATTAATATAAATATCTTTTCCATCTATAGAATTTACTACTACATCAAACCTATATATTGTATCTTGTCTTGCAGTATTATAATCTTGTGTAATTTCACTTATTAGTTGTGTTTTTGTATCATTAAAACCTTTAGAGCCATTAATTATTCCACAGTAATTAATTACATCACTTAAACTACTAGTCATATAAAGACCTTTGCTTTCCTGTAGTTCTATCTATAGAATTACATCTATCTATTTTTATTTGCATTTTATTTTCTATGTCATTTAATAGTCCTAAATAAGTTCTTCTTTCATCTGGAGGACTCCATGTCTTAATATCTGTTCCTATATAAGTTTGTAATTTATTTAATTTTAATATAGGCTCTCTCATATAAATAATTTTCATCATATCTGAAATTGTATCTATTTCCATTCTTGTTAATTCATCATCAAAACATTCTAATACATCATCTCTATTTGATAATGTTAATTGGTCTAATTGTGACTCTATCTCATCACAAGCAGAATCTAATAATTCCAATGACCGTTGATTAACGATAGCTTCTATTTCATCTGCTGATAATCCATTATACATGAAGAATTTTACATCTTGCTTTATCTTTTTTATGAATTTAATTACTACATCTTGATAAGGTGTATTTACCATAATCTCGTCTCTCCTTTCAAAAATAAAAAGATAGAGATTATTAACTCTATCTTTACTCAGTTACAGTCTTTTTAGCTTTCACTTTATTTTCTTTTCCTTCTGGAACTACTGCTATTTCAATATTTTCTTCTTTTACTGGCACATAAACTTTACTCTTTGGAATTGGTAACATACTTTTTGTAATTTTATTATGTAGTTCATGCTCTCTAGCATCTATATATTCTCTAACTCTATTACTAATGTCATATTCATTATCATTAGTAAGCTTAACTAATATTCTTCTAAAATTGTCCATTGTATCTTTACTTGTTATATTTACTATTTTTGTAATTTTTTCATCATTTGGATCTAATATAACGTCTTCAATCATTCTTCTAGTAAAATAATTGTTATTATTTATATCTATTCTTAGTTCCTTATACAGTTCATCTTTATAATCTTCTGTAAATTCCAAAGTACCATTTCTAAATGCTTCTGATTTTTGATTTATTGTTCTTAAATCATTAAATGTTACAAATTCAAAACCAGCATCTCCTTCTACTTGACCATTAATTTTATATCCTAAACCTTCAATGCTAGGAAGATATCTAGGGTAATCATAATAATTTAATACTTCAAATTCTTCTTTTTTATTTATCATTGTTATTCTCTCCATTTCATAATTTAGGGAAGAAATTAATCTTCCCATTTATTTTTAATTTATTATTTTACTTTAATTTTTGCAACTTTTTCTAGTTTATCTATTGCATAAATAAACTCATATCCAGTGAATTTCAAGTCTATTAATTCTTTTGGATTGTTTGGAGTTTGTAATACTCTTAATTGTCCTCTCATATCACATTGTCCAATCTTATCTGAGAATCCATAAACTGTCTTTGCTGGAACTAAAGTGCTTCCGTCTGCTAATAATTTACCAGCAGAAATTTGAGCTAATGGAACACCATTATAAACATTAAGTATACCAGTACCCATATTTAAAGCGTCCTTCATGTTATTAGATAAGAAATCTGAATATCCTGGCATATTCTTAATGTCTCTTAAATCTGTAGTCAATCCAGTAATTAATTGTTGTCCTGTAAATGAATGGTCTGTTACATATCCAGCAAAGTCATCCATTAATTGAACAGTTAATCCACCTGTTGCATCAAATACATTTGCACCTGATACTAATAATGAATTAATAGTAGAGAATATTGATTGGAACTTTTTATTTTGTAATGATTCGATTGCATAAATTGTTAATTGTGCAATAGTCATTGCTCCGTCTCTTCTTAAGTCATCATATCTTAATTGTGTCTCAACTTGTAAATTTGTATGTTTCATTGTGTATCTACTAAAATCTACATAAGATTTATCAACACTTCCGCCTCTTTCAGAAACTTCGTGTGCTAATAGGTAATTTTTATATGTACCAATTGAATCATAATTGTCAAATTCACCGATTGAACCTTGATTAAACATTATATCTAATAATTCAGATGGTTCATCGTATATTTGTTCTTGTACGACTCTTTGTAAATATTCAGATAAAGCCATATTACCTAATCCACTATTTGCAATTTCTAATGCAAATTTATTTACTGATTCTGAAATTGCTATTTGTTCTGGTGATAATTCCTTTTTACCTACTACTTTAGTTGCCCATTCGTACATAGTTCCTCGGTTTGTCATGTATTGTGAAATTTCTATATTCATATTATATTTCCTCCTCTTTCTCTATTAAACTAATTTAGATGTTAAATTTATTTCAAATCCAGCTAATGTGTGTCCACAATCAGGAACTAATCCAATAAACTTAATTATTGTAACTGCGTTTGATGGTGAAGCAATTAATTTACCAGCAGAAATAGTTAAATAACTACCTACTGCAAGGGATGCGTTAACTGTTGAATCGTATTGAGTTGTAGCCCATCTACCTTCTAAATCTACAGCGTACCCTCTTTCACCAGCTAAAATTGTATCTTGGTCTGTATCGTATGGAGATATTGCAAAACCTTGAGATACTGAAATAGTATTCTTAGTTCCTCTATCTATCATTTTTACTCCTGCGATACCAGTAGCTGGACTAAAAGTTTTTGTAGCTTCGTCTAGTGTTACAAAAGTACCCCTTACCATATCTACTGTAGATGTATTTTGACCATTGCTTGCACTATTTTCGTTTGTTTGTAAATTTCTTAACATAATTTATTTCCTCACTTTCATAATTTTAATTTTTTAATTTGTTTTTTTATAATAAAAAAGAAGCTATATTTCAAACTTCTTAGTTTTTTGATTTAATTTATTTCCAGTTAATATCCGCAAAACTAAATTCTTTGTCATTGTTATTTGTTGAACTTAAATTTACTTCTACTATTGGTTCTTTGCTTAATTCTGAAACCTCAATTTGAGATTTACCAGCTTTAGCTTTTGATATAACTTTTTCTGCTATAAATACTTTCATTGCAGATTCGTCCATAGTTTCAATAGCCTCTTTAACTTCAGCGATTTCTAAATCTTTTTCTGAAATTAATTTAGTTCCTAAGTATTCATTTTTAAATGCTTCTTTCTTTTCGGCTATTTCTATTGCTTCTTTTTCTGCATTTATTTTATCTAATTCTTCTTTAAATGGTTTTAATTCAGAAAGTTCTAATTCTTTAGCTTGAAGTAATTCATCTTTTTCAGCAATTACGGTTTCCTTTTCGGAAATGTTTTTACCTAAATCAACAATAGAATTGATTTTTGCAGAAAGTTCAGTTTTTTGTGTTTCTATTGTTTTCTTTAATTCTGACATTTCCTCATCTTTTTTCTTACATGTAGCATTAGCTTCATCTAATTCTTTAGTTGCATTTTCTTTAGCCACTGTTAATTCACAACATTGCATATTATATGTTGCTTGTGGCATAAATAACATTTTAACGCATGTTCCATCGCCTAAAGTTACTTCACCATTTTCATCAATAGAATATGTAATTTCTACGAAATCCTCATCTAAAGAGTCATATGAATTAATTATTACCCTATTTTCTAATGGGTAGATAAATACTATATCATAGCACCATCCATAGCAATCTGATTCCCATATAGCATTTCTGACAGCTATAGATATATCTCTATTAGTCAAAGATGCTATATCTATTTTTTTATTTTCTTTAATTTTTTCTGACATTTGTAATCCTCCTTCATTTTCTTGTAAATTTTTATTATTTAATTTATTATTATCTTCAATAATTGCATTAGATAATTGGGATTCTTGATCTTCTTCTGCTACTTCTAGCAATCCAGCGTCACCAT